>Ga0272446_1005811_pt1 | contig 13318 bp, 10 predicted proteins | sample YNPCB0061_FD_194587 | JGI IMG/M metagenome (GOLD analysis project Ga0272446, IMG submission 194587) | Hot spring microbial mat communities from Yellowstone National Park, WY, United States - YNP-CB-006-1 | ecosystem: Environmental > Aquatic > Thermal springs > Hot (42-90C) > Sediment | place... | reverse complement strand
CTTCGGGCCAGCCTGGGGCGCCGTCGCCGGAGCGGCCGCCCACCTCGCCATCCGGGTCGTCGGCGCCCGCCGGGCCGGGATCCCCCTCCGGCCGCGCCTCGCCGTCCGGATGCCCGTCCTCGCCGAGTTCATCCGGCTCATGCTTCCGAAGACCGGGAGCAGCCCCCTCGAACCGCTGACCTTCCTCGCCTTCACGAACCTCGCCTCGGGCCTCGCCGCCGGGAGCGTGACCGCCATCGACGTCGCCCGGAACTTCCAGAGCGTCCCGGTCAGCCTCGTCGGGGTCGCCTTCTCCTTGGCCGCCTTCCCTGCCCTCTCGGCGGCGGCTGCCGCCGGCGACCGGTCACGCTTCCTGGCGAACCTCAAGGAAAGCAGCCTCGCCATCACCGCCCTGAGTGTCGCCGCCGGCCTCGGCCTCGCCCTCGTCGGCGGGCCGGCCATCGCCATCCTCCTGGGGAGCGGCCGCTTCGACGCGGCGGCCGTGGAACGGACGGCGATCGTCCTCGCCGTCTTCGCCCTCTCGGTCCCGTTCGAGGGCCTCGGCCACCTGGCGAGTCGGGCGATCTTCGCGACCCGGCACACGGTCCTCCAGGTCGCCGCCTCGCTCGTCGGCTTCGGCGTCACCGTCGGCACGGCGGCGGCCCTCCTCGGCCCCCTCGGGATCGTCGCCATCCCGACCGGCTTCCTGGTCGGGAGCGCGGTCCGGCTCCTCCTCCTCGGCCTCGTCCTCGCCGCCCGCGTCCGGCGGATCGACCCCGCCGCGACGGGCCCGGCGCTCGGCCGGGGCGGCGCCGCTCCCACCTGAGCGCCCGTCGCCACCCGGGCGCCCAGCTGTCCCCGACCCCGACTGCCCCCCGCCGTGCACCGCCGGCCGGCGTCGCCCCTACGAGCCGGCCACGAGGTCGCTCGGCGACCAGCCGGCGCGGGGGATCGTCGGGACGACGGCGATGAACCGCCCGTCGCGGTCCGGATAGCGGCCCTCCGGTCGCTTCCAGGGCAGGTAGTTTCGCCGCATCTCGGCCGCGTCCTGGAACGTCCCCGGCGGGTCGGAGGGACCCCAGATGCTCGAGATCCGCGGGTACCAGGGATCGTAGATGTACGCGCCGCGGATGGTCGCGTCGGCGAAGACGAGCGGGTCCGCATCGGCCCGGTAGCCGGTCATGACCCAGGTGTGGGCGCCCCGCCAGGCGAGGAGGATGGCCGGCGAGCCCGTCCGGGCGATCGCCGCCGCCGCGTCGCGGAGGGCGTCCTCGCGGCGCTCGTAGGCCCGGACCTCGTAGCCCGGGGCGCCGTAGGCGGCGAGGGCGAGGGCCATGGCCGCCGGCCCCCAGTCGCCGTTCCGGCTGTCCCGGACGCTCTCCCACTCCCGGATCCGCCCGGCGATCTCCCGTTGGACGGCCGGGCTCGCCTCGACGAGGTCGAGGATGGCGAGGCTGATCTGGACCCCGGCCGGGGCGCACCAGTCCTTCGTCAGCTGCGAGGCGAAGTCGCGCTTCGGGTCGGCGGCCAGCCGCAGATCCACCGGCGCGCGAACCGGGCTCGGGCTCGGCTCGGGCGGTTCCAAGACGATGTGGCCGCCGGGCCCCGGCGCGAGCCAGCCAGCCGCGGCTCCCGATGGACGGCCGCTCAGTCCGCCCAGCGCCGCGGGACCGTCCTTGCCGGGCGTCCCAGCGCTCGGCTCCGACGGCCCAGCCGGGTCCAGGTTCCCCCCGGCCGCGACGGGCGGCGGGGTGACGACGACCGTCGGCAGCGTCTCTCGGTCCGGCGGCGGTCCCGCCAGGAACCGCTCGACCCGGGCGACGAGCCGCTCGAAGCGATCGCCGGCCCCAAAGAGGTTCCCGGCCACCGCGACGGCGCCGAGGACGACCGCGACCGTGACGCCGACGAGCAGAAGCCGGACGAAGCGGCGGCGACGTGCGGATCGCCAGAAAGCGCGTTCGTGGCCCATCGATCTCCTCGGACGAACGACCGGCCGCCGGCGCGACGGCCGTCGGTCGGCACCGTTACACTACCGGCCCCGGTCGAATTCCGCCGGGAACCGACCGCTCCACCCAGAGCGGCCGACCACCACGCCACCGAGCCAGCCGTGACGACCCACGACCGCCCGACCCGCGTCGCCATCGTCGGCGTCGGCAACGTCGGCGCCAGCGTCGCCTTCTCGCTCCTCCACTCCGGGCTCGCCGCCGAGATCGTCCTCCTCGACGCGAACCGGGAGCGGGCCGAGGGCGAAGCGATGGACCTCGCCCACGCCGCGCCCTTCGCCAAGCCGACCCGGATCTGGGCCGGCGAACCGGCCGACCTCGCCGGAGCGGCCATCACCGTCATCGCCGCCGGAGCCGCCCAGCGCCCCGGCGAAACCCGGCTCGAGCTCCTCGGCCGCAACGCCCGGATCTTCGCCGAGATCGTCCCGACCGTCGCCGAGCAGAACCCGGACGGGATCGTCATCGTCGCCACGAACCCCGTCGATGTCCTCGCCTACCAGACCTGGAAGCGCTCCGGGCTCCCCGCCCAGCGGGTCATCGGCTCGGGAACGATCCTCGACACGGCCCGCTTTCGGGCCCTCCTGTCCGAGCACTTCGGGGTCGATCCCCGCTCCATCCACGCCTTCATCATCGGCGAGCACGGCGACTCGGAAGTCCCCGTCTGGTCGAGCGCGAACATCGCCGGCATGCGCCTCGTCGACTACTGCGCCGCCCACGGCATCGAGTACGACCAGGCCGCCATGGACGCCATCTTCGAGCGGACCCGAGACGCCGCCTATCACATCATCGAGCGGAAGGGAGCGACCTACTACGCCGTGGCGGCCGGGATCGTCCGCCTCATCGAGGCGATCCTCCGCGACCAGCGCACGGTCCTCTCGGTGAGCACCCTCGTCGCCGACTACTACGGCCTCGACGACGTCTACCTCTCCCTGCCGGCCATCGTCGGGCGGGCCGGCGTCGAGCGCTTCCTGCGGCTCGACCTCGCCCCGGCCGAGGTCTCCGCCCTCCGGCGCTCGGCCCAGGTCCTCCAGGCGACCCGGGCCCAGCTCGAGCGCGTCGTCGAGGCGGCCGCCGCTGACGAGCCCGGGCAGGGCTGACGAAGGGGGCCCGGGCGGCAGCGTCCGGGACGGGCCCCAGCGGTCGAGCGCCGCGCCTACGGCTCGAAGTCGAAGACCCGGACGTGGCGCGGCCGGAAGACCGCCAGGGGCCGCCGGTCGAAGGTCGCGATCCGCCAGATCCCGAGCCGCTCGGCGGCCGCGACGAGGAGGGCGTCGGCGAGGCGGGGGCGGTGCTCGGCCGCCTCCCGGAGGAGCTCGGCGGCTCGGCCCAGGTCGGCCTCGGTCGGCGCGACGAGGCCGATCGCCCCGGCCAGGATCGCCTCGACCACGGCCAGGCTCGCGGCCGGCCCGAGCTCGCGCTGGAGGACGTGATCGAGCTCGACGAGGGCGCCGGCCGGCAGCAGGAGCGGTTCCTCGACCCGACCGAACCAGGCGACGGCCGCGGCGTGGTTGAGGTCGGCGACGTCGGCCGCGGCGACGACGACGCTCGGATCGAGGAGGATCGCCACGGGCGCCGGTTCCGGTTCTGCGGCTAGACCGCCGGCGGCCGTCAGCCGCGGCCGCGGCTCGTGCCGCCGACCTCGCGCCGGACGATCGCCCGGCCGTCGAGGGAGAGCCGGCCGTGGGCCGAGCGGCCGACGCCGATGAAGCCGAAGGCCGGGCGCGCGGCGTGCTCGGCCAGGTACGCCTCGAGGGCGGCGGCCACGATCGCCGTCTTCGTCGTCCGGGCGAGGCGGGCGTGGCGCTCGAGCCGCTCGAGGAGGTCGGCGTCGAGGAGGAGGGTCGTCCGGCGGGTCGGCATGCGGCCAGCGTAGCACGGGGCGCGATGTGACGTCATATCCGCCTCGCTGGACCGCGTCCCGACAGCCGGGTACGATCCACCCCGGACGCCCGGACCGCCGGGCCCCACCCCGACCAGCCGCCGCCACCACGAGACAGGAGCGATCCGTGCACCGCTTCGAGACGAACCTCCGGATCCCCGGCCCGACGAGCCTCCCCTCCGCCGTCCGGGAGGCGGGCGCCCGCCAGATGATCAACCACCGCGGCCCCGAGTTCGCGGCGATGCTCGCCCGCGTCACCGACGGCCTCAAGCCCTTCTTCGGGACGACGAACGACGTCGTCCTCCTCACCTGTGCCGGAACGGGCGGACTCGAGGCCGCCGTCGTCAACACCTGCTCGCCGGGCGACCGGGTCCTCGCCGTCTCCATCGGCGCCTTCGGCGACCGCTTCGCCAAGATCGCCTCGGTCTACGGGGCCGAGGTGACGAAGGTCGACGTCGAGTGGGGTCGGGCGGCCGAGCCCGATCTCCTCCGCGACGCCCTCCGGGCCGCCCCGGGCGGCGGGTATCGGGCCGTCCTCCTCACCCACAACGAGACCTCGACGGCGGTCATGAACCCGATCGCCGAGCTCGCGGCCGTCGTCCGCGACGCACAGCCCGAGGCCCTCATCCTCGTCGACGGGATCTCCGGCATCGGGGCCGTCCCCTTCGAGCAGGACGCCTGGGACCTCGACGTCGTCGTCTCGGGCTCCCAGAAGGCCTGGATGGTCGCCCCGGGGATGGTCTTCCTCAGCCTCTCCGAGCGGGCCTGGCGGGCGACCAGCGAGGCCCGGATGCCGCGCTTCTACCTCGATCTCGTGAAGGCCCGCGAGAGCGCCGCCGCCGGCCAGACGCCGTGGACGCCGGCCGTGGCCGTCCTCTTCCAGCTCGACGTCGCCCTCGGGCTCATGGCCGAGGAAGGGAAGGCCGCCATCTTCGCCCGCCACGCCGCCTGCGCCGCCGCCGTCCGGGCCGGGCTGACCGCCCTCGGCTTCGACCTCTTCGCCGACCAGCGCTACGCCTCCCAGACGGTGACCGCCGTCCACGTGCCCGACGACCTCGACTGGAAGGCCTTCAACGGCGAGGTGAAGCGGCGACGGGTCGTCCTCGCCGGCGGCCAGGGCAAGCTCGCCGGCCGGATCTTCCGAGTCGGGCACCTCGGCACCGTCACCCTCGACGAGGTCCTCGGCGCCATCGGGGTCATCGAGGAGGCGCTCCTCGCCGTCGGCAAGGCCGTCGTGCCGGGGACCGGTGTCGCCGCCGCCCAGCGGGCGGGTCTCGAGGTCCTCGCTGCGGCGACCGCGGTCCCGGCATGAAGATCCTCGTCGCCGAGCCCCTCGCTGCGGAAGGGATCGAGCTCCTCGAACGCCACCACCAGGTCGACGTCCGCCTCGGCTGCAGCCCGGACGAGCTCCGGTCGATCATCGGCGACTACGACGCCCTCGTCGTTCGGAGCCAGGTCAAGGTCGACGCGGCGCTCATCGATGCCGGCGCCCGCCTCGTCGTCATCGGCCGGGCCGGGGTCGGGGTCGACAACGTCGACCTCGAGGCGGCGACCCGGGCCGGGATCACGGTCGTCAACGCCCCGACCGGCAACACCATCGCCGCCGCCGAGCACACCCTCGCCCTACTCTTCGCCCTGGCCCGCCGGATCCCGGCCGCCGACGCCTCGCTCCGACGCGGCGAGTGGAAGCGGAGCCAGTTCACCGGAGTCGAGCTCCGGGGCAAGGTCCTCGGCATCGTCGGGCTCGGCAAGATCGGCCTCGCCGTCGCCGACCGGGCCCGCGGCCTCGAGATGACGGTCATCGGCGCCGATCCGTACGTCACCGCCGAACAGGCCGCCCTCCACGGCGTCGAGCGGGTCGAGCTCGACGAGCTCCTCGCCCGGGCCGACGTCGTCACCCTCCACGTGCCGGGCGGCCGGGCGACCCGCGGCCTCATCGGCGCCGAACGGATCGCCCGCATGAAGCGCGGCGCCTTCCTCCTCAACGTCGCCCGGGGCGGCGTCGTCGACGAGGCCGCCCTCGCCGAGGCCCTCGCCGCCGGCCACCTCGGCGGCGCGGCGATCGACGTCTTCGAGCACGAGCCGCCGACGGACTCGCCGCTCCTGACCGCCCCGAACACGGTCCTGACGCCCCATCTCGGGGCCTCGACGGCCGAGGCCCAGGTCGCCGTCGCCACCGAGGTGGCGGCCCAGGTCCTCGACGTCCTCGACGGCCGTCCCGCCCGCTACGCCGTCAACGCGCCGCTCCTCACCCCCGAGACGGCCCAGGCCATCGCCCCCTTCCTCCCCCTGGCCGAGATCCTCGGTCGGTTCTTCGCCCAGTTCAACCGGACCGGCGTCCGGACCCTCACCCTCGAGATCGCCGGCGAGCCGGCGGCCTTCGACGCCTCGCCGCTCACGGCGGCCGTCCTCCGCGGCCTCCTCGAGACGGCGACGACGGAACGGGTCAACCTCATCAACGCGGCGGCCCTGGCCAAGGCCCGAGGGATCACCGTCGTCGAGCGAAAGACCCCCGATGCCGGCCCCTTCGCCTCGCTCCTGACCGTCTCGGGCCAGGCCGACGGCGAAACGACGACCGTCGCCGGGACCGTCGCCCTCGGCGAGCCGCGGCTCGTCCGGATCAACGACTACTGGATCGACATGGCGCCGGCCGAGATCATGCTCATCACCCACCACCAGGACAAGCCGGGGACGATGGGTCGGATCGGCCTCATGCTCGGCGAGGCGGACGTGAACATCAGCGCCATGCACCTCGCCCGGAGCGCGCCGCGGGCCGACGCCCTCATGATCCTCGCCCTCGACGACGACGTCCCGCCGGCCGTCGCCGAGGCGATCCGGGCCCACGAAGCCGTCCTCGACCTCTGGGTCATCCGCCTCGGCGGGGACCAGTAGGCGCCCGGAGGCCGAGGCGTGGCGCGCGGACTCGGCGGGCCGGGTGGGCGAGGACCGGAGGCGGTCCGATGAGCGGCCTGGAGGCGCTCGTTCCGAGCGGCCTCGACGCCGTCCTCGTCCTCCTTCGGCACGGCGAGACCGAGTACATCGCCGAGGGTCGCTTCCAGGGTCGAGCGGAGACGCCCCTCACGCGCCTCGGCCGCGAGCAGGCCCGCCTGGCCGGGCTCCGCCTCGCCGATCCGGCTCACCCGCCGGCCCTCCCCGTCCCGGCGGGTCCGCCCCGGGAGATCGTCCACTCGCCCCTCCGCCGGGCGGCCGAGACGGCCGAGATCGTCGCCGCGGCGCTCCGGCCGCGCCCGCCCGGCGCGCCGTCGGCGACCGCCCGCCTCATCCCCGAGCCCGGCTTCACCGAGATCGGCCAGGGCGTCTGGGAGGGCCTGCCGATGGCCGAGATCGAGCGCCGGTTCGGTCCGATCCTGGCCGGCTGGCGGCGCCGGCCGACGGAGGTCTGGGCCCCGGGCGGAGAGCCCCTCGTCGCCGTCGCCGACCGGGTTCGGGACGCCCTCGCCGGGCTCTTCCGTCGCCTCCCGACCGCCGCCAGCGACCCGGCCGAGCGGACGGGCGTCGCCGGCTACCCCGACGCCGAACCACCAGCCGAGCGGCCCTGGGTCGTCCTCGTCGGGCACGACGGCTGCTTCAAGGTCCTCCTCTGCCTCCTCTTCGGCCTCCCCCTCGAGCGCTTCTGGTCGTTTCGGATGGCCCTCTGCGGGCTCTCGGTCGTCGAGATCGCCGCCGGGCGGCCGGTCCTCCTCGCCTTCAACCGGACCGACCATCTCGCCCCCCTCGAGCGGGCCGAGGGGCTCGCCGAGGCGGAGGCGGAGGCCCGGGCCCGGCGCGGGGCGCTCTGAGGCCGACCCGCCCGAGCGGACTCAGCCGGGTCGAGGTCGGCGCCGCCCGCCGGGGGTCGGGGAGCGCCGGCGGCGGAAGAGGAGCCCGAGGAGACGGACCCGGAGGCGGGCGGTCGCCCGGCGGAGGTGGGCGAGCCGCTCGGCGTCGAGGACCCGTCGGCCGTACGTCACCTCGACCTTGGCCCGGGCGACGGTCAGGAGCTCGGGGCGGGCGGCCGGGACGAGATCGGCGAGGAGGGCGCTGTACTCGAAGACGGTCTGCGTCGGCCGGGGTGCCACCCCGAGCCGGGCGGCGAGTCGGGTGACGCTCCGCCAGGCCGTCTCGGCGTCGAGCTGACGGGGACCGCGGCGAACGAAGAACCCGACGAGGAGCCCGGCGAGGAGGACGAGGCCGAGGGCGAGGCCGACCGGGGCCAGATCCGGGCCGCCGGCCGGGGGCGGGGTCGTCGAGCCGCCGGTGCCGGCCGCGGGCGTCGGGCGCCGCGGATCGAGGACGTCGTCGCCGGCCGGGCGCGACGGGCTCGGCCCGGGCGACGCCAGGGGCACCGGACTCCCGGTCGGCAGGCTCGGGAGCTGGCTCAGGTTGCCGCCCGTCGGGTCGAACTCGACCCAGCCGTAGCCCGGGAAGTAGACCTCGACCCAGGCGTGGGCGAAGCTGTTCCGGAGGGTCTCGATGCCGGTCGGGCTCCGGTCGCCGGGCAGGAAGCCCTGGACCAAGCGGGTCGGCACCCCGGCCGCCCGGAGGAGGATCGCCATCGTCGACGCGTAGTACTGGCAGTAGCCGCGCCGGAAGGTGGCGAAGCACTCGACGATGCTCCGCCCGCCGCAGTCGATGTCGGTGACGTCGGCGTCGTAGGTGAAGTCGGGGCCGTGGAGGACCTCGACGAGGGCGGCCGCCAGGTCGTACGGCGTGTCGACGGCGAGCGAGGCCCGGACCCGGTCGAGGAGCGCCTGCGCCTCCGGCCCGATCGCCCCCGGCGGCACCGCCAGGTAGCGAGCCGCGATCTCCGGCGGGTAGGCGCGGCCGGCGGCCCGGAGCCGGTTCGCCGTCAGCCCACCCGGCGTCTCGTCGCCGATGGCGTGGACGAGGCCGGTCACGGCATACGGAACCCCAGCCCGATCGAGCTCGATCCCCGCCACCGAGCCCGGCGTGCCGGTCAGCTCGACGATGCTCGGCCGATCGACCGCGGCCGGGCTGCCCGGGGCGAGGAGGTTCCGGCCCCGGTAGGCGGCCGGCCGGACGACCACCGAGACGGCGATCTGCCCCTCGGCGGGCGGCGCGTCGAGGCTGCCCTCGAGGAGCGGACCGTTCGCCGGCACCGTCCGCCGTTCGGCCACGGTCTGGTTCCAGCCGTTGCCGACGAACTCGTCGTAGGTCGTTGCTCGCCAGTAGTAGCGGCGCCGGTCACCGGCCGGGACCTCGACGGTCAGGGCGATCTCGGGATCCGTCACCCAGCGGCCGGTGATCGGCGCCGAGGGCCCGAAGTCGACGACCGTCGGCCCCCGGACCGACTGGACGAAGGGGAAGTAGCGCTGGAGACCGCGCCCGGTCTCGATGAGCCAGGTCTCGGCGTCGGTCCAGGCGCCGGCCAGGGGCGCCGAGGAGGCGATCCCGGTGAGGACGAGGGCGGCGGCCGTCGCGCCGACGACGAAGAGGGTCCCGGCCCGCACTTGGGCGCCGACGAGGACGGTCGGGTCGCCGATCCCGACCCGCTCCCAGGCCCGGCGCTCGTCCGCCGCGTGCCAGCGGACGAGGAGGAGGAGCCCGGTGGCGGTGAAGAGGACGAGGGCCGGGAGCTGGTCGCGCGGGGTCGCCGCGACGTTGACGAGGAGGGCCGTCCCGACGACGACGAGGGCCGCCAGCGGTCGCCGGCCCCGGAACGCAGCGCTCGCCGCGAACTGGCCGGTGCCCCACAAGAGGCCGCCGAGGACGAGCATGGCGTGGCCGAGCTGGTTCGTCAGGGTCAGGCCCCGGACGGTCAAGTCGAGGACGGCCTCGACGGTCGAGGTCGCCGCCCGCTCGTAGGCGGCGACGAGGTCGCCGCCGATGCTCGGCGGACCGAGCGCCCGCCCGACCAGGACGGGCAGGACGAGGGCCGCCCCGACGGCGCCGAAGAGGTGGGCCGGCAGGCGCCGCCAGCCGAGCCCCACCCCGACGAGCCCGGCGCCGTAGCCGCCGAGGGCGGCCCAGAGGACGAAGTCGGTCAGCTCGCCCCGGCCGAACATCCAGGCCGCGTCGTCGACGGCCCAGGCGAGGATGGCGACGGCGAGGCCGAGGAGGACGACGGCCGACCAGCCCCCCGACGGACCAACACGTCGCCGTGCGTGTTCTCCGGCCGCGGGCGCGCCTTCCGAGCGGTGGACGCCGTCGCTCACCGGCCGCCTCCCGCCTCGACGAGCTGCGCCCCGAGGGGTCGCCCCGGCCGGACGACGTGGTGGCGGACCTCGTGCTCGGCGAGGGCGTAGCGGACCGCCCGCAGCTCGGCGTCGTCGCCGCCTGCCGGCCCTTCGACGGCCCCGACCTCGGACGGCGCGGCCGGAGCCCGGCCGCCGCCCGTCGCATCGACGAGGAGGACGAGGCAGCCGATCCCCCGACCCCGGAGACCGCCGAGGGCGCGGACCCAGGCCCGATCGCGAGACGGCGTCACGACGACGGCCGTCATCCCCCGTCGGAGCCGGGGGAGTCCGACGACGAGGAGCTCGGCCAGCGGCTCGACCCCGTCGCCGTCGGCGGCCGCCAGGACCTGCATGATCTTGGAGCGCTGGCGCGGACCCCGGTCGGCCGGCAGGACGGTCAGCCGATGCGCGTTCACGGTCAGGCCGACGGCCCGGTTCTCGGCGAGGGCCCGGTCGGCGACCGAGGCCGCCACCCGGATCGCCAGCTCGACCGACCCGTCGTCGCCCTCCCCGACCTGGACGTCGCGGTGGAGATCGAGGAAGAGCCAGACGTCGGTCGTCTGCTCGAGCTCGAACTCCTTGACCTGGATGTCGCCGTGCCGGGCCGTGCTCTTCCAGTGGATCCGGTTCATCGCGTCGCCCGGGGCCCACGGCCGGACCGTCGTCGCCAGGGGCGTCGCCTGGAGCGTTCGCTCCGCGTGGGCGCGACTCCCCTCGAGGTTCGTCGCCGGCAGACGCCAGCCGGGGAGCGCTTCGATCCGCGGGTAGACGACGACGTTCACCCCGGCCCCCACCGTCGCCGAGGCCTCGAAGAAGCCGAAGGGGTCGCCGGTCCGGACGACGAGGGGGTCGATCCGGTAGTGGCCGCGCCGGGCGAGCGGCGTCCGAACCCGCCACGTCCGCTCGGCCCGCGGCGGGAGCGAGATCGCTCGGCCGGCGATCCCGCCCGGCAAGGTCGACGGGTTGTGGACCTCGAGCCAGAGCTTCGGCAGGCGAGCCGTGTTTCGGATCGTGTAGGTGACCCGGAGTTCGTCGCCGACGTGGGCGTGGAGGGCGTTGAGGGCATAACCCGCCTCGAGGTCGGTGAGACCGATCCGGGTGACGACGTAGCTCCCGCCGACGACGAGGAGGACGAGGTAGACGAGGTAGTAGAGGAAGGGCAGACCGGTCGAGAGGGCGGCCACGACGACGACCGTCGCCAGGCCGAGGAGCTCGAGGCGCCGGATCACCGCCCGCCCCTAGCCGGCCACTCCGTCGGGTCGGCCGCCGGCGAGCTCCCGGAGCCCGGCCGATCGGGTCCCGGCCGGCGCCTCGATGGGGATCCGATCGAGGAGCTCCCGGATCACCGCCGCGGCGGTGACGTCGTGGAGGGTCGCGCTCGTCTTGATGATGAGGCGGTGGGCGAGGGCCGGCTCGGCGAGGGCCTTGATGTCGTCGGGGATGACGTAGTCGCGGCCCTGGAGACCGGCCAGGGCCTGGCCGGCCCGGTAGAGGGCGATCGATCCGCGAGGCGAGGCGCCGAGGTAGACGTCGGGGTGGACCCGGGTCGCACCGACGAGGCGGACGATGTAGTCGGCGACGGCCGGGTCGACGTAGACCTCGCGGATCGCCTGCTGGAGGGCACGCAGCTCCTCGACCGTGCAGACCTCGGGCAGATCGTCGAGGGGGTGGACGCGCTTCTGCTCGTCGAGGATGACGACCTCCTCGACCGGCTTCGGGTAGCCGAGGCGGATCCGGAGGAAGAACCGATCGAGCTGGGCCTCGGGCAGGGCGAAGGTCCCCTCGTACTCGATCGGGTTCTGGGTGGCGATGACGAGGAAGGGGTCGGGCATCGGGTACGTCACCCCGTCGACGGTCGCCTGGCGCTCCTCCATGCACTCGAGGAGGGCCGACTGCGTCTTCGGGGTCGCCCGGTTGATCTCGTCGGCCAGGACGACCTGGGCCATGATCGGGCCCGGTCGAAACTCGAAGGTCTGGGTCTTCTGGTTGTAGATGGACAGCCCGGTGACGTCGGAGGGGAGGAGGTCGGGCGTGAACTGGATCCGCCGGAAGGTGCAGCCGAGGCTTTTGGCGATGGCCTTGGCGAGGACCGTCTTGCCGGTCCCGGGTACGTCCTCGATGAGGAGGTGACCGCGGCAGAGGAGGGCGACGAGGGCGAGGCGAACCTCGTTGTGCTTGCCGACGATGACCCGCTCGACGTTGGCGATGACCCGCTCTCCGACGTCCTGGATGCTCGGCATGGCTCCCCTCGCGCCTCGAAACCCCGCGTCGGGCGGGGCGCTGACCCGGCACCGCGTCCCGGCGGCCGTCGCCCATGGTACGCCCGGATCGGGATTCCGGTTCCCGGCGCCATCGCCGGGCCAGCCCCGGTGCCCCGAGCCGCCATCGGCGATCATGGGATCATGGCATCGCTCGTTGCCAGCGGCCCTCGTCGGCCGCGGGCCGTCTCGCTCGACGCCGGCGGCGTCCTCCTCCTGCCCGATCCCGAACGCGTCCGGGCCGCCCTCCGGCCGCTCCTGACCGAACATCGGGCCCCGCCGGGCCGCGCCGCGACCCGGCCCGGCTCGCTCCGTCTGCTTCTGGCCGACGAGCGCCTCGTCGCCGCCCACTACGCCGGCATGGCGGCCTTCGACCGGCCGGCCGCTTCGCCCGTCGTCCGGAGCGCCCGCTACCGAGCCGCCTACGCACGCGCCCTCGGCTTCGCCGGCCCAGCCCTGCCGGCCACCCTGGCCGCCCTCGGAGCGTGCTTCGCCGAAGCCGGCCTCTGGTCGGTGCCGGCACCCGGTGCCCGGCTCGTCGTCGGCTGCCTCGCCGCCTGGGGCGTACCGGTGGTCGTCGTCTCGAACACCGAGCACGGCGAGGCGGCCGCCCTCCTGGCCCGGGCCGGGATCTGGTCGCACCCGGTGCCGGTCCACCCACGGGATCCGCGCGTGCCAGGGTCGGCGGCCCAAGGCAGCCCGCCGACCGCGCCCGCGGCCCCGCCGACCGCGCCCGCGGCCCCACCCGCCGCGGCCACGCCCCCCTGGCGGTCGAGCGGACCGCCGGTCGTCGACTCGGCCCGGGTCGGCGTCGCCAAGCCGGACCCTGCCATCTTCCGCTTCGCCCTCGACGCCCTGGACGTCGGCCCGGAGGCCCTCCTCCACGTCGGCGACTCCTCGGCCGCCGACGTCGCCGGCGCGACGGCGGCAGGGATCGCCGCGCTCCACCTCGACCCCCTCGATCGCTGCCCGGATCGGCGCCACCCTCACCTGGCGAGCCTG
>Ga0272446_1005810_pt1 | contig 13321 bp, 12 predicted proteins | sample YNPCB0061_FD_194587 | JGI IMG/M metagenome (GOLD analysis project Ga0272446, IMG submission 194587) | Hot spring microbial mat communities from Yellowstone National Park, WY, United States - YNP-CB-006-1 | ecosystem: Environmental > Aquatic > Thermal springs > Hot (42-90C) > Sediment | place... | reverse complement strand
GCTGCTCCAGCCCAGTCCGGTTTACCTGGAAGGCCCCGGAGGTGGTCAGCAGCAGGCCCCCGCCGGGGTATTTCCATGCGCCGGTCAGCGCCGGCAGCAGGGAGATGGCGCGCACGGCCATAGCCCCCCGCTCGGAGCGCTGCAACCCGTAGTTCAACCGGATCACCGCGGGTTTCGTGGTGGCGTACTCGCGCGCCAGGGCGGCCACATCCAGGCGCGGGATGCCGGTCAGGGCCTCGACCCGCTCCGGCGGATACTCGCGCACCCGCTCGCGGAGTTCCGGAAAACCGAGGGTGTACCGCTCGATGTAGCCCGAGTCGTAGAGCTGTTCGCCGACAATCACGTGCATCAACCCGAGGGCCAGGGCCGCGTCGCTGCCGGGATGGATAAAGAAATGCTTGTCAGCCAGCCGCCCGGTACGGCTGCGGCGCGGGTCAATCGAGTAAAAGCGGGCGCCGTTGCGCCGCGCCTCGACGATGAACGGCCACAGGTGCGCGTTGGTGTCCAGGACATTGGCTCCCCAGGCGATAATCAGGCGGGAGTGGCGGAATTGCTCGGGCTCGACGCCGTAACGCGCCCCCAGCGCCTCGGTGATGCCCGCTGCTCCGGCGCTGGCGCAGATGGTCCGGTCCAGGCGCGACGCGCCCAGCCGGTGAAAGAAGCGGCGGTCCATGCCCGAGCCGTTCAGCAACCCCATGGCGCCCCCGTAGCTGTAGGGCAGAATGGCTTCCGGTCCGAATTCCGCGGCGATCTGTTTCAACCGCGAGGCAATTTCATCCAGGGCCTCGTCCCACGAAATGCGGGCAAACACCCCCGTGCCCTTTGCCCCGGCGCGCCGCTGGGGGTAAAGCAGGCGCTCGGGCGAGTATTCGCGGTCCAGATAGCCGGCCACCTTGCCGCAGAGAAAACCGCGCGTGACCGGGTGCGCCGGATTGCCGCGCAAGCGCACCGCTCGCCCGTCCTCGACCGTCACCAGCAGTGAGCACGCGTCCGGACAGTCCAAAGCACAAACGGAATGGCGGACCTCGGGCACCCTGAAATTATAGCAACGGGCTCCGGGGAGGCCCGGACGTCGACTCGCACGCCCCGGCGGCCCCGACTTTCCGTGCTCCCCAGCCGTCTGTAATGATGGTACTCGAGGATGAAACTCACGGTAAACCTTGCGGCTTTGCTGACATTGGCTGTCTTCCAGTCCCAAGCCGCACCTCCCCGCGCCTGCGTGGGGAGCCTTCCGGTGGGCACCTTTCGATTCACCGTGACGCCCCGCCAGGGCGGGCCGGCGCGTCCGGTGCGCCTGGTGAACGCCATTCTGCCGGGGTACAAACTGCGCTACGAGCCGGTGAAGCTGCCGGCCGCCACGGAAAAGAAGGCGCGGGTGGCCGTTGCACTGGTGCCCGCGAAAGATTCCGAGGACATCGTGGTGCTGGAACCGAAGCCGGCGCTGGAGCCCGCGGAATGGACCGTTCCGCAGCAACCGGCCGTGGTGGCCGTCGTGTTCGGGCCGCAGGGCCTGGACGCGAAGAAGGTAGACAAACTGGCCGAAAAGCAGCGCGACCTGCTGCCTCAACTGGCCGATTACGCCGAACAGACGGCCCAGGTGGAGGCGCTGGTGGAGACGCTCTCGTCATGGGAAGAGAATCGGAACGGACGCAGCCTGGACGCCGCGCTGAGCGGGTTTTCCTCCCAGTACGGAGTCAGCCTTCCCAAACTGGATCCCAAGGCTCCCACCGACCAGCAGGCGGCGCTGCTGCTGCGGGGCTTGATGCCGGCGTTGAGCAGCTACGACCCGCTGGCCTCCCAGCGCGGGGTGGTGATGCAGCAATCGGCCGGCCTGGCAGCCACGGTCGCCGCCATGTTCTTCGGCAGTCCCGTGGGGCTCGCGGCCGGCGGCGCCGCGATGTTCCAGAACATGCGCACCTTGCTGTTCCCTGATACGGAACTGCGCTCCTCGATCGCTCAATCGCTGGGCTCCGACGACGTGGCGCTGTGCGCCCGGCCGCAGCCGGCCAAGTCCCGCACGCGCCTGGCGTATCTCTGGGCCATCCGGATCGCGAATACGGCGCCGCCCCAGGTGACTCTGGCCGAGACGCCGAACTTGCCCATCGGCTCCAAGTCGGCGGTCAGGATCGTACCGAACCGGCTCGTTCACCGGGCCTACGACTGGAGACTGGCCCCCGCATCCGGAGGTGCGCCTATCCCGGCGCCGGTCACGGTCGCCGGCGACACGCTCACTGTCGACCTGACCCACGTAAAGGCCACGCCGGGCGATTACGCTCTGCTCGCCAAGTGGGACTGGGACGAAATAGCCGTCTCCGGCAAACTGCACCTGGCGGCCTTCGGCGACCTGGCCGAGGCAAGGCTGACACCGGAATCCCAGGACCGGCTGATTGAAGGTTCCGGGCCGGTCACGGTAAAGCTGACGGGGCCGGACTTCCAGTTCATCGAGAAGGTGCTGATGGTCAAGCCGGCCAAGCGCGGTGAGACTACCGTCGAGGCGCCCTTCGTGCTGCCCAAAGGGCCTCGCGCCGGGACTCAGGAGAGCCTGGAAGTAGACCTCGATCTGCACTCCCTGCCGCGCGGCTCCTACGCCCTGCGGCTGGTGCAAGCCGACGGGCGCTCCCGGGACATCGCGTTCACGGTGCTGCCGCCCAACCCGCGTATCGCGGCCCTGCGAGCCAACCTGGGAGAAGCGCGGCAGGCAGTCCGGCTGACCGGCAGCGGGTTGGAGCGCATCGAGTCGATCCGGTGCGATGGGGCCGAGATTGAACTGGCCGGCGCCCCGGCCGGGGCTCGTGATCTTACCGAGCGCCAGGGGGTGGTGAAGCTCCGGCCGGACGCCAAGGCCGGCGAGCGCTATGGGGCGCAGGTTCAGGTGCGGGGGCTGAACTTTCCGATCGCTATGCCGAACCTGCTGGAGGTCGCCGGCCCGCGCCCCAGACTCGCCAGCGTCAAGATCTCGTACCCGGACGGCGCCGGCGTGGCTCTCCGGCAGCATGAAATCCCGGCCGGCGGAACTATCAGCCTCGCCATTTCGGCCGAGCACCTGGACTCAACCCCGATCCTGGAACTCGGGTGCGAAGGCAAGCCGCAGACCATCAGCCTGCGGCCGGGGGAGGGGACCTCCAAAGCCCGGCTGGACATGGCGGGAGAAGGAATCCTGTTTGTTTCGCTCGATCCCGGCGCGGTGGGTCAATCGGGGTGCATGCTGACAGCCACAATCGCCACCGAGCCGGCCGGCAAATCGGATCCGTACCGGCTCGGGCGCGTCACCCGGACGCCGCGCATCGAGGAGTTCACGCTCACCGATCAGAAGGCCGGCGACGGGTTGTACTACGGCGTGCTGAAAGGCGAAGGACTGGAAACTATCGAGAAGACCGGTTGGGATAGCTGCAAAGGCGTGCCGGTCCAGTCTATCCCCGCGCCGGTTGCGGGCGAACCGAACAAGCAGACCCTCCGCGTGGTGCTGCCCTGGCCGGCGCCCGAGCCGCATGCCCCGGTGTACGTGTGGCTGCGCGGGGAATCCGAGGGGCGCGCCACCAAGGCGAAATTCTGAGGCCGCTCCCGGCCGTCAGCCCGGGCTGATCCGCACCCCCGTCTTGCGCACGCTCTGCCCCAGCGTCGCGGGAAGCAGTTCGGCCACCCTCCGGCGGGTCACCGGGTGGCGCAACTCGGGGGCCAGTTCCGCCAGCGGCTCCAGCACGAAACGGCGTTCTCCGAGCCGCGGATGAGGGATGGTCAGCTCCGCGGTTTTCACCACGAAGTCGCCGTAGAACAGAATGTCGATGTCAATCGTGCGCGGGCCCCGGGCCACGGTGCGGCGGCGCCCCAGGCCGCGCTCGATGCGCCGGATGCGCCCGAGCAGCAGGCGCGGGAACAGCTCGGTCTCGATCTCGGCCACCAGGTTCAGAAACCACGCTTGCGGCTTGAAATCCTGGGGTTCGGTCTCATAGACCGAGGACACCCGGCGCACGCGCAGATCGGGGGCCCGGAGCGCATTGAGGGCCGCCTCGAGGTTGGCCTGCCGGTCGCCCAGATTCGAACCGAGAGAGAGATAGGCGGTCTTCACGCTAGAACAGAGTCGGCTGGTCGGTGCGCCGCAGGCGCCGCGGAACGCGAAAATAGTCAAATGCGCGCTCGGTGGCCACGCGGCCGCGCGGCGTGCGGTCCAGAAAACCCAGTTGGATCAGGTAGGGCTCATAAACCTCTTCGATAGTGCTGGGTTCTTCGCCGATGGACGCCGCGATGGTGTTCAACCCCACCGGTCCGCCGCTGTACTTCTCGAGCACCGTGAGCATGATCTTCTGGTCGATCTCGTCGAGACCGAAGCGGTCCACTTCCAGCAGGTCGAGGGCCGTCTCGGCAACCGGCTGGGTGATCTTTCCGTCGGCCCGGACCTCCGCGTAGTCGCGCACGCGCCGGAGCAACCGGTTGGCGATGCGCGGCGTGCCCCGGGAGCGCCGGGCGATCTCCTCAGCCCCGCCCTGATCGACTGTGACGTTGAGCAGGCGGGCGGAGCGTACCACCACCTGCCGCAACTCCTCGGTGGTGTAATGGTTCAGCCGCAGCACCAGCCCGAAACGCCCCCGCAGCGGGGCACTCACCAGCCCCTGCCGCGTCGTGGCCCCGATGCCGGTGAAGGGCGGCAGGGGCAGAGAGTGGGTCCGCGCCCCGGGACCCGCGCCGATCAGAATGTCGACCCGGAAATCCTCCAGCGCCGAGTACAGCATCTCCTCCACATCCGGTAGCAGGCGGTGGATCTCATCGATGAAGAAGACCTGGCGGGCGCGGATGTTGCTCAATATGCCGGTCAGGTCGAGTTTCTTCTGGAGCACCGGCCCGGAGGTCTGATCGAAGGCCACGCCCAGTTCCGCGGCAATGATTCCGGCCAGCGTGGTCTTTCCCAATCCCGGGGGCCCGTAAAGCAACACATGGTCCATGGCCTCACCCCGGGCGCGCGTGGCGGCGATCGCGATGGCCAAATTCTCTTTGAGTTTGGGCTGACCGATGAAGTCCTCGAGCCGGCGCGGCCGCAGACCGATCTCGAACTGGGCGTCGTCGTCCTGGACCGTGGCGGCAACAATGCGCGGATTGGACATGCTTCACTTCAGCTTAGCGCAGCATTTCGAGCGCCCGGCGGAACAGGGCGTCGAACTCGGTTCCGGCGCCGGCAGCCTTGGCCTTGCGCACCGCGGCCTCCGCGGCGGGCCGTGCCGCGCCCAGGTTCTGGAGCGCCGACAAGACGTCTTGCTCCATGGCGCTGGGAGCCGCGGCCGGCGGGGCTTCCTCGCCCTCCGGAGCCGGCAGTTTCTCACGCAACTCGAGGATAATGCGCTCGGCGGTCTTCTTCCCCACCCCGGGCACCCGCACCAGGCGCTCCACCTCGCCGCGCCGGATCGCCGCGGCCAGTTCAACCGCCGGCAGCCCCGACAGCACCGTAATGGCCAGCTTCGGACCGATGCCGCTCACCGAGATCAGCTTCTCGAACAGGGCCTTTTCGTCCTGAGACAGGAATCCGTAGAGCAGCAGAGCGTCCTCGCGCACGTGGGTGTACACGCGCAGGCTCACCTGGCTGCCCACCTCCGGCAGTTTCGAATAGGTGGGCACGGCGATGGTGACGTCGTAGCCCACCCCGGCGGCCTCGACGATCGCCTGGTTGGGATGTTTCTCGATCAGGGTGCCGCGCAGCCTGGCGATCATTTACGGAATCCAGGCCACCAGTTCGATCTCGAGCCGTGTCGCATCGTCGGGGAAATCCACGCCAATCGCGGACCGGGCCGGAGCGCTCTTGGGGAAAAACCGCGCGTATACCTCATTCATGGCCGGCTTCTCCTTGCGGATGTCCGCCATGAAAACGGTCACTTTCAGGACGTTCTCGAGCGAAGATCCGAGGGCTTCCAGATTCGCCTTGTGAGCTTTCAGGATGCCTTCCGTCTGCTCCTTGACGTCCGCGCCGGGGGCGGTAAGCCCGGAAGAGAAAAACAGGTTGCCGAGCCGGATGCCTCCTTTGACGGGAGTGCGCCCGCCGGGCGCCGCTGCTTCGGCCATCGCGGCCATGGAACCCAAGGTTCCCAAACCCACCGCAGACTTCAAGAGGGCGCGTCTCGCTTTCATCGAAGTATCTCCTTCGGGAATGAATTCAGTACCTTATTGTACATGGCCAGACGAAGATTCTTCGTGCCGGCGGTGGAGCACGGCTACGCCGAGATCACAGGCGAAGATGCCCACCATCTCGCCCGCGTGCTGCGCGCCCGGCCGGGGCAGTTCTTCGAGGTGTCCGACAACCGCTCGCTGTTCCTGGCCGAGGTCGAGTCGGCCGGACCGAAACGGGTGCGGCTGCGCATCCGGGAGGCGCTGCCGGCTGAACCCGCCGGCGGCGAGATCCGGCTCCTCGCCGCGCTCATCAAGTTCGACCGTTTCGAGGCAGTGGTGGAGAAGGCCACGGAACTGGGCGTGAGCGCTATTGTCCCGGTGGAGGCCGCGCGCAGCGAGAAGGGCCTGCTGGCCGCTGCGGACCGGCGCGTGGAACGGTGGCGCAGGATCGCCCGGGAAGCGAGCCAGCAATCGCGCCGCATGCGCCTGCCGGAAATCCTGCCGCCGTGCCGGCTCTCAGACGCACTGGACGAAACCGCCGCCGCCCGTTGCTACCTGGACGAAGAAGGCGGCGAACCCCTGCTGCGCGCGGCCGGCGAAACCGCGGTTGCCTTTGCCGTGGGCCCCGAAGGCGGGTGGACCGAAGGCGAGCGCCGGGCGTTTCAGGCGGAGGGCTGGGCGCCTGTATCGCTCGGTCCGGGGATCCTGCGCGCCGATACGGCGGCCATCGCCGCGCTCGCGGTGCTGAGCCATGCCCTCTGGGCAAGCCGGATCGGGACCCGCTGACCGCATCCGCTACAATAGGAATTGCGTGACTGCCTGGTTCCTCCGGTACGGCGCTGACAGCCTCGTTGTCTTAGTCGTGATTTACGCCCAATGGCGCATAGGGCGCGCAGCTCTGGCGCAGGCCGCGCGACGGCTGCCCCCAGCTCGCGTGGCCTTGCTCAAATGGGCGCTGGCCGCCGCTTTCACGGCCCTGATCCTGGCGTTCGCGGCCGGATTCCACCGCATCTCAGGGCATATTCCGCTGCCCCACGGCGTGACGGGCTGGATTCACGGCGCGGCATTTCTGTGGTCTTTCAGTTCCACCGGAGCATGGTACATCCACGCCTTGTGGAAGCGTCTCTTTGCCCTCGGCGAAGACTTCGACCCGAACCGCCGCCTGCTGGTGCGTTCGGCCGGCGGGGTGCTGGCGGCGGCGCCGTTTGCGCTGGCCGGTTTTGGAACCTTCGTGCAGCGAACCGACTTCCGGGTCCGCGAGGTGGCCCTTCCAGTGCCCGGCTTGCCCGCCGATCTCGCCGGACTTCGCCTGGTGCAGTTGAGCGACATCCACCTCAGCCCCTACCTGAGCGAATCCGAATTCGCCCGCGCCATCGATGCGGCCTCGGAGCTTCGCCCGCACCTGGTGCTGGTCACCGGCGACCTGATCTCGGCGCGCGGCGACCCTCTGGATGCCTGCCTGCGCCAGATCGCCCGGTTGCGTCCCGACCTCGGTTTTCTGGGATGCCTGGGGAACCACGAAATCTACGCGGAAGCCGAGCAATACGCCACCCGGCAGGCCGCGCGCATGGGCATCGAGTTCCTGCGCCGGCGCTCGCGCGTCATCCGCCGCGGCACAGGGCAGCTCAATATCGCCGGTGTGGATTACCAGCGCATCACCGACAAAGCCAGCTACCTGCGCGGCACGGAAACACTGGTCCGGCCGGGCATGCCGAACATCCTGCTCTCCCACAATCCCGACGTCTTCCCCGTGGCGGCGCGGCAGGGGTTCGACGTCACCATCTCAGGACACACTCACGGCGGGCAGGTGCAGGTGGAGATCCTCAATCAATCCCTCAACGTGGCGCGCTTCCTCACGCCCTATGTCTACGGGTTGTACCGCGAAAACGGCCGTTCGGTCTATGTGACTCGCGGCATCGGGACCATCGGCATGCCCGCGCGGATCGGCGCGCCGCCGGAAATCGCGCTGCTGCGCCTGGAGAAGGCCTGACCGGCCCGGCCGTGCGCTACCTCATTCTGAGTGACATTCACTCGAACTGGGAGGCGCTCGAAGCGGTGCTCGAAGACGCCGCGGGCAAGTACGACCGCGCGCTGTGCTGCGGCGACCTGGTGGGCTACTGCGCGGATCCCAACCGCGTGGTGGAGTGGGCCCGCGCAAACCTGGCGGCGATCGTGCGCGGCAATCACGATAAAGCCGTGGCCGGCCTGGACGGCATCGAGTGGTTCAACCCCGTGGCGCAGGCCGCCACGCTGTGGACCCGCCACGTGCTCACCCCGGCAAACCTCGAGTACCTGACCAACCTGCCGAAAGGCCCGCTGATCGTCGGCGACTTCACCCTGGCGCATGGCGCGCCGGTCGACGAGGACGAATACCTGCTCGAGGCGTTCGAGGCGCGGCAGGCGTTTCAATACGTCGAGCGGCCCGTCACCTTCTTTGGGCATACCCACGTGCAGGGCGGCTTTTGCCTGGAAACCCGTCACGTCAGCAGAATCGGCAAACCCGGCTCGCAGCATCCCGAACTCCTGGTGGACCTCAAGCCGGACGCCTGGTACCTGGTCAATCCCGGCTCGGTAGGCCAGCCCCGTGACCACGACGCCCGGGCCGCCTACGCGCTCTACGACCCCGAGGAACGCTTCCTGGCCTTGCGGCGGACGCCTTACGATATCCCCTCGGCTCAGGCCAAAATCGAACACGCCGGACTGCCCGGCTCCCTGGCCCAGCGCCTGGCGGCGGGCCGGTAGGCGCGGCCGCGCATCTCGCGCCGGTGGGGAATCACCCCTCCCTCACGGTCGGGGCTCAGCGTCGGATGGGGAGCAGTTGGAACACGTACTCCACAACGGGGCTTAAGCCGTCTCGATCAGCCCGCGCAGGTAATCGATATTGCGGCGGAGGTCTTTCTCCATTGAGCCCGAGGGAGCCGAGGTTTCCAGCGTGGCGTATCCGGTGTAACCGATGTCCGCGAGCGCTTTCAGGACCTCAGGATAGTTCACCTTCCCTTCGCCCAGGTAGCCTTTGTCCTTGAAGTGCAACTGGCAGATGGCGTCGCGGCCCATCTGGCGAATCTCCGCCGGCGCGTCCACGCCCACCAGGTTCGTGGCATTCCCCACGTCGTAGTAGATTTTGAACGCCCTGGAATTCACGCGCTCCAGGGCGCGCAGGTTGTCGGCGGCTTTGAGCAGATTCTCGAAGCCCAGAATCACCCCCGCCTTCTCGGCTTCCGGAGCGAGTTCGCGGAACACGCCGCAAACATGGTCCAGCTCCCGCGGGCTTTCGACCGCGCACTTGCCGAAGAACACGGTCATGAGGATATGCGCATCCAGCTTGCGGGTGATCCCGATGCCCTTCATCACCCAGTCGCGCGACCGCGGGTCGCTTTTCAGGCAACTGATGTGGAGCATGTCGATGTAGGTGGCCACCAGGGGCAACTGGTGCTGCTTCGATTCGGCCAGGAAACGCGCCTGCAAGCCGGGATCCTCGAGGAGCAGCCGGTCGTTGGAGGGCGAGCGCCCGAGCGTCACCTGCAAACCCGCCAGGCCGAAACGGCGCGCCACGGCCACGGCTTCGGGCTTCGAGCTTTGGCCCACCACGCCGTCCATGACGGCGATTTTCAGCCCGGCCGCCGCTTTCGCCCGCAGCGCCGCGGCGAGGCCGCCGGAAAGAAACATGCGTCTTGAGATCATGGCTCGGCCATGTTATCCGATTTCGCGCCGCCCTCCAAGTCCCGGCGCACCGCGTCGAGAACGCCGTTGATGAAGTGCACGGACTCCTCGCCGGAGAAACGCCGCGCCAGTTCCAGCGCCTCATCGATTACGATGGGACCGGGCGTCTGCTCGACAATCATTTCGGCGATGGCCAGGCGCAGGATGTTGCGGTCCACGGCGGGCATGCGCTCGATGCGCCAGTGCTCGGCATGGCCGGAGATGCGGCGGTCCACCTCCTCCAGGCGGTCCACCGCGTTGCGCACCAGCCGCTCGACAAACGGGTCGCGAGGCACCGGGTCGGGACTTTCCTCGGAATACAGCGAGTCGTAATAGGCGTTCAAGGCCTCGTTTACCGAAATGCCACCCTCATCGGCAAGCCTCCGTGCGTCCCAGTTGAACAGGATTTGCAGGGCGCGATGGCGGAGGCGGCGGCGGGAAGGCATCGCTCAAGGCTTGGCGCGGCGCAGGGCGCGCATCAGGTTGCCCATCTCGACCGCGCTCATGGCGGCGTCGAATCCCTTGTTGCCGCTCTTGGCTCCGGCCCGGTCGATGGCCTGTTCCAGAGTGTTGGTGGTCAGCACGCCGAAGGCCACCGGAATCCCGGTCTGAAGGGCGATCTGTCCCAGTCCCTTGGCCGTCTCGGCGGCGATGTAGTCGAAGTGGGGGGTGTCGCCGCGAATGACCGCGCTCAGGCAGATGATGGCGTCGTGGCGCTTCTGCCCGGCCAGCTCGGCCACCACGACAGGCATCTCCCACGAACCGGGAACCTTGACGATTTCGATATCCGGCTCGCTGGCCCCGGTGCGCGCCAGCGCGTCCCGGGCGCCTTCCAGCAGGCGCTCGCAAATAATGCTGTTGAAGCGGCTCACGACGATCGCGAACTTAAGTCCCGCCGCCGACAGTTGACCTTCGATCATTCTGCTTGCCATGTCTTCCTACTCACCCTTGAATGAAGCTTTCCGTTTTTCGAGAAACGCTCCGAGCCCCTCGGCCCGGTCTTTGGTGGCGGCCAGCAGACCAAACGCCGCAGCCTCGAATCGCAAACCTTCCTCAATGCCCGCGTTGCAACCCGCGTCCACCGCCTCGGCCGCCAGGCTGAGCGCCAGGGGCGCGTTGGCCAGCACCTTGGCGAGCCAGGCGCGGCAGAAGCTCATCAATTCGGCCTGGGCCACCACCTGGTTTACCAGGCCGATGCGCAGCGCCTCCCCGGCGTCAACCGGCTCGCCCGACAACAACAGCTCGAGCGCGCGGCCACGCCCAACCAGGCGCGGCAACCGCTGCGTGCCGCCATAGCCGGGGATGACCCCGAGTTTCACCTCCGGCAGCCCCAGCCGGCTGTTCGCGGCGGCGAAGCGCACGGTGCAAGCCATGGCCAGTTCCAGACCGCCGCCCAGCGCGTAACCGTTCACCGCCGCAACGGAAATCTTTCCGCAGGTTTCCAGGCGCCGCAGCACCCGCTGGCCCCGCGCGGCGTAGGCGCGCGCCCCGGCCGGCGTCAGAGCGGCCAGTTCCCGGATGTCGGCGCCGGCCGCGAAGGCTTTATCTCCCGCTCCGGTCACAATCACAGCCCGCGCCGTGGAATCGCTCTCCAGGCGGGCCACGGCGTCGTCCAGTTCCTCGACAACCCGTGCGCTCAGCGCATTCAGCTTGTCCGGGCGGTTCACCGTCAGGGTGACAATCCCATCCTCACCCGCCGCAAACAGGATGTCGCTGTAGGACATATGGGATAATCGGGAACAGAGCCTTCATCATACCGCATGGATCGCGAATTCATCCGCAACTTCTCCATCATCGCGCACATCGATCACGGCAAATCGACCCTGGCCGACCGCCTGCTCGAACTCACCGGCGCGCTTTCGCAACGCGAAATGATGGACCAGGTGCTGGACTCCATGGACCTGGAGCGGGAACGCGGCATCACCATCAAAGCCCATGCGGTGCGCTTGAATTATCAGGCCGAGGACGGCAACCAGTACCAGCTCAACCTGATCGACACGCCCGGCCACGTGGATTTCTCCTACGAGGTGTCGCGCAGCTTGCAGGCCTGTGAAGGCGCCCTGCTGGTGGTGGACGCTTCCCAGGGCGTGGAAGCGCAAACCCTGGCCAATACCTACCTGGCCCTCCATCACAACCTGGAGATTATTCCGGTCATCAACAAGATCGACCTGCCCGCCGCCGAGCCGGAGCGGATCCGGGAGCAGATCGAGCAGGTGATCGGCCTGGACGCGCGCGATGCCTTGCTGGTCAGCGCCAAGCAGGGCGCCGGCGTTCACGAGGTGCTGGAATCGATTGTGCACCTGGTGCCGCCTCCGAAGGGCCTGCCGGAAGCCCCGCTGCGCGCCCTGATCTTCGACTCCTGGTTCGACCCGTACCGCGGCGTCATGATTCTGCTCCGCGTGGTGGACGGGCGCCTGCGGCTGGGGCAGAAGATCCGGCTGTGGTCCAACGGCGCAGTCTTCGAAGTCGAAGGACTCGGTTACCAGTCGCCCAAAGCGATTCCCTGCGACGAGCTGTCGGCCGGCGAAGTCGGCTACCTGTTCGCCAACATCAAGACGGTATCCGACGCCAAGATCGGCGACACCATCGTCGACGACGACAATCCCGCCTCCGAACCGCTGCCCGGGTTCGAGGAGGTGAAGCCGATGGTCTTTGCGGGCCTGTATCCGGTCGAGTCCCACGAGCACGGACTGCTGCGCGACGCTCTGGAGAAGCTGCGCCTCAACGACAGCGCCTTCAACTTCGAGCCGGAGAACTCGGCCGCGCTGGGTTTCGGATTTCGTTGCGGCTTCCTGGGATTGCTGCACCTGGAGATTGTGCAGGAGCGCCTGGAGCGGGAGTTCGATATCGACCTCATCACCACCGCCCCCAGCGTGCGCTACCGGGTCACCAATACCCGCGGCGAAGTCATCGAAGTGGATAACCCGACGCGCTGGCCCGATCCCGCGGAGATCCGGAAGACCGAAGAACCCATCATTGAGGCCACCATCATCACCCGCGAGGAGTTCCTGGGCGGAATCCTGAAACTGCTTGAAGAGAAGCGCGGCGTGCAGAAGAAATTCGAGTACATTGGCACGGGGCGGGTGCTGCTCCATTACGAGCTGCCGCTCAACGAGATCGTGCTCGACTTCTACGACCGCCTCAAGACGGTGTCCCGCGGCTATGCCTCGCTCGACTACCACCTGGCGGGCTACCGGGAGGCGCCGCTTGTCAAGCTGGACCTGCTGGTGGCGGGAGACCCGATCGACGCGCTTTCCATCATTGTGCACAAGGAGCGCGCCTACGAACGCGGCCGCGCCCTGGTGGACCGGATGCGGCGTCTGATCCCCCGGCAGATGTTCGAGGTGGCCCTGCAAGCCGCCATCGGCAACAAGGTGATCGCGCGGGAAACCATCGCGGCCATGCGCAAGAACGTGCTGGCCAAGTGCTACGGCGGCGACATCACGCGTAAACGCAAGCTGCTGGAAAAGCAGAAGGAGGGCAAGCGGCGGATGAAGCGCGTAGGCCGCGTCGAGATTCCTCAGGAGGCCTT
>Ga0272446_1005807_pt1 | contig 13325 bp, 12 predicted proteins | sample YNPCB0061_FD_194587 | JGI IMG/M metagenome (GOLD analysis project Ga0272446, IMG submission 194587) | Hot spring microbial mat communities from Yellowstone National Park, WY, United States - YNP-CB-006-1 | ecosystem: Environmental > Aquatic > Thermal springs > Hot (42-90C) > Sediment | place... | reverse complement strand
CAGCCCACCGCGCCCAGCTATGTAGTTCCCATCCGCTGGTGGCCTTCGAGGCCCTGAGGTGGAGGGCTTTCCCTGTACGGAATTGCTGAGATGCACCCTCTTCCAGCTCTTCATCTGGGTGCGCCTGGCCTGGCTGGAAGACCGGCCCCTGGTGCTGAACCTGGCCCCCCATCACGAGACGGCAGCCCGTCTGCTGGAGGTGGAGCGACATTACCTCCTGGAATAAAAATGGTGCGGAATGTCGGTTCCTAAAAGTGGTTCCCCTATTTTGCTTCACTCAGAGTCTCACCTGTGGTTGTCCGAGTTCAACCCCCGCGATCCCGGTGAAAGGCCGCAGACCCCCGACGACGCTGGCGCTCGAGCGGACCCGCCTGACCCCCTACATGGCCGAGCAAACCAGGTGGAGGTGGGAGGCCGCCAGGTGTTGGTCTGGCAGCACGGCCTCTGCCCTCCCCTACCACCTCGCGGGCTCACCGCCCCCGCCCGGTCCATCAGCAGTGGATCAGTCCACCAGCTCCCGCTTGGGCCTGCGGAACACGAAGCGGAAGCTCGAGCCGCTCGCCATCACCCGCCGCACCTCGTCGTAGAAGGGGTGCTCGCCGACCCCGCTGAGGTAGGCGAAGCCGCGGGAACGGGTCAGCGCCACGAAGAGCTGGTTGCGGGCCTCGATCTCGGCCTCGCGCTGAGCCACGAAGTCAAGCCCGGCAACGTACACCACCTCGGCCTCGTTGCCCTTGGCCCGGGCCACGCCGGAGACGGTCACCGCCCCTTCGTGCCAGAATCGGCTCCGGTCGCCCTGGCTGTTCAGGGCGTTGACCGCCGAAGCCGCCGGGATGAAGAAGTCGATCCCCTCGCGGTTGAGGGCCTGCCCGAGCAGGCGCGCCAGGGCGTACCACTCAGCGGGTCGGGCCAGCAGCACCACCAGCAGGTCATGGCTCGGGGCGAACCCCTCCTCCAGGGCCTGCTTCACCCCCTTAGCCAGCGCCGCGACCTCCTCAGCACGGCTGCGGTAGGTGCTGAACTGCAGCACCGGCTGGCCCCAGAGGTCGGGAACAGGGTTGGGGGTGTTCTCTTTGGGGCGGTACAGTAGCACCTCACGGCCCGGGTGGAACTGGCCCTCCACCTCGTACCCGATGGCCCGCCACCCATCCTTGGTGGTAATGCCCGTTAGCATCCCCTCCGGGCGCAGCAGCCCCATGCCCAGGGCGTGGGCCGCGACGAGGATGGGCTCGGGGGTACGGTAGCAGCGGTGCATGACCTCGCTCTTGCGCATCCCCCCGTGGTACTGACCGCTCACCAAGTCGCTCAGCCCCTCCCCGAAGAGTTCCCTGGCGGTCGGGATGAGCAAGTTGTCCAGGCTCTGGGCCTCGTCGTAAGCCCAGATCAGCCGGCGCAGCGGCTCACTCCCTGTCGGCGGCTGGCCCAGCTCGAGCAACGCCTCCTGGGTCGGCTGGGCGGGCCGCAGGGCCTGGTAGGCCAGCCAGTAGAAGGGCTGCTTGCCCCTGTACTTGTAGCGCTCGTCGAAGATCAGGTCCTGCCCTTCGTCCACCAGAATGGCGTCGAGGAAAGGGAGCACCTCCTTGCCCTGGGCCTAGAGGGCCTGAAGCAGGTCTCGCAGCACCCAGCCGTAGTTCTCCAGCGGCGAGCCCGCCTCGGCCGGGGGAACGTCCCCCACCGTCTTGAAGGGCGTACCGGTGCGGCGGGTCAGTTCGCGGTAAAAGCCGCCACGCTCCCGGTTCCCCCACGCGTGCAGGACCCGCAGCCTCGGATTGGCCAGGTTGTACCCGATCCGTCCCCCGCTGAAACGCCTCAGCCACTGGTCGAGGCCGCGCTGGATGGTCTCGTAGAGGCTCTGCGTGAAGAACACGACCGCGATATCCCAGTCGGGGTGCTTGAGGTGCATCAGGGCCGCCTTCTGGCAGATTAGCACGGTCTTTCCCGAGCCCGCGATCCCCCGGATACGCTGTGGGCCCGGCGGGATCTGCTTGGCCACGCTCTCCTGTCGGAGGTCGAGCCGCTGCAGCAGCTCGCGCGACTGCTGCACCACCCAGGCCCGCTGCCGCGCGGGGGCCTCGCAGACGGGCTTGCGGAAAAGCACGGTCCCCGCGACCACATTCTGCAGCAACTCCCAGGCCTCCTGTTCCAGAGCCTCCCCCCGCTGGACCAGGGGGGCCTCCGCCACCGCCGCCAGCAGATGGGCCAGATCCCTGAGGTCCTCCTTGAACAGTACGGGGGGGCTCGAGGGCAGCTTGTGCCACCCCCTGCCCTCCCACTCGCCGCGGCTGATGAGGGGCAAGGCCACCAGCACCCGGCCCTGCACACGGTTCCTCAGCTCGGGCTCGGGGTTGCAGTACCCCAGCAACTGGTAAAGCTGGTTCTCGGCCTGCTGGAAGGGGTTGCCCCGGTGTTCGTAGAAGTCCGTGTAGATCCAGGTGTGGCCGTGGATGCGCTCGAGGTTCGCGATCCTGATGCCCTTAACCTCGATTACACACAACCCCAGCTCGCGGTCAACGACCAGAATGTCGGGCTCCTTGCGGGTGTCCCCGCTGGACCCGAAGACGGGGTAGCGCCAGTAGCCGAAGCTCTCCCGCCGGGCGAAGGCGGCCTTCACCGCCTGCCAGACCTCCTGCTCGGCCCGTCCCCCGGTGAGCTTCACGGCCTCAGTCTCGATAAACCGGTCGGTAAGGGGAATGCTGCTGTCCATGTCGTCACGCCAGGGAGTTCCTGCCAGGCGAACATACCACCTCCGGCGCCGCGAGCAGGTGACGGCTGACGCCCGCGGGCGCCAGCCGCGGTGCCTCTGGGGTGCTAAACATCGAGTAGCCGCTCCGAGCGGATGACCTCGATCACCTGCCCCGGCAGCTTGAGCAAGGGCAGACGGTTGGCCACGAAGGACTGCCAGGTGCCCTGCGCCAGCGCGTTGAAGGGTTCCTCGACCAGCACGGCATCCAGCTTACCCATAACGTTATGGGTAGCCTTGCCCTTGGCCTCGTTGTCCATCCGGTAAAGCAGCGCCACCACCTCCTCCACCGGCTGCTCCAGGCGCAGGGCCAGCAGTCTCAGCACCCCCTCGGTCTCCTCCAGGCGGTTGAGGGTCTCGCGCACCAACAGCGGCTGCAGCACCCCCTGGTCCCGCACCGCAGCCACCAGGGAGCGCATGGCCTCGGGGTCGAAGTAGCGGCGTGGTTGTCCGAGTTCAAGGGCTTGGCTCCCCTGGAGTTCCCAGGCGGAGTTGGTTCCCCAAGAGTCTCAGATGTGTTGACCGATTACAAGGAGGTACTCACGGTCAGGACACATAGCACCCCCCTCTTTTTTCACACGTTGGGGGTGAAGGTCAAGTAACACACGAAGGTATCTGATACACGCGCCGCGCATTTTCGCCCATGATTGCGCTGTCTGGATACCCTATCGCCCGCTCCAGAGCCTCCTTGACCTGGGCATAGCTGGCCGCCAGAGTACACACCGGCCAGTCACTGCCAAACATAGAGCGCGAGGCACCAAACAACTCCAGAGCTTGGCGAATGTAAGGGGCCAGCTCTTCCGGCTTCCAGTTCTGCCAGTGGGCCTCGGTCACCAGTCCGGAGAGCTTAACCCACACGTTGGGCTGAGCCGCCAGGGGCTTGAGGGCCCTGAGCCAGTCGTCCCACTGCCCTTGGGCGATGTTGGGTTTGGCCAGGTGATCCAGCACGAAGCGCAGCCTGGGAAAGTTTTGCACACAGGCCAAAGCCGCGGGCAGCTCACGGGTGCGAACCAACAAGTCGTAGACCAACCCCCGCTGCTCGAGCGCCGCCAGCCCGCACTCTACTTCGGGCCGGAGCAGCCAGTTGGGGTCGGGCTCGTCGTGTACCTGGTGGCGGATGCCCACCAGATACGAGCCCTCTGGTAGCGCCCTCAGCTCGTCCAGCACCCGGCCCACCTCAGGATCGCGCAGATCCACCCACCCCACCACCCCCGCCACGTAGTCGGTCGAGGCGGCGATTTGCAGCAGTTCTCGGGTTTCCTCGAGACTGCTTCGGGCCTGCACCACGATGGTGCGATCTACCCCGCACTGTTTTAGCAAAGGCTGTAGATCTTCCGGGGTGAAGTCTCGCCGTAGGGGTGCCAGCGCGGCATCCTCCAGCCAGGGATAGTGCACCCGGCTGGGGAAGATAAAGTGTTGGTGTGCGTCCACAACCACGATAGACCCCCTATTCGGCCACCACTTTCTGTTGCTGCTCGCCCAGCCCCTCGATGCCGAGCCGCACTACCTGCCCTGGGCGTAGGTAGACCGGTTCGGGCTTCTGCCCCAGGCCCACCCCGGCGGGCGTGCCAGTAGAGATGAGGTCGCCCGGCTGAAGGCTCATGAAGTGGCTGACATAGCTGACCAGCTGGGCCACGCCAAAGATCATGTTCTGGGTATGGCCGTCCTGGTAGCGCCGCCCGTCTACCTCCAGCCACAGCCGCAGGTTCTGCGGGTCGGGCACCTCGTCCCGGGTGACCAGGTAAGGGCCGATGGGACCGAAGCTATCGCACCCTTTTCCCTTGTCCCACTGACCGCCGCGCTCGAGCTGAAAGGAGCGCTCGGATACATCGTTGACCACGCAGTAACCCGCCACATACTCCAGGGCTTCCGCTTCGGATATGTACTTGGCGGTGCGGCCCATCACCACCCCCAGCTCCACCTCCCAGTCGGTCTTGCTCGAGCCCCGGGGAATCACGATGGGGTCGAAAGGCCCCGAGATGGCGCTGGTGGCCTTTAGAAAAACCACCGGCTCCTGCGGGTAAGCCGCGCCGGTCTCATCGGCGTGGTCTTTGTAGTTGAGGCCGATGCAGATGAACTTACCCACCCCGCCCACACAGGGCCCCAGCCGGGGCCGGCCCTTCACCAAAGGCAGCTTGTGGGGATTCAGCCGCGCCAGCCGGGACAGGTATTTGCTCAAAACCAGGCCGTTGATATTCGGCACGACCTCAGAAAGGTCGCGCAGGCGGCCATCGGTGTCCAGCAGGCCGGGTTTTTCCTTGCCTTTGGGTCCGTAGCGAACCAGTTTCATCACAGTCTCCTTTCTCCCAGGCCCCCGTCCGAAGCGGCAGCCGGGCTTTGTGTCGCCCTCGCTACATGGCCCAGCCGCCGTCCACGAGGTGAATAGCCCCGGTGGTGAAGGCCGCCTCGTCGGAGGCCAGATAGGCGGCCAGGGCCGCGACCTCTTCGGGGCGGCCCACCCGGCCCATGGGCTGGCGGGCGATGAAGGCCTGCCGTACCTCGTCCTCGCTCTGGCCCGAGCGGCGGGCCTGCTCCGCCACCCGGGCCCGCCAGGAGGGCGAGTCCACCGTACCGGGGCAGATGGCGTTAGCCCGGATGCCCTGCCCCACATAGTCGGCCGCCACTGCCTTGGTCATGCCGATGATGGCGGCTTTGGTGGCGCTGTAGACGAAGCGGTTAGGCACGCCCTTTATGGAGGAAGCCACGCTGGAGATGTTGACTATGGAACCGCCACCCTGCTCCAGCATCCTGGGAATCACCGTCCGCATGGTCCAGAACATCGAGCGGGCGTTGAGGTCGAAGCTAAAGGCCCAGTCGGCATCGCTGCACTCCAGAATGGTGCCGTGGTGAACGAACCCTGCGCAGTTGACCAGGATGTCCACCCGTGCCAGCGAGCCCACCACCGCTTCGATCTCAGCCTGATCGAGCACGTCCATGCGAAGCCGGGTGCAGCTCAAACCTTGCAAGAGTTCGGGCTTGTGGTCTGTGGCGACGACCTCGGCCCCTTCGGCCAAAAAGCGTTCGGCGGTGGCCCTGCCGATGCCCTGCCCTGCCGCGGTGATGAGGGCTACTTTCCCCTTGAGTCGCTGCATCTAGTCCTCCTTTGGTAGTGGTACCTGCTCATCGAGAAGCCCCTCGGCCACCAGGTCGCGCCAGAGGCTTTGGGGGAGCCGGGTTTCGAACATCTGCACGTTTTCTTCCAGTTCAAGCGCCGAACGGGCGCCGGTGAGCACCGAGACCACCGCGGGATGGCCCAGCGGAAACTGGATGGCGGCGGCCTTGAGGGGTACCCCGTGTCGCTGGCAGACCCGCTCCAGCGCCAGGGCCCGCTCGATGAGTTCGGGCGGCGCGGGCAGGTAGTTGTAGGTAGCCCCGGGGCCGGGGTGGGCCAGGAGGCCGCTGTTGTACACTCCACCCGCCACTACCCCGACGCCTTTTTGCAGGCATAGCGGTAGCAGTTCCTGTAAAGCCCCCTGCTCGAGCAGGGTGTATCGGCCCGCCAGCAGGATTAGGTCAAAGTCGCCGGCCTTGACAAACTCCAGCAGCCAGTCTGTGTGGTTCATGCCCACCCCGATGGCCTGCACCACCCCCTGCTGTCGTAACTCAACCAGGGCCCGGTAGGCCCCCTGCATCACCTCGGCCACGCTGCGGCCATCGGCGTCGGGGTCGTGGATGTAGAGGATGTCCACCTTTTTCAGGCCTAAGCGCTCCAGGCTTTCCTCGAGCGAAACCAGGGTGCCCTTGTAGCTGTAGTCGTAGACCTGCGCCAGCGGGGGCACCCCTTTGAAAAAGGGCTGGCCCTGGGGGTCGAGCTGGCTTTGGTGCAGGGGGCCTGGGCGCAGAAGCCGCCCCACCTTGGTGGAGAGCACGAAGGCCGCTTTGGGCTGGCTTTGCAGGAAACCCCCGGTGCGCTGCTCGGCCACCCCGTTGCCGTACTGCGGGGCAGTATCGAAGTAGCGCAGGCCGGCCTGCCAGGCTGCCTCCAAGGTGGCGCGGGCCTCCCCCTCCCCCACCGGGGCAAACAGGCCCCCCAAGGGGGCGGTTCCCAGGCCGAGGCAGGTCAGGCGCAGGCCGGTTTTGGGATGTAACTGAAGTGCGCTGGCGCGGGGCATGGCTAACCTCCCTGGTGGCCTTTCCAGTAGCTGCCGTCGGGGTAACGGTAGGTCTCACGTGAAGCGGGCCAGATCTCGATGCTGTAGCCGGGCTTCAGCGGAAGCCGGTAGCGGCCCTGGTGGATTTGCACCGGCTCGACAAAATGCTCGTGCAGGTGGTCCACGTACTCCAGGTAGCGGTTCTCGAGGTGGCCCGAAACCGCGATGTAGTCAATGCTGGAGAGGTGCTGCACGTACTCGCACAGCCCCACCCCGCCGGCATGGGGGCAGACCGGGACGCCGAACTTGGCCGCCAGGAGCAGGATGGCCAGGTTTTCGTTCACGCCGCCCACCCGGGCCGCGTCGATCTGGCAGAAGCCGATGGCCCCGCTCTGCAGGAGCTGTTTGAAGACCACCCGGTTCTGCACGTGCTCGCCGGTGGCCACCTGGGTGCCACTACCCTGCAGGGCTTTTTGCAGGGCAGCGTGGCCCAGGATGTCGTCGGGGCTGGTGGGCTCCTCGATCCATAGGGGCCGGTAGGGCAGCAGTTGCCGCACCCAGTCCAGGGCCTGGGGTACATCCCAGACCTGGTTAGCGTCCACCATGAGACAGTTCTCCCAGCCGATCTCCTCCCGCACGATCTGGCAGCGCCGCAGGTCGTCCTCTAGATCGCGCCCCACCTTGAGCTTGAAGGCCCGGAAGCCCTCCTGCAAAGCCTGGCGGCACCGATGGCGGATTTTCTCGTCGGGGTAGCCGAGCCAGCCCACGCTGGTGGTGTAGGCCGGGTAACCTTGTTGCAGGAGATGGGCCTCGCGCTCGGCCTTGCCGGGGGCCATTCGGCGTAGGTGCTCCAGGGCTTCCTCGGGCGTGAGGGCGTCGGTCAGGTAGCGGAAGTCAATACAGCGCACCAGTTCCTCCGGGCGCATATCCACCACCAGCTTCCACAGGGGTTTGCCCTCGGCCCGAGCCCATAGATCCCAGACCGCATTGATTACCGCAGCGGTCGCCAGATGTACAACCCCTTTCTCGGGGCCCAGCCAGCGCAGCTGGGAATCCCCGGTGATGTGGCGATAAAAGGCCCCCATGTTCTGAGTGAACTCGGCCAGCGGGCGGCCCACCACCAAAGGCCGCAAGAGCTCGATGGCTGCACAGACCAGGTCGTTGCCCCGACCAATGGTGAAGGTCAGGCCGTGCCCTTCCAGGCCGGCGTCGGTCTCCAAGATCACATAAGCCGCCGAGTAGTCGGGGTCGGGGTTCATGGCATCGGAGCCGTCCAGCAAGCGTGAGGTGGGAAAGCGAAGGTCAAGGGTTTTGAGGTTTTGGATGCGCATGGCAAGCCTCCTTCAAACCCCGAGGCGGTTGCGCTCGAGGATCTCTTGTGTGGCTTGTGCGGTACGGGGCTGGTGGCCGGGCAGCGGCAGGATGCGCTCGTGCACCGCGTCCACAATCCAGTCGGCGCTGGGGAAGAAAAGATCTTCAAGCTCGGCGGGCGGGGTAATCCAGTTGCGGGCTCCCAGCACCACCACGGGGCCATCCAGGTCATCAAAGGCCAGCTGGCTGAGGTTCGAGGCCACCGTATGCAGAAACGAGCCCCGTTCGCAGGCCTCGGAAACCAAAAGGGCCCGCCCGGTTTTGCGTACCGACTCCACCAGGGGAGCGTAGTCGAGGGGATTCAAAAAGCGCAGATCCATCACTTCGGCCTCCACGCCATACTGCTGTAGCCGCTTGGCGGCCTCGAGGGCCCGGTACAGGGCCGGCCCCAGGCTGATCAGGGTGATGTCTTCGCCCGACCGCCGAATTGCGGGTTGGCCCAAGGGAACGCGGTAAGGCCCCAGCGGTACACCCCCTGGTACCACCAGCTCGGGTTCCCCGTATAGCCGCTGGCTCTCGAAAAAAACCACCGGGTCGCTGCCCTGCAGGGCCAGGGTCAGCATCCCCTTGGCGTCGTAGGGCGTGGCCGGGTACATGACCTGCAGGCCGGGGATGTGGGCCACCAGGCTCGACCAGTCCTGCGAGTGCTGGGCCCCGTACTTCGAGCCCACCGAGACCCGCAAGACCAGCGGCATCTGTAGCACCCCCCCCGACATGGCCTGCCACTTGGCCATCTGGTTAAAGATCTCGTCTCCCGCCCGGCCCATGAAGTCGCAGTACATCAGCTCTACCACCACCCGACCCCCCGACAGCGCATAGCCCACTGCCGTACCCACGATGGCCGCCTCGGAGATGGGGGCGTTGAAGAGCCGGGGGTAGGGCAGGGCCTCGGTCAGGCCGCGGTAAACCCCAAAAGCACCCCCCCAGTCGCGGTTCTCCTCGCCATAGGCGATCAGGCTGGGATCGGTGTAGAAGGCCTCGAAGAGGGCTTCGGTCAGGGCCTCGGCGTAGGTCAGACACTTAAGCTTGGGTAAGGGATTCCCCGCTTCATCCAGGCCAGCGCGGTGCTTGGACTGCAGCACGCTGTAGCGGGTTTCCGACAAGGGCTTCTGCACCCAGGGGCTCCCCGCCTGGGCCGGGCCCGGCTTGCGGGAAAACATCCACCGGGCAATCTGCTCCGAGCCCGGCGGAAGGCGGGGCGAGACCTCGTCGGAAGTGGCCCAGGCGGCGATACGGCGCAGGCGCTCCTGGACTTCCTGTTGCCAGGCGGCCTGCTCGTCCTGGGTCATAAGGTTCTGCTCGAGCAGGTAGTTCGCGTAGTGCTGCAGGGCATCCTGGGCCTGCCAGGCTTCAATTTCCGACTTGTCCCGGTAGGAGGAGGCGTCCGAGGGGGAGTGCCCGCTGTAGCGGTAGGTCAGGGTGTCCAGTAGGGCGGGGCCCTGGCCCTGTAGCAGGAGGGCTTTTTTGCGCGCCACGGCCTCGGCCACGGCCAGGGGGTTGAAGCCGTCCACCCGCTCGGCGTGCAGGGCCTGGGGGTTCACCCCCAGCCCCACCCGGGCCAGAACCCCAAACCCCATGGTCTCCCCCAGGGTCTGGCCACCCATGCCGTAAAAGTTGTTCATGAAGTTGAACAGCACCGGAGGCGCACCCCCGAGGTCCGCCGGCCAGAGGGTGCGGTACTGATCCATACTGGCGAAGGTCAGGGCCTCCCAGGTAGGCCCACAGCCCAGCGCGGCGTCGCCGATACTGGCCACGCAGACCCCGGGTTGGCGCTCTATGCGCTTGTAGAGGGCCGCGCCCACAGCGATGTTGGCCGAGCCGCCCACAATGGCGTTGTTGGGCAGGATGCCAAACGGGGGAAAGAAGGCGTGCATGGAGCCGCCCATGCCGCGGTTGAAGCCGGTATCGCGGCCAAAAATCTCCGCCAGCAAACCGTAGAGCAAGTAGTCCAGGGCGCGTTCTTGCAGGCTTGGATGGGCGAAGCGTTCCACCACCCGCAGGATGCGCCCTTCCTGGTAGGTTTCCAGGATGGAGGCCAGCTCGGCCTCGCCAAGCTTTGCGATGGCACCAAAGCCCTTGGCCAGAATCTCCCCGTGGCTACGATGGGAACCGAAGACGAAATCCTCCGGCTCCAGCGGCAGGCAGAGCCCTACTGCGGCGGCCTCCTGGCCGATGGAGAGGTGGGCCGGGCCTTTGTGGCTATACGCCAGGCCCTGGTAGACCCCTTGCGTCTTGAAGGCATCCAGCATGGTTTCGAAGCCACGGATGTAGAGCATGTCCCGGTATACCCGGCGGAGGGTGGGGGCACCATAGCGGGCGAGCTCGGCCGGGGGGTCGGGCCGGTACTGGTTGAGCGGCAGGCGGGGGGCCTCGAGCCAGCCCGCCTGGCGCAGTTGGGTAGGGTCAAGGGGAAGGGTTTTGGGCATAGACTCCTCAGAAAGCCAGCAGGCGCAAAGGGTCGCCCAGCCGAGTGCCCAGGGTATGCAGGAAACGCGCAGCAGGCGCACCGTCGGTCGCACGGTGGTCAAAGGTCAGCGAAAGCGGCAGGTGGGGCCGGAAGACCGCCTCCGAGCCCGCCTGCACTGGACGCAGACAGAGCGCGCCCACCCCCAGCAGGGCTACCTGCGGCGGGTTCAGGATGGGGGTAAAGACCTCGATACCCAGCGGGCCCAGGTTGCTGAGGCTAAAAGTACCCCCTTGCAGCGCCTCGGGCGACACACGTCCCTGCTGGGCCTCCTCGGTCAGACGCCGGGCGGTCTGGGCCAGCTCGAGTAACCCCAGCCGCTCGGCATGGTGAATCACCGGAACCAGCAGACCCCGCGGGGAGTCCACCGCAAAGCCCAGGTGTACGGCCCGGTACTGGTAGAGGGTGTCCCCCACCAGACAGGCGTTGAGCTCGGGGAACTGCGGCAGGGTTCGGGCCAGGGCGAAGAGCAACAGGTGGTTGAGATTAATGTCTTGAAAGTCGGGATCGGGGTGGTGCTTGAGCTCTTCTCGTAGCTTTAGCAGGCCCCCCACCTCGATATAGGCGTGCAGGGTGAGTTGTGCGCTCTGGTGCAGCGACTGAAGCATGCGCTCGGCCACCCGCTTGCGGACGCCTTGGAGGGCCAGGGTCTGCCAAGGTTGGGGTAGGGTCAGCCGTTCCAGGCCAACAGAGCCCTCCGGGGTGGGGGGGGCCTGGGGCGGAAGGGGTGTTTGATGGAGGTGCTCCAGTAGCGCCCGAACATCGCGTTCGATGATGCGACCGCCTGGCCCACTCCCGCTAAGCGCGTGGGTCTTCAGGCCCTCCTGGGCGGCCAAGCGCCGGGCGCGGGGGGAGATGGCGGGCCTCGAGGCCGCCTCGCTGGCGGTGTGGGCCTCCGGCGTACCCACGACGGCGATGGGGGTCTGCACCGGCACCTCCTGACCGGCCTCGGCCAGGCGCTGCAGGAGCACGCCATCCGCCGGGCTTTGCACCTCCATAATGGCCTTATCGGTCTCGATCTCGCACAGCACCTCCCCGGCCCGTACTGCTTCGCCAAGCTCTTTTTTCCAGCCGAGCAGCAAGCAGCTTTCCACCTCGTTGCCGGGCTTGGGCATCCGTACCTCGACCATCTAGATCTCCTCCGCCGCCCGCTGGCCTTCGCGGTCGATGCGCTCGAGCGTGGTCTTGGCCGACTGCTCCCCCCGCAAAAAGGCCCGCAGGTTTTCGGATACCACCGCCTCTACCGCCGGGTAGCGGGGGTGCTTAGGAGGGAACCAGGCGTATTCCAGGGCCTGCTCCAGCAGGTTCCAGCGGTGGGCCTCCAGGCTGTGGGGTGGGGTCTCCAGGCGGATGGCCGCCAGGGCGTCGGTTCGGGCCGGCAAGGTGCCCAGCCGGGCCTCCAGGAGCTGGGCTTCCCTCGAGGTCAGGTGGCGCAGCAAAGCCAGCGCCAGCGCACGATCGGCCGCGATCCGGGCCAGGGCAAAGGTGTGACTGCCGGCGTAGGTGGCCCGCCGCACAGGGCCTTTGGGATACAGGGCCAGGCCCAGGCGGTCACGGATGGGGCTTTCCCGGTAGCGGTGAAAGCTGCCGGGCCAGTCGGTGGTCAGGCTGGCCTCCCCGGCGGCAAAGCAGGCCGTCACCGCGTCGAACTCCCATTCGGGGGTCTCTTTAGGGGCGGTTTTGTGCAGGGCGGCCAGGATCTCCAGGGCCCAGCGCCCCGCTTCGTGCTGGGCCCGGGGGAGGGGTACGGGGGTGTCGTACAGGTAGTGCCCGGCGCTGCCGCAGAGCTCGAAAAAGTGTCCAAACACCCCCGAGCCTTTGCCCGGAAACACAAAGCCGTAAGGCGGCTGGGACTGGGCCGTCTGCACCAGGGCCTCCCAGGTTTGGGGAGCTTCCTGCAGCCGGTCGGTACGGTAGTGCAGCAGTTTCACATCCAGGTTGCGCGGCAGGCCAAAGAGCGCACCTTCGATGCGGGCGAGCTCCAAGGCACGGGTATCGAAAGCCGCCAGTTCCCCTGGGTCCAGCAGTCCATCCAGGGGTTCTAGCCACTGCTGTTGGGCTGGGGCAAATTTGGAATGGGTGGAAATCAGATCGAAGCCCGCTCCCTGACTAAAGGCCTCGGCGATGCTTCGGTTGAGATCGGGGTGGTTGGCCGCCCGGACGACCTCGATCTCTACCCCTTCTCGCCGGGCAAAGGATTCGATGGTCTCGTACAGCCCATCGTACATGGGGCCGCCCACCACCAAGGCGCGAATGTGGGGCCTCATCCCTTCACCGCCCCCACAATCAGGCCCCGCTCGATGTAGCGCTCGAGCACCAGCGCCAGAATCACCACCGGCAGAATCATCAAGACGATAATCACCGACATATACCACCACTCGGTTCCGCGCGTGCCGCTCATGGCGGCCACCATCAGCGGCATGGTCTGGCTGTTGGCCTTGGACAGAAACAGGGCCAGCAGGTACTCGTTCCAGGCGAACACCAAAAGCAGCAAAAAGGTGGCCACCAGCCCGGGTGCCGCCAGCGGCAGCACGATGGTCCAGAAAATGCGGTAGCGGCTGGCCCCATCAATCTGGGCACACTCCTCGATATCGTGGGGGATGTTCTGGAAGTAGTCTCGCATCAGCCAGACTGCAATCGGCACATTGATCACGGTGTA
>Ga0272446_1005806_pt1 | contig 13327 bp, 10 predicted proteins | sample YNPCB0061_FD_194587 | JGI IMG/M metagenome (GOLD analysis project Ga0272446, IMG submission 194587) | Hot spring microbial mat communities from Yellowstone National Park, WY, United States - YNP-CB-006-1 | ecosystem: Environmental > Aquatic > Thermal springs > Hot (42-90C) > Sediment | place... | reverse complement strand
GCCGTCAGTTGCTTCAGCCCCGCATCACTTACCGCCGTCTCGGCCAGGAACAGCGTCTCCAAGGCGGTCAATTTCCCGATGTGAGCCATCCCCGCGTCGGTCACTGCTGTGCCGTACAAGCTCAACTGCTTCAGTCGGGATAACCCAGCCAGATGCTTCAGGCCAGCATCGGTCACCCGCGTGTAGCTCAGGTCGAGAACCTCCAGTTCCGTCATCCCTGCGAGCGGAGCCAGGTCGGCATCCCCCACCGCGATGCGGTGTAGATCTACGATGGTCACGGCCTTGTCCGGCTGACCGTCCTTGCGAACCACTCGCCCTCCGCGCTCCTGAAAGGAACGAGCAGCTTGCTCCACGGACAGGTCAACCTCCGCCCTGGCCAGCGTCAGGGTCGCAACCGTCAGCAAGAGAGCCGGCCCCCTGTGTGCGAATGTCATGATCCCTTTCCTCCTGTCTCGATCAGCGGGAATGGCTCGAATCGGCCAGCCAGCACCCTGTCCGGGTCGGCTCCCAGCCAGCCCTTCAGCACTCCGGCGTACACCTGACGGAAATCCACCTGATGCACCAGATCGCCCAGCGGATCGAGATCGGACAGGTTCGGTGCCTTGCCGTGAACGCCGGCCTTCACCTTGCCGCCGAAGGCGAACAGCACGCTCGCCGCTCCGTGGTCGGTTCCCGCGTTCTTGTTCTCGGCGACTCGTCTGCCAAACTCCGAAAAGGTGATCCCCAGCACGCGGTCTAGCTGTCCGTGGGCCTTCAGATCGGCATGGAACAGAGCCACCGCTTCGCTGAACTCCTGAAGCAGATAGGCGTGTCGCTGTGGCTGGGCAGCGTGTGTGTCGAATCCGCCGTGCGTGACGTAGTAGACGCGGGGCGGCAGACCGGCCACGATCATCTGGGCCACTAATCGCAGAGACTGGCACAGGGCGAACGGCGGGTAATCGACCTTAGGGCGCACCTGCTTAGCGGCACGCTGCAACTCTCTGGACAGAGCGGCCGACTGGTTCCCCGTCCGCTGCACGAAGTCCAGAGCCGCTATGCCCGTTTCCTCCACGGCCGACAGGCGTTGCATGGCGCGACCGGCCGGCCCTTCTGCAGGGTTCTCCAGCATCTTGGGATTGGCGAAGGTGGCAGCGCGAAGCCTGTCCCCGGCGAAGGCCAGCGATGGCTGATCGCCGATACGCAGTCCAAGCGGATCGGTCGGCACCCCGGCGCAGGCAGCGTCGAAGTACCGCCCCAGCCAGCCAGTCTTGAGAATTCGATCGGCTGCCGAGGCCGTCTCCCAGATGTCTGTCGAGCGGAAGTGCGAACGGTTGGGATTGGGATAGCCGACATTCATGATGATGGCCAGCCCGCCATCTTGATACAGCCGGTGCAACTCGAGCATTTCCGGATGCAGCCCCAGCGTGTCGTCCAGCCGCAGTACGGAGCGGTCAGCAATCGCGATCTTCGGCCTGGCTCGGTAGTAGCGGGCATCGGCATAAGGGACAACAGTGTTCAGCCCGTCGTTACCGCCACCGAGCTGGATGACCACCAGGACGCGGTCACTCGACCTGGCACCAGCCGCCAGAGCCGAGCCAGTTTTCTGGAGGAAGGTCGGCACTGTGGCGGTCAGGGCACTCAGGCCGACCGTCTTGTGGAAGAGGCGTCGATTCATCATGGCAGTTCACTCCACCTGATATTCAGGACAGGCCAGAATCAGTCGGGCGACCAGCTTCGCCCGCTCAGCGGGCGGAACGGCCTTGCACGCCTCGACCATTGCACTACGGCTAGCATCTCGGGGCTTGACCACCAAGACCCGGCGCAGCAGTTGCTCTACCAACGCAGCCGGGTCGTTCGCCAGTTCAGCAGGCACCAGCCGATCTGCCTCGAAGCGAATTCGGATGCCGTCTTTACTGGTGCTGCCGGCCTTCTCCGCGTCGATGGCCAGCAGGCGAGAGATGGTCTTGCGAGCCTCGGTCGGCTCGCGGGGAATCAGCGTACCGCGTATCCGGCCCAGCGGCTCGGTGCCGGTCAGCGGCTTGCCGTCCAGCAGCACCTCGCCGTAGCGGTATCGCAGTGCCAGGGTGGTTGAGGTGATCCACTCCTCTCCAGAGGGCCAGCCCTTGACGGTCGGCGGGTTGAACAGTTCCTGGCCGAGCGGCACGGTAGACTGGGCGAGCGACGGGGTTATCTCGCCTTGCAGGTCGAAATCCCGACACGCACCCACCAGCAAGCGTACCGGGCTCTTGATGCGATTACCACGACATTCAGGAGCGTAGAACTCCGGCGAGGTGAATAATTCGCGCAACAGCGGTCGGATCTCGTAGCGCGACTCCACAAATGCCTTGGCCATGCGAACCTTCAGGGTGCCTTGCGGATCGTGGGCACCGAAGTAGTCGATCAGTCGGCTAGCAATGTGCGGCCCACATGCCGGGTGTGCGACGACCAGATCCAGCACCTCCTTGACACCGAATCGACCTGTCTTGCCGAACACCGTCTTGATGCCAGCATCGTGCCGGGACGGGACGAAGGTTGGCACCAGCCCATCGCGCCGGAGGGAGCGGGCAGTCTCTGGGCTGGTCGGACGATCCGGCTTGACGGTTCCGGGTGGAGCATCCAGCGTCCAGCCAGTCAGTGCGCGAGCGATCTCGCGGATGTCCTTTTCCGTGTAGTTGCCGACCCCCAGCGCAAATAGTTCCAGCAACTCGCGGGCGTAGTTCTCATTGGGGTTGTCCTTGTTCGACTCCTCCATGTCGAGATAGATCAGCATGCCCGGATCGAGGGTGACGGCTTCGAGGAAGGTGCGGAAGTTGCCGAGTGCGTGCTTTCGCCAGGTTTCGTTCTGCTGATAGAACGCCTGGGTGACGGCGAACATCTTGCTCGAAGCGGAAGTGAAGTGGCCGTGCCAGAACAGCGTCAGGTTCTCGCGCAACGGGGCCGGCGTTTTGACCATGTGCCTTACCCAGCGAGCTTTGAGATCGAGCAATTCCTCGTCGTTACGCGTGCTGGCTCGGCGGAAGGTGACCAGATACTCCTCACGCGGCATGTCAGCGTACCGGCGTAGCTTGTTGACCCACACCTCACGAACCCACTCCGGGCGATCAGGGCCAGGAGCGTTGGCGGCCTTATCGAGCAACTGATCGACCGCTTTGTCCAACGGCAACGCGGCCAATTGTCGGGCCTGTTCCGGGGTACCGCCAAAGCAGGCCCGACTCAGCAGATGGCGAGCCGCCGCCTCGTTCCACGTCACAGTCGGTTTCATGGTTCCCTCCGGTTGCTCAATCCAGCGTCACGATCTCGCCACCGGCCCGACTGCACAGTGCGGCCAGCACGTCGATGGACATTCCAGCACGCAGAAAGCGAACCGCTCCATCCGCCATCAGCCCGTTGGCTCCGCCGGTGTGCATGGCGTAGATCTCCCAGTCATTAGTGCAGTTGATCGCGCACGGCCCACCCGGTGAGGTGATGGTGCCATCCGCACTGGCTCCGCCGACCGATACGGTCTTCTGATGCTCGGCCCACACGCCTCCGGTCACTTCACCGGGGCCGACGTTGCCCGCCGGGAAGTTACTCGTCTGGGCGATGATGTCTGTGCGTCGTCGTCCCAGAATCCACAACTGCGGACGGTTGGCATCCTCGGAGACCATCAGCGTATTGGACAGTCCATCCTGAATCTGGGCGATGGTCGATCCTTCGCGATCGTTCATTACCCCCTTGCGTCGCTCGGCGTTGGCCGCTCCGCTGTACGCTCCTCCTGGAACCGACCCGGAGACGTTCACGTTGGCGTAGTCCCAGGCCGCTGCCGTCCGCGTGCCATACACGTTCGCCGAACTGGAGGTGGCGGTACGACCGAAGTCAGCGGACGGACAGTGGTAGATCTTCAACGGAATCTGAATCACGCTGGCGTTCGGCGGATCGTACCAGTTGGCGTTCATGTCGTAGGCGTTGCGGACGTTCTCTTGCTCGATCCACGGCAGGGTCATAGCGACCCAGCCGTGCCGATAGGGCGGAGTCGGTAAGGCCGTACTCGCCGGCCCAGTGGACGCGGGAGGGAAGGTTCGGAAACTGCTCTCGTAGTTGTGCAGAGCCAGGCCGATCTGCTTGAGATTGTTCTGACACTTCAAGCGTGAAGCGGCCTCGCGCACCTTCTGGACTGCGGGCAACAGCAGGCCGATGAGGATGGCGATGATGGCGATGACCACCAGCAATTCGATCAGCGTGAAGGCAACTCGGTGCTGGGGCACTCTACGGAGAAGAGCGGTCACGGACGCACCTCCAGGGTCAGGGTGGCAGTGTAGGACTCGAAGTCGTACTGCTCACGGGCTGCCCCACGGGTCAGGTTCTTGACGTTGACCTTGATGACCCAGGTGCCGGCCACGGAAGGACGGATGCGGAATCCTCCCTGGCGGTTCGATTCGGTGGCGTAGGCCCAGGCATCATCCGGCTTGAACCCGACTGGACGAGCCTGCACCTCAGCGGTGGGAACCGGCTTGCCGTCGAGGAGGATCTGAAAGGGGATGTCTGTATGGGCCGTCCATCGGGCCGGCCCTTCCAGGGGAGTGATCTCGATCGGCAGACCCAGTGGTGCGGGGGCGGTGTTGCCCGGTTTGCCGACCACTATCAGTGCCTTGCCCGCCTGCTGATAGCGGGTCGCGCTGTCGAGCTTGTCGGCTGGATGGGCCGTCTTCGGCCCACGCTTCAACTGTCTGGTTCCCTCGTCATCCAGCACATAGCTGAACACGCTTGCTTTGCGCGTGACCAGCACTGCATACACGCCATCTTGGGACAGAGGAACGACGTTGGCTTGCAGTGAAGTGCCTTCGCGGACAAGCGGAACGGCCTTGCCCGCTGGCGGAACCAACTCGTAGCGTTCGAGGGAGGCGGCATCCACTAGTTCGTCCACCGGGACGCGGTGTCCCCAGGACAGGAAGATGGTGGCCTTGCCGCCCTCGGGCAGAGCATGACGGCTGGAGAACACCTTGATTTCGTGAGCGAACAGGCCGGCCGGGGTCAGCCAGCAGGCCAAGAGAACGGCCAAAATGCGATGAAGCATGGGAGCTACTCGTAGTTTGCGACGTATGAAGAATCTGTCGATTGTATTACGAGGTTCCCATGCATCGGCAAGAGAAATCGGCTGTTGCTCAGCGATTTTCTGGTCGCCACCAGCCGTCGAGCTGGCTCAGCAACTCCTTGACGCGAGCCGGCTCTCGCTCGGCAAGATTGGTCTTTTCTTGGGGATCGGCCTGCAAGTTGTAGAGTTCCACTGCCTTGCCGGAGCGTGGCACGATGAGTTTCCACTGCTCGCGAATCGTCCAGCGCCATTCCAGGCCGGCAGTCGGCTCGTCCAGGTTGGGGATGTCATGAGCAAAGCAGGCTCCGTACACACTCTTGCGGGCCGACCGTGCCGCAGCATCGCGCAGGTCGATGCCCTGCATGGCCGGCGTGCGCTTCAGCCCGACCGCCGACAGCACCGTGGGCACCAGGTCGATGGAACTGGCCAACTCGTCGCTCTTCCGTGGCTGGATCTTGCCCGGCCAGCGCAGCAGAATGGGCGTTCGCAGCCCCGCATCGTAGGGCGAACGTTTGGAACGCACAAAGCCGGGGCCGGTCGGATCTTGCAGCCAGCCGTTGTCCGTGACGTAGACCACGAGGGTGTTGTCGGTTAACTTGCGGTCGTCGAGGATCTGCAACAACTCGCCGACCGTCTCGTCGAACCATTCGACCATCGCCCAGTAGCGGGCCACCGGGAGCGAATCGGTCAACTTCCTGTATCGCTGGAGCAATCGCTCTGGTGGGTTGTGTGGCGTGTGCGGCATCATCGGCGCGTACCAGAGAAAGAACGGCTTGTCCTGTTTGCCGGCCAGGTCGAGGAAATCGCGGATGGGTTGCATGGTCTGGCGACCGATGGCCAGTCCCTCGTCGCCGTGGCGTTGTCCCTTGGTCATGCCGTGGGTGAAGCCGCCGCGCCGATAATCGCCTTGCCACCATTTGCCGGTCTGCAAACTCAGATACCCCTTGCTCGCCAGCAGACGCGGCAAGGTCGGAACCGCTTCGAGGTACTGGTTGAGTCGTTCGCGGCCCTTGGTGAACGCCTCGGAGGCGTAGAACTTGCCGGCCGGCAGGTTGGCGGGTCGAGGCGGGTCGTTGCCGGTGATCTTGTGCTGATGCGGATAGAGTCCGGTGAGAATCGTCGCCAGACTCGGGCAGCACAAACTCGACGGCACATAGCCGCGCGGCAACGTCAGCGACAGCCCGGCGAGGCGGTCGATGTGCGGGGTGCGGATGTGCTTGTGGCCCATGAAGCCGTAATCCATCCAGCCGTGATCGTCGGAGATGATGAAGACGATGTTGGGCGGTCGATCCGCCGCCCACAAGGGAAATGCAATCAGCAAGCCCACCAGAGTCAGCAACAACCGTGACATGAACAGCCTTCCTCCCAGATCGAGAGACCTCAACCCCACGCTCAGCCGCGCACCTTCAACCCATAAAAACGCTCGGCATTACCGCCAAAGATCGCGGCTCGATCCGCTTCGCTGAGTGGCCCCAGAGCCTCGACCAGAGCATCCTTGACGGCGACGTAGCTACCGGCCAGTTCGCAGACCGGCCAGTCGCTGCCAAACAGGCAGCGTTGCGGCCCAAAGGCTTCCAGGGCGGCCTGCACATAAGGCCGCAGATCAGCGGGCTTCCAGTTGGCCCAGTCGGCCTCGGTGATCAGGCCGGACAGCTTGCAATGGACGTTGGGAAATCGAGCGGCGGCTTGCAGATGGGGCAGCCAGTCGTCGATCTGGCGATCCTTGATGTGCGGTTTGGCGAGATGGTCGATGACCAGCGGCAATCCGGGGAACCGCGCCGCGACCGTGGCGGCGTGTCGCAGGTGTTTGACGTAGAAGAGCAGATCGAAGGGCACGGCGTGCTTTTCCAGCACCGCCAGACCGCGTTGCACGTCGGCTCGCAGGATGAAATCGTCGTCGGGTTCGTCTTGCGTGATGTGCCGCACGCCGACGAACTTGGGATGGGCCTTGAACTCCAGCACCTGATCCTCGCAGGCTGGGCTGGCCAGATCCACCCAGCCGACGACACCGGCAATCCAGTCGTATTGCTCGGCCAATCCCAGCACCCAGCGATTCTCGGCCAGATTGTGCTGCGTCTGCACGAACACGGTGCGATCCACTCCTGCCTGCCGCAGCAGCGGAGCGAGGTCGTCGGGCAGGTAGTCGCGCCGGATGCGCGCCAGCTTCGGCGCATCGAGCCAACGGTAATCGAACGGCTGGCTGAATTGCCAGAAGTGCTGGTGCGCATCGATGATCATGCTTCCCTCATTCTCCTTTCTTCTCTTCTCTCTGTGCCCTCTGTGTCCTCTGTGGTGAAACTTCTTCACTCGCGATACAGAGCATCCAGAGAGCTTCCATAGTGCTGAAAGACGACGTTGCGACGGAGTTTGAGGCTGACGGTCAGTTCCTCGCGTTCGACGCTGAAGGGGTGCGGCAAGATGATGAATTTCTTGATCTGTTCCGTGTGAGACAGATCGGCCAGGGCCTGCTGGATACGGCGTTCGAGCAGAGCGGACACCGCGGGATGCTGGGCCAGTTCCTCTGGTTGGCCCGTCAGGTGTGTGCCTTCAGCGGCCAGGGCAGCCAGCACGTTGGGCCAGTGCGGCACTAGCAGAGCCGTCAGGAAGTTTCGCCCTTCGCCGTAGACAACGGCCTGTTCGATGCAGCCGTCGGCCACCAGCAGTCCTTCGAGATAGCTGGGCACGACCTTTTTGCCGTTGGAAAGTACCAGCAGTTCCTTTTTGCGTCCGGTGATGGTGAGATAGCCGTCGGCATCGAGACTGCCCAGATCGCCAGTGTGCAGCCAGCCATCGCGAATGGCCTCAGCGGTCGCCTCGGGGTTCTTCCAGTAGCCCTTCATGACGTGCGGCCCGCGCGTCAAGACCTCGCCGTCCTCAGCGATGCGGACTTCGACACCGGGCAAGGGTCGGCCGACGGTGCCGATCTTGTGGTGCGTGGGCGTGTTGAAGGAGATGACCGGCGACGATTCGGTCAGGCCATAGCCCTGCAACAGGCGAATGCCTGCGGCGTTGAAGGCTTCGGCGATGGGCACCGGCAGCGGCGCACCGCCGGAGGAGATCCAGTTCAATCGCGAGCCGAAGATCCGCCGCAGTCGTTTGCCGGTCTCCTCGGGGTTGGGGCTGGCCACGGCCGCGAGTAGCTTTTCGTAGAAACGCGGCACGCTGGCCATGTGCGTCGGCTGGATCTCGGCCAGGTTTTCCACCAAGGTATCGGCCGACTCGGCCAGGGCGAGCGTGATGCCGGCGGCCAGAGAGGTGTAGTGATCGACGGTACGGGCGTAGATGTGGCTGTAGGGCAGCCAACTCAGAATCACCGAGTCGGGCGGATAGGGACAGGCGGCGATGCAGCCCAGAGCGTTGGACACCAGATTGCCGTGCGTCAGCATCACTCCCTTGGGATTGCCGGTGGTTCCCGAGGTGTACATGATCGTGGCCAGGTCGTCGCGGCCCAGCGTTTCCTCACGACGGGCGATCTCGCCGGCTAGTTGCGGCAGCAGCGACCGACCGCGTTGGCGAAAAGCCTCCCAGGCCAGGGCATCCGGGCCGGCCGCCTTGCTGTCGAAGACGACAACTCCGCGCAACTGGGGTAGCTCACGGCGAATGGCGCGAATCTTGTCGAGTTGGCCGACACCGGAGACGAACAGCCAGCACACCTCGGCATCGGCGAGTTGGTAGTGAACCTGTCGGGCCGTCAACGGGGCGTGTGGCCCGACGTGGACGGCTCCTGCTGTCAGGATGGCCATGTCGGCGATGAGCCAGTCTACACTGTTCTCCGCCAGCAGGCCGACTCGGTCTCCAGGATTGACCCCGACATCTACTAGAGCAGCAGCAGCGGCCACCACTTCCTGACGATACCGCAGCCAGGAAAAGTCGTGATACAGACCGTAGCGGCGATAGCGTAGAGCCGGCCGGGAGGCCAGCCGGTCGGCCTGATCGCGTAGCAGCACAGCGAGATTTTCCTGGGACATGTCAATGCCTCCGGCTCTCTGGGCGATCCGTCGGCATTATCGGCATCCCGCGGGCAAACGGCGAGTCCCTGTCGACTCAGACACCCCTTGGCTCAACCGCTGAGCCCAGTGGGCACGACCCGTTCGTGTTGCCCATTCTCCTTGAACAGCCGATCGAGCTAGCCCAAAATCGGTGAGACGCGGTCAGAAACAACCGCTCTCAAACGTAGCGTTGCAGCAACTGTTGTAGCGTTTGCCCCCAGGTGTCGAGAGCCTCTTCGCCTTCGACGACTTCCAGATCGTTCGGGCCATCGGCCAGGCTCGGCCTGGACTGGTTGATCGCCAGTCGGGTCACGATGATCTCACGAGCCTCCAATCGAGGTGGCTGAACGCCGATCAGCAGACAATGCACCAGACTGCGTCGTGCCCAGTCCTCACAGCGGCGCGCGAGCTTGCCAGGAGACAGCCGTTCCAGGTGTACCACATCCAGGGCGATCTCTTCGTGGAGCAGTTTGGTGAGCAAAGCCCGTTCGTTGGCCAGCGGGTCGGCCTCGCCTTCGCCCAGAAACAGGATCTGGAAGTTCAGCGCGTCGGTACTGAGCCATTCGGTCAGTCTCTTGACCAACAAGTAGAGCAGCCCCAGCAACAGTACGCCGCGCTGATAAGGCAGGTCGGCATCCTTGAACCGCGTCTGGACGAGATCGGCAGACAGAGCTAGCACAAAGGTGCGTCGGCGACGGAGAAACTGGTTCTCGTCGCGCGCGTAGTAGAGCAGTTCGTCCATCAGATAGAGGGTGTCGAACAGATCGGGTTCCTCGCTCTTGACGGGTTCCATGTAGGCCAGTTGCGAGAAGAGTAGGCTTTCGATGCTGCCGCGATTGGACAGCGAGGTGAAGCCGCCCACCGGATAGGTGTCCTCGTCGAGAATGCGGGTGGGCACTTCCATGCGTCGGGCCGCAGGACGGATCTTGTGGCGCGGCAGAGTGGCTCCGAGCAGACTGGCGGCTCGCAAGACTTGACGATGGGCCAATCGCTGACTGAGTTCTTCCAGAGCCGACTTGCTTTCCAGGTCGAACAAGTCTTCTTGGCCAAGGATCTCAGCAGTGCGGCGGCAAGCCTGGATGAGCGATTCGTAGAGCAACTCGAGCAGAGGATGAGGCCCGTCTTGTCGCATCGAATCGTAGCCTTCTGCAAGGATTTCCTCGGGAGCGGCTTCCATCAGGGCGTTGATGACTCCCACAACCAGTTCCACGCCGTCAAAGCGGGCGCGTTCGCGGAACTGAGCGAGCAGATAATCCAGGCCGCGTGCCTGATCGCGCCCTTTGGCGTAGTGGCGCAGAGCTTCGCTGGCCCGAGTGAACGTCCAGTCGGCATAGATCTTGCCGAGAACGTGATCCTCGTAGGTGCGAACGCGGTTGATGGGCAAGTTGGGAACACTGGGAACCGCATCCCGTCCGCCGCGTAGTTCCCAGTCCTCGCCGAAGCAGATGTGGCCCAGATCAGCGAGAAAGCCAACGGGCGGTAGGGCATGGCCGGCCGACAGCACTTCCTTGACCCAAGTCAACACCACACGCGTGGTAGCAGCCGTCGGAGGCAATACACGCTGCCACCATAGCCCCTGGGTCACAAAGCGACGCGCTTCGGACGTATTGCGAAGAACGTAGGTTTTCATGACTTGGCCCATCCTGCCGGTTGCCTGCTTGCTCCATTCTACCAGATCGTCGGCTTTCCGGTCAGCCGCACCGCCGACAAACTCGAGCTAACCGGCAGAACAGTCAAGTTCGCGCCGACCGGCATCCGAAGAATAGAAAGCCCAAGTCGCGCCGGGGAGGTCTCTGGCCGACTGAAAGGCACACCAGCAGTGGCGAGGTCGGCATGAACAACCGTTACTCCCTGAGTGTACTGGCCGCGTGCCTGCTTGGCCTGAATGGTGCCCTTGCTCAACTTCCCGTCACGCCGAATGGGCAAGCCATTCCATCGGCCCCCCCCTCCATCGCCTCCTCAGCAACAAATGCTTACACCCCTGGCGAACCTATGCAACCGTCGCCAGAACTCAATCGCGTCCAGGAGGAGGATCGCTTCGACTATCTGCACTACGGCAGACCCGGCCTGTGTTGCACGCCGGTGGGCAAGCACGGCCCGATCTACTCGGAGATTTTCACCCGCCACGGCGTGAGCTTTCCGCTGGGCGGCAATTACCTGGGCCGGGCTCTCCAACCCGGCTACACCCTACAGGGCGGTGGCCGAACGCTGTTCTTCGACCCGCCAATGCACAAGGCCACGGTGGTCGAACTCGGCATCGCTTCGGTGTGGTGGGATGTGGCCAAGGAACGAGCTATCCCAGTGAATGACGTATCTATTCCTGGGCCGCCTCCTTTCGACACCCCTATTCCACTTCCCTTCATCACCCCGTCGAGTATGAACCAGACCTGGGTGCATGCTTCTCTGGGCCACGAAATCTATCTGCTGGGTGGCCCAAGCGATAGCCACAACTGCGAGCCGTTGTGGCGATACGGCTACGATCTGGGCGGCAGGTGGGGCAGTGCCAAGGCCATCTACAAGGAAATCCAGCACGGCAAGGATGTGGTGGGCGGGCTGTTCTTGGCACTGCACAGCGACTACGAGGTGCCCTATAAGTCGTGCCTACTCTCGGTGGGTCTTCGCGGCGAAGCGGCCTACATCTGGAGCGACATCTTCCAGCGACAGAACAACGCGGACGTGTTCACGATCAATCTGATGGTCAACGCCGGGGTGCGGTTCTGATCGGCTCGCCCCCTGCTCGTCGGGGCAACCCTCGCGACCGCTTTCAGCCCAGCAAGGCTTGGTGAATCTCGCCGTGGACATCGGTCAGCCGCATGTCTCGACCGCCAAAGCGGAAGGTCAGCCGCTTGTGATCGACTCCGAGCAGATGCAGAATCAGAGCGTGCAGATCGTGTATCTCGACGCGATCCTTGACGACCTTGTAGCCCCACTCATCGGTTTCACCATAGACGCTGCCCGCCTTGACACCGCCGCCGGCCAGCCACATGGTGAAGCCGTACTGGTTGTGATCGCGACCATCGCTGCCCTGAGCGAAGGGGGTTCGGCCAAACTCGCCCCCCCAGACGACCAGGGTCGTGTCCAGCAAGCCGCGCTTTTTCAGATCCTCCAACAGCGCAGCGATGGGCTGATCGACGGCGCGAGCGTTGCCCTCGTGGCCGGAACGCAGGTTGCTGTGCTGATCCCAGCGATCCGCGCCGATGTTGGGGCAGGTCAGTTCGACGAAACGCACGCCGCGCTCGATGAGCCGACGCGCCAGCAGGCACTGTCGCGCGAAGATGCGGGTCGGTTCGTACTTGGCCTCGAAGCCATATCGCTGTAAGGTCGTGCTAGTTTCGCCTTGCAGGGCCATCAGTTCCGGGACGGCCGACTGCATGCGAAAAGCGGTTTCGTAGTTGGCGATGGCCGACTCGACGGCATCTTCGCCGACGAAGCCGCGTGCCGCTGCTCGGTCGAGTTGGCGGATCAGAGAGAGCTTGTCGCGCTGCTGCGCCGGATTACTCTCGAGCGGTCGAATGTTGGCCACGGGCGGATTGCCCGCTCGAAACAGCGACCCCTGATGCGCCGCCGGCAGAAAACCAGAGTTGAAGTTGTCCAGTCCACCGGGAGGAATCAGCCCGCCGTTGAGGACGACGAAGGCCGGCAGGTTCTGGTTGAGCGATCCTAGGCCGTAGCTCAACCAGGCACCTAGGCTAGGTCGGCCTTGCAGTCCCGAGCCGGTGTGCAAGAAGTAGTTGGCACTGGTGTGTTCGGGGAACTTCGACACCAGCGACCGCACCACGCACAACTCATCGGCCCACTTCGCCACATGCGGAAACAGATCGCTGACCCACAAGCCGCTTTGGCCGTGGCGACGGAACTTCCACGGCGAGGCCATCACCTTGCCGACGTTGTCGAACTGGGTCGGCTCGACCTTGAAGACGCGGTGCGGATCTTGTCCGTGGTATTTCTCCAGCAGCGGCTTGTAGTCGAAAGTATCGACCTGGGACGGCCCGCCATCCATGTAGAGAAAGATCACCTGCCGCGCTCGGGCGGGATGGTGCAAGCCCGATCCTGCTCGCCTGACTCCCGGCGGCGCGGCGGCCTGACCTTGCTGCTCGGCCAGCAGGGCCGACAGGGCTACCAACCCGAAGCCGTTGGCGCAGCGTTCGAGCATGTCCCGGCGGGTCAAGGGCCTGAGAAAACGTCCGCAGTGCATGGCCTGTCTCCTGTTCGTTTCAGTTCAGTTTGCCCACGGGAGCGCCGGCTCCCAGGTTGGCCAGTCCGGGGCCGTAATAGCCGCGCGGATTGG
>Ga0272446_1005805_pt1 | contig 13331 bp, 11 predicted proteins | sample YNPCB0061_FD_194587 | JGI IMG/M metagenome (GOLD analysis project Ga0272446, IMG submission 194587) | Hot spring microbial mat communities from Yellowstone National Park, WY, United States - YNP-CB-006-1 | ecosystem: Environmental > Aquatic > Thermal springs > Hot (42-90C) > Sediment | place... | reverse complement strand
GAAGACTCGACCTCGAACCGATCGCTTCCGAGGTCTTGTCTCTCACGGATTGATCCGCGCCGCTTCAACCCCCGCGCATTTTCATGCGTGGTGGTGACCCAACGCGGTCACTGAGTCTGTGAACCATCCGTCTCTGTCAGGTGGGGGCTTCGGTCGGGAAGGCGAGCAGCTCTCGGCGCTCGGCGGCGCGCAGGACGCTGACCCGCAGCGGCTGGCCGATGGGCCACGCCGTCAGCACGCGGTGGACGTCGTCGATGCTCTCGACGGATTTTCCGTCTAGCGACAAGATGACGTCGCCGGTCGAGATCCCGGCGGCGGCCGCCGGCGAGCGCGCCTCGAGGCGGATCACCTCGACGCCGTGCTCCTGGGCGATGCCCGCGCGCCGCAGGAGGACGCGCGGCAGCGGCCGGTTCTGCGCCGCGAGCCCGAGCCAGCTCCGTCGCACGCGCCCCGACGCCATCAACTGCGTGAGCACCCAGCCCGCGGTGTCGCTCGGCACCGAGAACGAGATGCCCTGCGCGCCGAGGATGACCGCGGTGTTCACGCCGATGACCCGCCCGCGCGCGTCGCAGAGCGGCCCGCCCGAGTTGCCGGGGTTCAGCGCGACGTCGCTCTGGACGATGTTGTCCATGAGCCGCCCGTCCTGCGCGCGCATCGTGCGGCCGAGCGCCGAGATCACCCCCGCCGACACCGTCGACGAGAAGCCGAGCGGGTTGCCGATGGCGATCGCCAGCTGACCGACGCGCAGCCGCGCCGACTCGCCGAAGGCCGCCGTCGGGTACGGCCCCTCGGCGGCGGGCACGCGGATCACCGCGAGGTCGGTGGCGGCGTCGAACCCGCGCACGTCGGCGGGCAGCGTCCGCCCGTCGGTGAGCGCGACCTCGAGCCGCTTCGCGCCGCGCACCACGTGCGCGTTCGTGAGGATGAAGCCGTCGGGCGTGAAGACGACGCCCGACCCGGCGCCCGCGCCGCGCGGATCGCCTCCGTCGCGCCGGTGCACCGCGATGCTGACCACCGCCGGACCGACCGTCTCGACGACGCGCACCACCGCCGACGAATAGGCGTCCAGCAGCTCCCCGTCGTCGACGGGCAGAGCCGAAAGTTGCGCCATGTGGACCTCCGAAGCCCGTTCCCGCTCCCGCTCCCGTTCCCGATTCTGTCAATCGGAAATCGGGCGACTTCGGGAACGGGAGCGGGAGCGGGTTTTAGATGCTGACCACGCCCGTGCGGATCAGATACGCGAGCTTCTGCCGCTGCTCCGGCGACAGCACCGCGTGCATCCGCGCCAGCGCCTTCGTGATCGCCTCGCGCAGCCGCTCGGTGCTCTTCACGCGCACCGTCCCGGCGTCGTTGGCCTTGCCCTCGTCGAAGGCCTCGGCCCCGAGCGCGTCCGCCAGCCCCGACAGCGCGCGCCGCTCGTCGACGGCAGCCTGCGCGCGCTCGGTCTTGAGGTCCGCGATCACCTTGGCCAGCTCGGCCACCTGACCCTCATCGAGATCGAGCTTGTAGGCGAGAAAGCGCAGCGGCCGTCGCACCCCGAAGCCGCCGCCGTCGTGATCCCCGCTCGCCTCGTAGCGCGGCGGGGTGTCGTACACGCGGCTCTGATGCCAGCCGCCGCCGCCCCCGTGATGATGGCCGCCGCCGCCGCACCCTCCAGCGTACTCGTGACCATGACCACCGTCGCCGCACGCAGCCGCGCGGCGCTGCTTCCACCAATACAACATGCCTGGATGCATCTTCGGACCTCCGTCTCGTCGAGGCGATTCGCTCCCGACGGGGAATTGCGCGTGGGCACCACGCCTCACGCTAATGACCGAAGCTAATGGTCGCTCCCACCCCTGTCAACGCGCGCGCCCAGAATTACCCCCGCGCGCGTCGCGCGAGGAGCGGCTGCAGGAAGCGCCCGGTGTGCGACCGCGCGACGCGCGCGACCTGCTCGGGCGTCCCCTCGGCGATGATCTCGCCCCCGCCCGCGCCGCCCTCGGGCCCGAGGTCGATCACCCAGTCGGCGCGCTTGATCACGTCGAGGTTGTGCTCGATGACGATCACGCTGTTGCCCGCCTGCACCAGCCGATCGAGCACCTCGAGCAGCCGCTTCACGTCGGCGAAGTGCAGCCCCGTCGTCGGCTCGTCGAGGATGTAGAGCGTCCGCCCCGTCTCCTTCTTGGCCAGCTCGCGCGACAGCTTGATCCGCTGCGCCTCGCCGCCCGACAGCGTCGTCGCCGGCTGCCCGAGCTGCAGGTACCCGAGGCCGACGTCGTCGAGCGTCCGGAGGATGTGCACCACGTGCGGCTGCGCCGCGAAGAGCTCGAGCGCCTCGGCCACCGTCGTCGACAGCACCTCGGCGACGCTCTTGCCCTTCCACTTCACGCGCAGCGTCGCCTCGTTGTAGCGCTTGCCCTTACAGACCTCGCAGGTGACGTGCACGTTCGGCAGGAAGTGCATCTCCACCTCGCGCACGCCGTCGCCCTCGCACGCCTCGCAGCGCCCACCCTTCACGTTGAAGCTGAAGCGCCCCGGCGTGTAGCCGAACGCGCGCGACTCGGGCGTGCCCGCGAACAGCTCGCGGATGTGATCGAAGCACTTCGTGTACGTCGCCGGATTCGACCGCGGCGTGCGCCCGATCGGGTTCTGGTCGATGTCGATGACCTTGTCGATCTGCTCGACGCCGTCGATGCGCCCGTGCGCCCCCACGCGCACGTCGACGTCGTGGAGCACGCGCTTCAGCGCCGGGTGCAGGATGTCGTTGACCAGCGTCGACTTCCCCGCGCCCGAGACGCCGGTGACCGCGCACAGGACCCCGAGCGGGAAGCGCGCGTCGACGCCGCGGAGGTTGTGCTCCTTCGCGCCGTGGATCTCGATCCACCCCGACGGGCGGCGGCGCGAGGCGGGCACCTCGATGCGCTCGCGCCCGCTCAGGAATCGCCCCGTCGGAGAGGCGGGGTCGCGCGCCAGATCGCGCGGCGTCCCCTGCGCGACCACCTTGCCGCCGTGCCGCCCCGCGCCGGGGCCGAAGTCGATCACCCAGTCGGCGGCCTCGATGGTCTCCTGGTCGTGCTCGACGACGATCACCGAGTTTCCGAGATCGCGCAGCCGCCGCAGCGTCGCGATGAGGCGCAGGTTGTCGCGCTGGTGCAGGCCGATCGACGGCTCGTCGAGGACGTACATGACGCCCGACAGCTCGCTGCCGAGCTGCGACGCCAGCCGGATGCGCTGCGCCTCGCCCCCCGAGAGCGTCCCGGCCGCGCGCTCGAGCGTCAGGTAGTCGAGCCCGACGTCTAGCAAAAATCCCAGGCGCGCGTTCACCTCTTTCAGGATCTCGACGGCGATCACCGCCTTCGAGCCCTCGAGCTTGAGCCCGCGGAAGTGCGCCGACGCCTCGCCGACGGTCATCCGGCCGACGTCGGAGATCGACCGCCCGGCGACGAAGACGCTGCGCGCCTCGGGGCGGAGGCGCAGCCCGGTGCACTTCGGGCAGGGTTCTTGATAGACAACTTCGTACTCCACGTCGAGCGTGCCGAGGCCGTGGCAGGTCGGGCACATCCCGAGCGGCGAGTTGAACGAGAGGAGCTGCGGGGTGAGCTCGGGGACGCCGACGCCGCAGGAGGGGCAGCCGGCCGACTCCGAGTACGAGCGCGGCTCTTTCTCCCCGTCGACGAGCACGCGGATGCGGCCACCGCCCGCGCGCAGCGCCGTCTCCACCGAGTCGGTGAGCCGCGCGCGCGCCGAGGCGTCGAGCGTCACGCGATCGACGACCAGCTCGATGGTGTGCTTCTTCAGCTTGTCGAGCTGGGCGACGTCCTCGAGCCGCACGATCATCCCGTCGATGCGCGCGCGCGCGAAGCCCGCCTTGCGCGCGTCCTCGAGGACGTCGGCGAAGGTGCCCTTCCGGTGCTCGGCCTTGGGCGCGAGCAGCGTCAGCTTCGTCGCCGCCGGCAGCCCCAGCAGCTCCTCGACGATCTCGTCGGCGGAGCGCGCCGAGACCGGCCCGCCGCACTGGTGGCAGCGCTGCTCGCCCGCGCGCGCGTAGAGGACGCGCAGGAAGTCGTAGATCTCGGTGATGGTCCCGACGGTGGAGCGCGGATTCGACGACGCCGACTTCTGCTCGATGGCGATCGTCGGCGAGAGCCCGCGGAGGTGCTCGTACTTGGGCTTCTCCATCTGCCCGAGGAACTGGCGCGCGTACGACGAGAGCGACTCGACGTAGCGGCGCTGCCCCTCGGCGTAGAGGGTGTCGAAGGCGAGCGACGACTTGCCCGAGCCCGAGACGCCGGTGAAGACGACGAGCTGGCGCTTGGGGACGTCGAGCGAGCCGATCTGGAGGTTGTGCTCGCGCGCCCCCTTCACCGAGATGAAGTCGGGCTCGGCGGCGGAGAGCGAGGCGGCGGAGGTGCGGCGCTTGGCGGAGGTCTTCGGGCTGCGGGTGGCCACGGCGCGCAAGTCTAATGCGCCGGGCGACCCTGCGCATCTGTTTAGTGAACGATCGGGCGTTCGGCGGCTAGCCGAGCAGGAGCCAGAGCGCCACCGCGACGGCGATGACTGCGATCACGCCGAGGGCGATGAACACCGGCGCCGACGACGCGCCCGTCGCGGGCGGCGCGGGCTCGGGCTGCTTCGGCTGCGGCTGCTTGGTCGCCGACGTGGCCGGCGTCGTCGCGGGCGAGCTCGTGGTGCTCGCCGGCGCGGTCTGCTTCTGCGCCTGCTTGTCGGCGAGCTTCTGCTGCACCGCCGCCGCGCTCGGGTTCGCCGTCGCGCGCGACTGCCGGATCTTCTCGGTGTCGAGCGTGATCGACAGCGTCCAGGTCGTGCGCGCGCGCCCCTCGTGCGGGTCGGTGCGGTGGCACGCGCCCGAGACGAGGTTGATGCGGTTGGCGTCGCCGCGATCGAGCCCGACGCCCAGCCAGACGTCGGGGCCGAAGGCCACCGCCTCGAGCGGGCGCTCGTAGCCGAAGCGCCCGACGATCTCCTTCGACGGCAGGAGCGCCACCTTCACGTCGTCCTCGCCGAGGAGCGCGAGGATGCCGCCGTCGGCGCTGGCCGACACCTGCCGCACGCGCGCGCCCGCGTCGACCAGCGTCGCCGCCTCGCTCCCGTCGGGCGGCACGCGCAGGACCCGCGTCCCGGCGGCGACGACGAAGAAGCCGCGCACGCACCAGGCCACCGCGCTCGCCGCGCGATCGAGGGAGACGCGCGCCCGCTCGGCCCCCGTCGCCACCTCGGCGATCACCAGCGCCCCCTCGACGAGGATCCCGACCCGCGCGCCGTCGTCGGTGAGCGCCACCGAGCGGCCGCCCGGCGCGGCGATCGACCGCGCGCGCGCGCCGTGTGCGACGACGTCGGCCCGATCGCCGACGAGGGCCACCGCGGTGCCGTCGCGCGCGACCGCCAGATCGCGCGCCGCGCCCGGCCCGAGCGCGAGCGGCGCACCCATCGCGCCGCCGCTCTCCGCCGCCCAGCGCGAGAGGCGCCCGCCGTCGTCGAGCGCGAGGACCTCGCCCGGCGTCGTCGCGATCGCCACCACCGCCGACGGCGCCGACGCCCGCCACAGCGGATGCTCGTCGGAGCCGTCGTACACCAGCACCTCCGCGCCGTCGGCGCAGGCGAGGATGCTCCCGCTCTTGTCGTAGGCGAAGCGCGCAGCCACCGCCGCCACCGTCGCAGCCTCTCTAGCACCCTGTCAAGGACGCCGCGCGCGCCAACGCGTGTTACACCATGAGCGTCATCATGGTGATGTGGCTGCGCGGGGGGCGCCTCCCCGATCCCGAGCGCGAGGCGAACGAGGACGGCCTCGTCGCGCTCGGCGGCCGCCTGGAACCCGACCTCCTCGTCGCCGCCTACAGCCGCGGCATCTTCCCCTGGTCGTCGGATCCGGTGATCACCTGGTGGTCGCCCGACCCGCGCGCGGTGTTCGATCTCTACGCCTTCAAGCCGCACCGCTCGGTGCGCCAGAGCGTCCGTCGCGGGGGCTGGCGCTTCACCGTCGATCGCTGCTTCAGCGACGTGATGCGCGCCTGCGCCGCGCCGACCGACGACCGCCCGTCGACCTGGATCACCGACGACTTCCTCACCGCCTACAGCGAGCTCAACCGCCGCGGGCTGGCGCGCTCCGTCGAGGTCTGGGAGGGCGACGAGCTGATCGGCGGCCTCTACGGCGTCACGCTCGGCGGCTTCTTCGGCGGCGAGTCGATGTTCCACCGCCGCACCGACGCGTCGAAGGCAGCGGTCGCATTTCTTGTCCAGCAATTACGCAGCGGCGGCTTCATCCTCTGCGACGCGCAGGTCCCCACCCCGCACCTCGAGCGCATCGGCGCGTCGCTGATGCCGCGACGGGCGTACCTCCTCCGGCTGCGCGAGGCGCTCGGCGTCGCCGCCTCCCTCACGGCTGGAGACGGGGTACTATCAGGGACGTGACTCCGTCGAGAGCTCAGCGGCTCCGCATGCGCGCGGGGTCGTTCGTCGTCGACAACCTCTTCCGCGGCCTGGCCCGCGTCGGCCGGCTCCACCCGCGCGCCAAGCCGGAGCGCCACCGCGTCCGCGTGCACCGCGACGTCCCCTACGCCGACGACGGCGTGCGCGAGCACCACCTCGACATCTACGAGCCCGAGGGCGTCCCGCCGCCCTGGCCGGTGCTGCTCTACGTGCACGGCGGCGGGTTCCGCATCCTCTCGAAGGACACGCACTGGGTGATGGCGCTCGCCTACGCGCGGCGCGGCTACCTGGTGTTCAACATCGACTACCGCCTCGCGCCGCGGTTCCGCTACCCCGCGGCCGTCACCGACGCAGCGCTGGCCTACCGCTGGGTCGTCGAGAACGCGGAGCGCTACGGCGGCGATCTCTCGCGCCTGGTGCTCTCGGGCGAGTCGGCGGGGGCCAACCTCGTGACCGCGCTGACGCTGGCCGCCTGCTACGAGCGCCCCGAGCCGTTCGCGCGCGCGGTGTTCGAGACCGGAGTCGTGCCGCGGGCGGTGGTCCCGGCGTGCGGCATCTTCCAGGTGAGCGACGTCGAGGCGCGCTTCGCCCGCAAGCCGCTGCCGGCGTGGCTGCGCGATCGCATCGTCGAGGTGACCGAGGCCTACCTCGGCGGCGTCGCGCCCGAGCACGCGCACCACTTCGACCTCGCCGATCCCGTCGTCGCGCTCGAGCGCGGCACGCCGCCGGCGCGGCCGCTGCCACCCTTCTTCCTCCCCGTCGGGACCAAGGATCCGCTGCTGCACGACACGCGGCGACTGGCGGCGGCGCTGGAGCGGCTGGAGACTCCCGTCGAGGCGCGCTACTACCCCGGCGAGGTGCACGCCTTCCACGCGATGATCTTCCGCGAGAACGCCCGTCGCTGCTGGCGCGACACCTTCGACTTCCTCGACCGCCACGTCCCTCCCGCCCGATGAGGTCGCTGGTCGCGGCGATCGCGCTCGTCGCCTCGATGAGCGCGGCGCGCGCCGAGGTGATCGCGCTGGTGCCGATGGTGCCACCGAAGGATCGCCCACGCGCGGAGGCCATCAGCGACGAGGACGTCGCCTTCGTGCGCCAGGCGCTCACGCTCTTCTATGGCGTCGAGGTGCGGCTGCTCCCGTCGGTGACGCTGCCGGCGGCGGCCTGGTACCCGCCGCGCCGTCGCTGGCGCGCCGAGAAGCTGCTGGACGCGCTGGCCGCGGCGCGCCCCGCCGACGCGCGCTTCGTCCTCGGGCTGACCGCCGCCGACATCTCGACGACGAAGGGGACGATCGTCGACTGGGGCGTGATGGGGCTCGGCTCGATCGACGGCACCGCCGGGGTCATCTCGTCGTTCCGCTCGCGCAAGGGGGCGCGCGACGCGAGGCACGCGCGCGAGCGCCTCGGCAAGGTGGCGGTGCACGAGCTCGGCCACGTGCTCGGCCTCGAGCACTGCCCGACGCGCGGCTGCCTCATGGAGGACGCCGAGGGCAAGGTGGCGACGACCGATCGCGAGCACGACCTCTGCCCGCGCTGCCGCGCCCTCCTCCGCGCGCGCGGGCGCCCCCTCCCCGACGTGACGCCGCCCTGGTAGGACGACGGGGAGACTGGTCCGCCATCTCCGTACACTCCCTTCGTGGATGCGAGGACGGCGGCGGAGACCCCCGATCGACTGCGCGTGCTGGTGCGCTGCCGTCGCTGCGCGAGCGCGACCGGCGGCTCGGGCACCATCCCGGTCGAGGAGCGCGCGCTCGACGAGGCGCCCTACCGCAGCTGGGACGAGCTCGTCGCCCACGCCCGCGCGCTCGCCGTCGCGCTCTTCGCCCGCCCGGCGCCGATCTGCCCGCGCGGCCACGCCGCCACCCGCATGATGGTCGAGCTCATCTCGATGATCACGCGGAACGCTCAGACGGGTTCCGCACCTCCCGACGAGCTGTGCTCGTCGCTGGCCTCGCGCTCGTCGGGGGAGCTGATCGTCCGCGTGCGCCGTCGCTGGCACGGCGCCGACATCGAGGTCCCCCGGCTGCGCCCCGAGGATCGCGCCGCCGTCGCGCGCGACGCGCTCCTGCGCGCGGCCCACCTCGCGGTCGCCCACGCCGGCGCCATCGCCGCCGCGCCGCTCATCTCCGACGCGGCGCAGATCCTCGCCGGCGACGGCGAGCTGCTCACCTTCGTCGCACCGCTCGTCGCCGCGCACCGCTTCGACCTCGCCGAGGCGATCGCCGCCGCGCACCTCGCGCGCGCGCCGCGCGACGCCGACGGTCTCTACGCGATGGCCGCCGCCACCGTCGCTGGCGTCGAGGCGGGCCACCATCCGGCGGCGCTCCTCTTGCGCGCGACGCTGCACCTCGAGGAGGCGCTGCGCCGCCGCCCCGGGTTCGCCGACGCCGAGGCGCTCCTCGATCGCGTGACGCACACCCGCGCGCAGCTCGCCGGCGATCCCGCCGCCGCGCTCGCCGAGGCCGAGCGCGCCCTCGCGCACGTCGGCGCCGACGCCGGCCTCCACCTCGCGCGCGCCCGCGCCCTCGTCGCGCTCGGCCGCCCGCGCGAGGCGCAGCGCGCCGTCGCCGAGGCCCGCGCCCTCGCGCCGCGCCACCCCGATCTCGGCGAGCTCACCCTCGCCGTCGCCCGCGCCCGCATCGAGCGCCCCGACACCGACGGCGCCACGCTCGTCGACCGCAAGCAGTAAAACCCGACGTCACTCCTCGTCGGTGTTCGTGTCGTCGACCGACCCGCTGTCCCGCAGCGTCTGATCGAGCACCACCGCGCGCCTCAGCGCCCCCGTCCCGAACTTCGCCGCGATCCGATCGAGCGCGTCCCCCAGCCGCTCCCCCCGCGCGCGCTCCGCCTCGTCGAACCCGAGCTGCTGCCGCGCCCCGCCGCGCTCGACCAACCCGCTCGCCGCCAGCCCCGTGAGCCGCACCCCGCGCCGCTCGAGGTCGCCGATCCCGCGCAGCAGCTCGACCACCCGCGCCCCGACGACGCGCCCGTCCGCCGTCGGCGCCTCCAGCGTCGCCCGCCTCGTGATCTGGTTGTACCTGCGGAGCGGAGCCGGCTTTGCCGGTCCGCGGAGCGGGAGGTTCGGAACCCTCTCAGGGTTCCGAGGCACATTGAAGTCGGCGTACTTCACCTTGACCGTGACGACGGTGCAGGCCAGCCCGCGCCGTCGTAGCCGCGCGCACACCCGGTCCGCCTGCTCGAGGAGGTGCGCCTCCAGCGTCGGGCGGTCGCGCAGATCGCGCTCGAAGGTGTCCTCGTGCCCGATCGACACCGGCGCGCGATCCGGCACCACCGCGCGCTCGTCGCGCCCCGCCGCCAGCTCGGCGAGGTGCTGCGCCTGCACCGCGCCCAGCCGCCCGCGCAGGACCTCGGCCCCGGCGCGCGCCACCGCGCCAATTGTCGTCAAGCCCAAAGTCGTGAGCTCGGCCTCGGTGACGCGCCCCACGCCCCACAGCCGCCCCACCGGCAGCGGCGCGAGGAAGCTCGCCTCCTCGCCCGGCCCGACGACGACGAGCCCGTCGGGTTTTCGCAGATCGCTCGCCACCTTGGCCACGAACTTCGACGGCGCCACGCCCACCGACGCCACCAGCCCCAGCTCTGCGCGCACCTCGTCCTTCACCCGCCGCGCGATCGTCGCGCCGTCGCCGAACAGCCGCTCCTCGCCGGTCACGTCGAGGAAGGCCTCGTCGAGCGACAGCCCCTCGACGAGCGGCGAGTAGCGGTGCAGGACGTCGAAGTAGCGCGCCGACTCGGCGGCGTAGTGGCGCATCCGCGGCGCGACGACCACCGCCTGCGGGCAGAGCCGCAGCGCCTCCCCCATCGGCATCGCGCTGCGGACGCCGAAGGGGCGCGCCTCGTAGCTGGCGGCGCACACCACGCCGCGCCGCGAGGGCCCGCCGACGACGACGGGCCGCCCGCGCAGGCGCGGATCGTCGCGCTGCTCCACCGACGCGTAGAAGGCGTCGAGATCGACGTGCAGGACCGTCCGCACGTCGCCAGTATGCGTGATTTTCGAGGAGAGGGCGCCGGAGCGAGCTAGCTGCGGCGGCGAAGCAGCGCGGCGGTGCCGAGGAGGCCGAGGCCGATGAAGAGCAGCGCGAGCGAGGTCGCGCCCGTGCGCGTCGCCAGCCCCTCGCCGGGCGCGATCGAGCAGCCGCCGGTCTTCCCGGCGCCGGTCATCGCCCCGTCGCCGATCGTCGCCGGCGCGTTCGGGTTGCAGGCCATCGTGAGCGAGCGCAGCTCGAGCGCGTCGAGGCCCGCCTCGACGAAGTAGCCGCCCGGGTTGTCGACGGTGAAGCGCAGGGTCAGCGTGCGCGCCTTGCCGTCCCCGAGCGGCACCAGCGCGTCGAGCGCCACGTCACGAATGCGCCACGACGGGTCGGCGCCATCGACGCGATCGAGCTCGGTCCACGTCTTGCCGCCGTCGAGCGAGCCCTCGAGCACCATGCCGACGCCCGAGGCGATCTGCCCGCCCTGCTGCGGGTTCGAGAAGTCGATCGCCTCGAACCACGCGGCGTAGCGCAGCGACGGCTGCATCGCCCACGAGACGTCGAACGGCCGCGACACCAGCGTCGTCGCGCCCTTGCCAAGCGACGACGACATCGACTGCCGATCGCCCTTGCCGATGCCGGTGAACCACGCCTTCTCCGACTTGTACCCGCCCGCAGGCTGATACACCCAGCCGTACTGGTTGCCATACTCCTGCGGAGCGCCCCACTGCCAGCCGTTCTTCTCGGCGGTGTCCTTGCCCTCGCGGTTCGCCGCGAACATCCCGCGCGTCGTCTCGAACTGCTCGCTGGCGACGGTGGTAAGGCCCACCACCGTGCGCGCGAAGCCGCGGAAGGTGTGCCCGTCGACGACGCTCTCCGTCTGCAGCGTGATCGGCTGGCCGCAGGTCGCCTTGTCGAGCGGCGCCGTCCCATCGAACGGCACCACGCGCCCCTCCGACGGGGCGAGCACGTCGATCATCGTCTTCGTCCCGTCGGGAACGACCGGGCCGCTCACGCGCAGCTCGATGCTCTTGGCCGCGACCATCGAGTCGTTCTTGAGCTCGATGTTCACCTTCACCGGCTCGCCCGGCTCGACGACGCCGTTGCCGTTGCCGCCCGCCTCGACGATGGTGCCGCCCTCGATCTTGGCCGTCGCCGCGCCGCAGGGCGCCGAGACCTGCGTGCACATCGTGCCGGTCTGCTTGCCGTTGTGCATGGTGAACTTGGCGAAGTTCTGCTCCCAGATCGTCCGCGCGACGTCGAGCGTCTTGGCGATCTCGACGACCTCGTCGGCGCGCTCGCCCGGACGCGTGAGCAGCACGAAGGCGACGCGGAAGGAGTGCGGCGACTTGTCCCACGACGGAACGCGCGGGCCGTTCGCGTCGAGGATCTGCTGCATCGTGATGACCTCCTTGCCCGCGCGCACCGTCGTGTTGCGGCGCACCGGGGTGGTGGGGTTCACGTTGCGGCCCGACATCGTCACGGCGTCGTTGAGGAGGAAGAAGTCCGGGACGTCCTCGGCGGGGATGAGCCCCATGCCGTAGAGGTCGAGCGGCGAGTAGCGCGAGTTGTCGTCGACGGCGGTGAAGCTGCCGTCGGCGTTCTCGCCCCACAGCACGCCATCCATCACCGACGCGTCGGCCTGCAGCGTCGAGGCCCAGTGCGCCTCGTCGCGCCCGAGCATCTTCTTCGAGTTGCGGCCGTTCTTGTCCTTGTACTCGAAGAACGAGAGCCAGCGGTGCGCGAACTCCTGCCCGAGCACCGGGTACATGTACGAGCACTCGTCCTTGATGGTGATGCCGTACCCGTCGAATTGGTCCCAGCGCATCATGTTGACGAACGCGTGCAGCGTGCCCTTCGAGCCCCACGCGCGCGCCTGGTTGAAGCGGTCGAGGCCGATCCCGTCGACGTCCTGCTGGGTCGAGATCTCTACGCCGCCGCGCCCTGCGCGCCCTGGTCGTCGAACGTCGTGAAGATGACGATCTCGTCGAACTCGTCGCCGTACTTCGTGTAGAAGCGGTTGGTGATCTTGTACGGCTGGTCGGCGCGGCCGTTCACGTAGATGCCGTAGCCGCCCATCCCGTCGGAGGAGACGAGGTCGTCGTCGCCCTCGAGGATCACGACCTCGCCCACCTGCTGGACGGTGCCCTGCGTGGCGCCGTCGGCGCGCACCTTCACCGGGATGAAGTACGGGTTGGGGTGCAACCCGTGCCCCACGAGCGGCGGGTATGCGAGTCGGATCCGGCGAACGCGCCCAACGAGATGACGGTCGGGAGCACGAGGAAGGCGGCGGCGAGAGATCATGGTCGAACGCCCCGAGACAGCAATCACGCTGCCATATCACAAGTCACCGTTTTCCTTCGAGAGAGATGTGGGTGTGGGTCCCAGCCCCCGTGGCGCGGAGGGGCGGCCAGTGTGGTGGCCGGATGCGCTGGCGGCCACTGTGGCAGCGGGTGCGCACACGGTAGTCTCGCGCCCATGAGTCCCCACACGCACGCGATCCGGGCCGCCACGGTCGGCGACCTCGATGCGGTCATCGCGCTCATCCGCGAGCTCGCCGACTTCGAGAAGCTCACCGGTCCCGATGACGCCGCGGCCGCGCGGCTGCGCGCCGACTTCGCCGCCACGCCGCGCCCCTTCGAGCTGCTGGTGGTCGAAGACGACGCCGGGCGGGTCGTCGCCTACGCCCTCTACTTTTTTGTCTACTCGACTTTCCTGGCGCGCCGCTCGCTGTACCTCGAGGATCTCTACGTGCAGCCGTCGGCGCGCTCGCGCGGGATCGGCGAGGCGCTCACTGGTGTACCTCCCATGCCTGAGGGGCTGCGATGCTCCGCACCGCGGTGCCCTCTCTTCCGTGTGCCTCCCACGACAGCCAGCGTCGCTCGCCGCTCGACGGCCCGCATGAGACCCGCT
>Ga0272446_1005804_pt1 | contig 13331 bp, 13 predicted proteins | sample YNPCB0061_FD_194587 | JGI IMG/M metagenome (GOLD analysis project Ga0272446, IMG submission 194587) | Hot spring microbial mat communities from Yellowstone National Park, WY, United States - YNP-CB-006-1 | ecosystem: Environmental > Aquatic > Thermal springs > Hot (42-90C) > Sediment | place... | reverse complement strand
AGGCTTGCAGATCGCGTAGAGCCTCGGCGTGGATCAGCTTGCCCACCTCAGGCGGCACATAATACGGATCGGTACGCGGCGGCTTGTTGCCGGCCTCGCGCCAGGCTTTGTAGGCTTGACGGGCTTCGCCCTTGGGGTTGCAGAAGTTGAGCGTCTTGGCGCTGGGTTCGTCGCCCAAGACTTGCCCTTGCAGATGCACCGCCACCGTGAAGATCTCCAGCCCGTGCTTCTTGGCCAGTTCCACCCGCTGCTTGGCATAGGCCGCCGCGCCGGCGTCGCTGTCGCATTGCCGCAGGTCCAGTTCCCAGCTGGCCTCTTCCCAGCCATCGAAGCCAGTCTCGGCGAGGAATTTGAGCCAGTCGGCCTCGGGGACATTGCCGAACTGACCGCGAACCAGGCCAATTTGGTGATACGAACCTTTGCCAAAGCGATGCGAGGAAGTCTGTTTGAAACCCATGAGCTGGCCCTTTCTCGGTACGGGAGCATTGCTTGACCAACGACGATGAGGTTAGCTTAAGGCGAGCCAAAGCGGTGGCAAGCTCGAGCGATTGCCGAAAGCTTGGCTTGTTTTGCACTTTCGGGGGGGCTATGGAGTTGGCAATGGTTTCATCCGGGGAGGAATTTTGTGATGCGGAACGGCTGGCTCGCTCTGGTGTTGCTCATCGGCCTGACCAAAGGAACATGGGGTCAGGGCATTTTCCGTGATGCGGAATTCAAGGTTGCCGACGACAAACCGGCGAGCTTTACAGATAAGACCGTCTTTGTACCACCCCCGGCCTGGCCGCCTCCCGTCCCCGACAAACCCGTGCCGCTCTGGTCTGGCGGAGTGGAATTCGGCCTCAATGGCACCGAGGGCAACACTGAGGTGATCAAAATTCGCCTGGGAGCCAACGTGCTACGCCGCACCGAGGGCAACGTCTTTTCCGCCGATTTGGTTTATGGGTTGGCCCGGCAGATGGGTATCACGGCCGAGAATAAAGCGTTGTTCAACGTGCGCGACGAGATGTTTTTTCGCGACGGGCCGTGGGGTTGCTTCGCCGCCGGCCAAATCGAATACGACGAGTTCCGCGATTTCGATTTTCGCGTCGCCGGCCACACCGGCTTGGCGTATCAGTTTCTACGCAGCAACGACACCTTTCTGCGCGGTCGGGTCGGTGCGGGTGCCTCGAAGGAACTGGGCCGTGAGGATGCCCGCTGGATCCCGGAAGGGCTGTTCGGCTTTGACCTCGATCATCGCATCAACAAACGTCAACGCATCGTGGCCACTGCCGACATCTATCCCGATTTAGGTCGGCTGGAACGCTACCGCATCCGTGCCCGGGCCGCTTGGGAATGCTCCCTCGATGAGAACAATCGCCTCATCCTGCGGATCGGCATTCAGGATCGCTACGACACCAACCCTGGTTTAGCGAAACGCAACGACCTGGATTACTTCACCACGCTGCTATACAAGTTTTAGAAGGGGTGCCTAGTACGAGCAGGCTCAGGCTCTCGTTGTTGCCCTGATCTGGGCTTGCCTCTATCTCCTCGCGAGGAATCCACGCCGATGCCCCCCTCCCTCCGGTTGGCTGTTCTGCTCTCGGGCGGCGGCACCACCTTGCAAAATTTGCTGGATCGCCAGGTGGGCCAGATCGTCACCGTGATCGCCAACAAGCCCGAGGCGTATGGTCTGGAGCGCGCCCGCAAGGCTGGAATCCCTACGCACGTCGTCAGACGAGGAGAGAGCGGCGACGCGAGCCACTTCAGCCAGCGGATTGTGACCCTGTGCGAGCAGGCCGGTGCCGAATTGATCTGCATGGCCGGCTTTCTGCAGCGCTTGGAGATTCCGCCTGCGTGGTTTGGACGTGTGATGAATGTGCATCCCTCGCTGTTGCCTGCCTTCGGAGGCAAAGGCTTCTTCGGTCTGCGAGTCCATGCTGCCGTTCTCGAAGCTGGCGTCAAGATCACCGGTTGCACCGTCCATTTTGCCGACAACCACTACGACCAGGGGCCGATCATCGTGCAGAAGGCGGTGGCAGTGGCCGAGGACGACACCCCCGAAACCTTACAAGCACGCGTGTTTGCCGCCGAATGCCAAGCCTACCCCGAGGCGATCGGCCTATTTGCCGCCGGCCGCTTACGCCTCGAAGGACGACGCGTGCGTGTGCTTTAGTTTTGGTGTGTGCTGGAGGTGGGAGGTTCGACTTTCTCCAAGAGTCCCTGCGCTTCTAGGTGTTTGTACAACGCTAACGAATAAATGACCGGCACCAGGGGCACCAGCAGCACTACCATCATCAGGCTCAGCGGCGGCAGCGGCGTCAACAGCAGCAGCAACCCCAGCAGGCCACCGGCCACAAAACACCACGCTCCCAGGCGGTGGGTCGCCTCCCAGACGGTGTCGCTGGCCAGCGTCCAGGGGGTGCGAATGCCCACAAAGAAATTTTTCCGCACTTTGCCCAGCACATTGCCCATCGCCACATACAACCCACACAGCCCCGCCATGAGCCAACGGCCGATGTCACCCAGCATCTCCATCTGCGCCAGCAAGAGAATTAGGTGGAGGTAGGCAAAGAGCAATGTGACGAGGAAAAAGAGGTACTCATACGTTGGTCGAAACGACTCCAGGTCAAAATGGCGCGGCGACAGCCACGGCAGGACCCGGCCGAGGAGGATCAACCCCAGCAGCACCGCGGGTAGCAGCCACAGCCAAGGCACCAAGGCCTCGCGCGGCGTGAAGGCATCGGGTTGGCCGTCGATTCCCCAGTGGACCGGGACGCGTTCGGGGAAGAGTCGATCTCGCTGTAGCGACACGTACGCCGTGCCTAGCGTAACGAGGACCACCAGCACAAGCGAGGCCACGAACCAACGCGAGAACATGGGGTCAACTCCTTGGAGGGGCAGCGCAGGCCAGCGGTGGAGTGCGAGCAGCTTGCGAGGGCCTGCCCAGCATCTCCCACAGCAGCACCCACAAATCCTCTACCACGGTGGTATTCAGAAAGTAAACGACCTGTTGGCCTTCTTTACGCGAACCGATCAGATCGGCCGCTTTCAGGACGTTGAAATGGTGTGACATGCTTGGCTTGGAGATATTAAACTCTTCGGCCAGTTCCCCAGCTGTCCGCTCGCCTTGGCGTAACAGGGCCAGGATGCGGCGGCGGGTAGGATCGGCCAGCGCTTTGAACGCTTCGTTGGCTTTCATGGCAGCGTCAGAGTTAGATATTTCGTCAAGCAACTAAATTAGCTTAGGGATAAATCTTTTTGCCGTCAAGCGGCTTGGCTCTGGGCGGTCCCTTCCCTCGCTTCGCCTCACACAACACAGCACGCCTCGGACGGTTCACTTGCCCTGCAACGCCTCTTTGCGCAACGCCTCAATGATCCCTAACAAACGCTCGGTCCCCTCCGTGGTGGGTTGGCCCGCAGCGGCAAAGCGATAACGACCCTGGCAGTCGATGACCACCACGTTGGGCACGCCTGGCTTGAAGGGAAACTGCGATTTCATCGTCTCGCCAAAATCCAACCAGACCGGCACCTCCGGCGAACTCTTGCGGATCTGATTGCGGATTACCGCCGCCACCAGATTCGGCACCTTGCCAATGCACGCCACCGGAATCGCCACCACTTCGGGATGCTTCGCATCTTTGGCCGCGCCTTGCACGGGAATCACGGGCTGCCGTCGCGCCTCGCCGGGAGGCTTGCCCTTGGCCGTCGGATGAAACCGCGTGTGGATGAATTCGCCCAACTGTTGATTGGCCTGGGCCGAGGCCTTGTCGCCGTATATCAGTACCGCCACGCTGCCGCGATACGACTTCAGATCGTTGAGCCGCTCGAACTGATCCTCTAAAGTCACCACGGGCACGACGGCCTGGCCGACCTCTTGAGCAGCAACGCAGACAACCAGCAGCACCAGCAGCAGAAACGCTCGCATCCGCTTAATCTCCTTGGGCAACCACGCAAGGCGAATCGGCCCGGACGAGCCGCCACCAGGCGAACACCAGAAATCCCAGACCAAATAGGGCCAAGATGCCGGCACAGTGGGCGGCCTGAGACCACTCCATGCCCTGCCAAACGACCCCTTCCAAGCCACGAGCCGCCCAGGTGGTGGGCAAGGCCAACGCAAAGGTCCGCGCCCAGCCAGGCAGCAAAAAGGCCGGCAGCCACAGCCCTCCCAACAGCGACAGGGACAAAATCACCAAAATCGAGATGCTCCGTGCCCGCGTCTCATTGCCGCCCAAGGCCGCCACCAGTAGCCCCGTCGCGCTGGCCAGCAAGGCAGCCGCCAGGGCCACCAGCAGAAAGCCCAGCCAGGAACCGTTGATGGTCACACCGAAAAACAGAGCACCGAAACTGAACGTCACGACAATCTGCGCCAAAGCGATCAACGCCGTCGCCAACGCCTTGCCCGCCAGCAACGTGCCACGGCTCAGCGGTGCCGCCCGCAACCGCCGCCACAGGCCCGAACGGCGTTCGCGTAACAACATGAGCCCGCTATCCATGCCCCAAAACAGCAGATATTGCAACGTCATGCCGCAAAAGCTGTGACTAAAGGCATGGCTGGCCAAGGCCCCACCACTGGGGATGCTCTCGCGCTGTACCTGAAAGGGCCGCTGCATCTGGGCGACATCCAACCCCAGCGGAGCGAGCAGATCGCGGGCCGCTTCGCGTAGCGCGATCTCGGTGAAGATGCCCTCGACACAGCGCGCCTCGATCGCACTGGAGGGATGATGCCACAACTCCAAACGTCCCTCGACTCCAGGGCCAACCGACCCAGAAGGATTGCGTCGCAAGGCTTTGCCGAAGCCCACCGGCAACAGCAAAACGACTCCTGACGATTCCGAAATGAGCCGTCGCCGGGCTGACTCGCGATCACAGCTTGTGACCAGCAGATCAGGCGAAGCAAGTAATTGTTTTTCAATGCGTTGACAGATCGAACTGGCGTCCTCGACCACTAAATGCACCCGCGGTCGCAGGCCCGGACCATCCTCGGCCGGCTGATAAAAAATCGCTCCAAAGGCGCTGGCTAAGAGGATAGGGACGGCAAAACACAAGAGCATGCCGCGTCGATCCGACGCGAAGACGGCCAGATCCTTGCGGGCCAACTCCCAAACCAAACGCGGTTGGATCATCACTCGCGCAGGCTCCTGCCGGTCAGTTCGAGGAAGACGCGCTCCAGGCGTGGCTTGGTAGGGGAATCGCAGCAGCCATCCCTACGCCAGCCCACGGTCATCGCGTCGAAGTCACGGCTCAGTTCGTCGATGGTGCCCGAGGCTAAGAGCCTGCCCCGGTCCAAAATTCCCACCCGATCGCACAGTTGCTCCGCCTCTTCGAGGTGATGAGTGGTCAGCACCAGGGCCGAACCCGTCGCTCGCAGTTCTCGCAACACCGCAAATATGGCCTCGCGTGATTGAATGTCAATCCCTACCGTCGGCTCATCCAACAGCAGTAATCGTGGCCGATGCAGCAAGGCACAGCCCAGGTTGAGCCGACGTTTCATTCCACCACTAAAGCTACGCGGGCAGCGGTCGGCCCACTCGCGGAGCTGGATAAATTCCAGCACCTCCTCGACTCGTTCGCGCAAGCTCCGGCCGTGCAGTCCATACAATTTGCCGAAAAACGACAGATTCGCCCGCGCGGTGAGTTCCTCGTATATTGCCAACTCCTGAGGCACCAATCCGATTTGCTGCCGATAGAGCAATGGCTCGTCGGCCTCGGCATATCCCATAACCCGAATGTGGCCCGCACAGGGGGCGTGCATTCCGATGATGGCCGAGAGGGTGGAGCTTTTCCCCGAGCCGTTGGGCCCCAACAGGCCAAAGACCTCGCGTGGCCAGACTTCCAGGGTGAGTTGTTCCACGGCGCAGAACGAGCCATAACAAAGCCGCAGCGATTCGATGGACAACACCGGAAGCATGAGGCCAGACCCACCACTCAGGAGAGAGTTACAACGCCCCCGTGGATAATCCATCTGCAGCAGGAAAGCAAGCTCGCTTGAGTGAGAGGGGGTGGTCCTAGGAGTGACCAGATGGCCCGCTGCAGTGTCGACTTCTACCGTCGACTTCTGTTGACAACTCGTAGGGTGATCCCTATTTTGAAGCTTTCCGAGTTCGACCGCCTTGGCCCTGCATTGCAATAGAAGCGGACCCTATGCCGACTATCAATCAACTGGTTCGAAAGCCTCGTGTGCCTCAGTTCCGCAAGCCGAAGCATCCGGCCATGCAGGGCTGTCCACAGAAAAAGGGGGTGTGTCTTCAGGTGAAGATCATGACCCCCAAGAAACCCAACTCGGCCCTGCGGAAGGTGGCGCGGGTACGGCTCTCCAACGATATCGAAGTGACGGCGTATATTCCGGGAGAGGGGCATAACCTGCAAGAGCACTCCATCGTGCTGGTGCGTGGGGGACGTGTCCGCGACTTGCCGGGGGTGCGTTATCACATCATCCGGGGCGTGCTGGATGCGCAGCCCGTGGCCGACCGCAAGCAGGCTCGCTCGAAGTATGGGGCCAAGCGCGACAGCAAGAAGTAAAATGAGCCAAGGCGACCGTGATTGGTGTGCGATGCGAACGTGCTGAGGCGTGGGCATCGCTAGATCTTTCAAACTCCTGCGTCTCTTGAGGTTGCATCCCGGACGCGTTAACCCTAGGCACCCAATACCAAAACCAACCCATGGGAAAGCGAACCGCTAGTGCTGATTTCCTGGTCCCGGATGCCGTCTATGGCTCCGAGCTGGCCAGCAAGTTTATTAACTGCCTAATGCTCAACGGCAAAAAATCGACGGCCATACGCATTTTTTACAGTGCGATGGATCAGATCAAAAAACGCATGGGGGATGTCAACCCGATTGATGTCTTCCATCAAGCGGTGGAAAATGTCAAACCGACCGTGGAAGTCCGTTCCAAGCGTGTCGGCGGTGCCAACTACCAGGTGCCGATGCAAGTGGGGAAAAAACGCCAACAAAGCCTGGCCATCCGTTGGATTATCGCCGCCAGCCGCAACAAAACTGGGCGACCGATGTATCTCCGCCTAGCCGATGAATTGATGGCCGCCTACCGACGGGAAGGCGAAGCCGTCACCAAGCGCGAGAACACGATCAAGATGGCCGACGCCAACCGAGCGTTTTCGCACTTCGCGTGGTGAGCCAGGCGGCAAGGGAGGATGCGAACACGCCGCCCTCTGCCCTGTTGCCCGGTCGGCAGCAGGCTACCTCGAAAGCCCCCGTTGTTTGTCTTCTCTCTTGCAGGCTAGCCTGCAAGAGGAGGTTCTCCAGGGCGGACGTGTCTGTTGATCTCAGAACCGCGTGCGGGAGATGCTGCGATGGCCGCCAAATCCCAGGTTGATCTGAGCAAGATCCGCAATCTGGGCGTGATCGCTCACATCGATGCCGGCAAAACCACAACGACGGAACACCTGCTCTTTTACAGTGGGGCCACCCACCACCTCGGTCGTGTTGATGATGGCAACACCATGACCGACTGGAACGTCGAGGAGCAAGAGCGCGGTATCACCATCTACTCGGCGTGTATTCCGTTCCAGTGGCGCGATTGTACGATCAACCTCATTGATACGCCGGGCCACGTCGATTTCACGGCCGAGGTCGAGCGAAGTCTGCGTGTTTTGGACGGGGCCATCGTCGTGTTCGATGCCCAAAAAGGCGTCGAAGCTCAGTCGGAGACCGTCTGGCGACAGGCCAATAAATATCATGTGCCGCGTCTGGTGTTCATCAACAAAATGGACGTCGTCGGGGCCAACTTCCGCAACACCCTCGAAGCCATCCGCCGCCGCTTGCGCGGCAACCCCGTACCCGTTGCCATTCCGATTGGCTCTGGCTCCGCCAAGGACTCCGACCGCCCTTTTGTCGGCACCATCGACCTATTGCGGATGAAGGCGTTGTATTTTGATCCCCAGGATGCCGGCCAAACCATCAGCGAACAAGAGATTCCCGAAGACCACCAAGAGCAAGCGGTGCAATGGCGTGAGAAACTCTTTGATGCGTTGACTGCTCATGACGACAAAGACCGTATCACCTCCGCCTATCTCGAAGGTAAAGAGATCCCCCCGGAAACGCTTCGCTCGGTGTTGCGTGAGCAGACGCTCGCCGGACTCATCCAGCCCGTCTTGTGCGGCTCGGGACGCGAACATATCGGCATTCAGCCCTTGCTGGATGCGGTGACCTATTATTTGCCTTCACCGCTGGACAAGCCGCCTGTGGTGGGCCAAAACCCCAAAAAGCCCGAAAAAGAAGAACGCCGCAAGCCCGACCCCAAAGAACCGTTCTGTGGGCTGGTGTTCAAAGTGGTGGCCGACACCCACAATGAGCTGTATTATGTGCGGATTTACTCCGGCACGCTGAAGTCGCAAAGCCGGGTGACCAACGCCGGCAAAGGCAGCAAAGAACTCATCAGCAAATTATACCATACCCTGGCCGACCCCACGCAACGCGAGGAGTTGCCTGAGGCGTATGCCGGCGACATCGTGGCGTTGATTGGGCTAAAAGATTCCATTACCGGCGACACGCTGTGCGATACGCAGCATCCCATCTTGCTGGAGCCGATTCAGTTCGCCCAGGCGGTGGTCAGCCGCACCATCGAGCCACAGTCGTCGGCGGATCAGCAAAAATTGATCGATGTGTTGAATTTGCTCAAGAAGTCGGACCCAACCTTCCACTGGGGCAAAGACAAGGAGACGGGCCAAACGCTGATGACCGGCATGGGCATGTTGCATTTGGAGATCATGCAGCACCGCATGGAACGCGATTTTCGCTTGAAAATTCGCGTCGGTCAGCCGCGCGTTAGCTATCGCGAGACCATCCGCACCGCTCGCCGTGGCGAAGGCGAATGTCATCGCGCCGCGCCTGGAGCAGGACCAGGCCCATTCGCCAAACTGGTGATCCAACTCGAACCGCACCAGGGCGAACCTTCCGTGCTGGTGGTCCAAAAACTCAAGCCCGATACCCTGCCGCCCGAGTTACTCGCTGCCGCTGAACAGGGTGTCCGGGGAGCCCTCGAATCGGGCAATCTCGGCTACCCATTGATGAACGTCAAGGCCACCTTGCTAGATGCGGTGCGCGACGAACAACTCTCTACCGAGGTCGCCTTTCAGATGGCCGGTGCCATGGCCGTAGCCGACGCCCTGCGCGACAATACCGACTTACTGGAACCGTGGATGAAACTCACGGTACAAGTGCCCGCTGAGTACGTAGGGGCGATCACCAACGACATCAGCAAACGCCGCGGCGAGGTGGACAGCATCGACACCGAAACCGAACCGGGCATAGGAACCATCGTGGCGATGGTACCTTTGCAACAGCTGTTCGACTATGCCGACAAGGCACGCAGCCTGACGCAGGGGCGTGCGGCGTACAACATCGAGCCACACGATTATCGCAAAGCGTCCGACGAGACGCTCGATCGCTTGCTGCATCCCGAAAAATATCTCTGATTGTTTTTATTTTGACGAGAACAGAGCGGAGCTAGGAGGGACCAACGTCAGCCTCTCGGGGTGCAACCGAACAAGCAAGCTCCGCCGTCGGCAGCCGCTAAAGATCGTTCCGATCATTCCTCCGCAGCGTATCGTACAAATACACGGCGACGCTTTGCCCCGCCTCAAGCTGTGGCTGATGCTCCTCGACCAACACAAAGCCATCGGCCTGGCAGACGCTACTCAAGACGCTGGCTCCGCGCTGAGGCAGCGGCCAGGCTTGCCCGTGCTGTAGGGTCACCCGCACATAATCGGTTCGCCCGAGGCTGCTGAGGATCGGCTCGGCCAAGGGAACGCGGACCCGGACATAGGGTAGTTCGACACCCCGGCCGACCATCCGCCGCAACGCCCGCCCGGCAAAAAGATCGTAGGCACACAAGCACGACACCGGATTACCCGGCAGCAAAAATACCCACCGGCCCCGCAACGATCCCAGTCCCGTCGGTGCGCCCGGCTTCAAGGCCAACCCATGCAGCAGCAACTCCCCCTCTTGGGCTAAAAGGGTCGGCACCTGATCTTCGGCCCCAACGCTGCTGCCGCCGCACACCAGGATCAAATCGCCCTCGGCCTGAAGCAACGCTTCGCGTAGGGCGTCGCGTTGATCGGGGACGATCGGCCCGACGTCCGGCTCACCGCCATCACGGACAATCAGGGCCGCGAGCAGGGTCGAGTTGGAATCGACAATACGATAGTTTGGAGGCGTGCTTCCTGCAGGCACGAGTTCATTGCCGGTCACCAACACGCTCAGACGAGGGATGCGATGCACAAAGACCGAGGTGACGCCGGCAGCGACCAACAACGCTTCGTCCTGGGGACGCAACACCCGTCCCGCGGCGAACAACCGTTGGCCGGCCTGCACATCCTCGCCGCGTGGGCTGACGTTTTTTCCTGGCGGCAGGCTGGGCATCTGCAGCCTTTGGCAGGACGGTTCGTCGCTCACGGCTTGCACTTGTTCAAAGGGGACCACGGTATCGGCCCCCGCAGGCAAAGGCGAACCGGTCATCACGCGCACCGCCTGGCCCGCCTCGACACAGCCGGCAAACGGCCGCGCGGGATAGGCTTCACCGATGAGGGTGCGTGGTCCGTGATCGGCGGCCCGGATGGCGTAGCCATCCATCGCGGCACGATCGAAGCCGGGCACATCCAGAACCGCGATCACCTCACGGGCCAAAGCTCGGCCGCGGGCCTCAGCCAGGGGAACCGTTTCCACCGAAAGCGGAGCAAACAACTGATCGATCCGCGTGAGCAGCTCCTGCACGGGATGACGAGGTAACGGCATGCGAAAAGGGGAGGTGTTCATGCTCTCTAGCATAGAAACTTGGTGCGGCGGAATCATCCTGTGTGGTGGCGAATCCCGCCGCATGGGCCAGCCCAAGGCTTGGTTAGACATCCAGGGGCAACCGCTGCTGACCCGCTTGGTGAATCGGCTGCGCGAGCTCGTGGCCCCCGTGGTGGTGGTCGCTGCCCCCGGCCAAACGCTACCGGAAATCGGCCCCACGCCGGTCGTCTACGACACGCAGCTTGGCCGTGGACCACTGGAAGGATTAGCCGTCGGCCTGGCTGCGTTACAACAGCAAGTGCCCTGGGCCTGGGTACTCGCTACCGATATGCCTCATCTCGGCGCGCCCATCTTGCAACGCTTGTGGCCGTTGCGTCAGGGGGTCGAGATCGTGCTGCCAGTCGTAGCCGGCTGGCGTCAACCGTGGGCGGGGTTGTATCAAACGGCCTTGGCTCCACGGGTGAGGCAGCAGCTAGAGAGCGGCGAGACGCGGCCGAGGCTGCTGTGGGAGCGGTGCGAGGTGCGGGAGTGCGTCTTTGACCCTGAGGAAGATCCGCAAGCGTGGCAAAATCTCAACACACCTGAGGATTACGCCCGTTGGCAAAGGCAATAAGGATATTTCCACTTCTGTATTTATGTGGAGATCCCATCGGATCATCGGCTTTTTAGACGGTTTTCACTGCTGCTTCTGCTTTCTGCTGTCGTTTGTGTACAATAGGCTTGGTGGTTTTTTCCGCAAGATCGTGCCGATCGCGACGAACTACCTCGCAGATACTTGGGTCTGGAGATGGCATCATGGCACAACTGAAGTCGGTCGTCGATCCGTTTGGCGAAGTCAACGTCTTTGAGGCTCAGGCCAATAAACGTAAGGTCGTCGCCACCATCCTGATGCGTCCATATAAGGAAGGCACCCAGACCGGCATCGCCCTGGATGGTTCAGCCTCTATGAGCCGGGCCTACGGGGACGAGGGAGGATCGCGGGTGGTATCGGCGCTCTTTGCCCCCCCCAAGCCCAGCAACGAGATTACCCCCATCGCCCAGAAGCTGTGTAGCTATCTGGCTCGGCACCTCGATGCCGACGGCGGCACGACCTGCATCTATTGGGCCGTCGGTAGCAACGGAGCGGAGATCGAGGTCGTAGGCGATTTGAGCGCCGCCCAGGCGGAGAAGCACCACTTCGGTCCGCCCAAGGAATACGGCACCGGTACGCAATTGCTGCCGGCGGTGCGGTATTTTTGCGAGCGTTTCCGTGAGGCACCGTGGGGTTTTTATGTGTTCATCACCGATGGCGAGCTACACGATCTGGAGGCTGTCGTCGCCTACAGCAAACAACTGGCCCAGGCGATCGCCCGCGGGCAGCGCCATCCGCTGAAGCTGGTGTTGATCGGGGTTGGCCCCGAGGTCAACGAATATCAGATGCAAGCCCTCGATGATCTAGACACCGGCACCGGCATCGACCTGTGGGACCACAAAATCGCCCGGGAAATGCGCGTGTTGGAGCAGATCTTCGCCGAAGTGGTTGATCGAAACGCCCGCGTCGCCGATCATGGTCGACTCCTCGATCCGCACGGCCGGGTGCTGCGCGACTTTGCCGGGATCGGGCTGCCGGCCTACCTGGAGTTCGAGGTGCCCGCCGACGCGACCTACTTCACCCTAGAGGTCAACGGCTCACAGATTCATCAAACTCTCGACGACAGCAAGCCCGCGCCCCCTTCGCGCTTGGCCGCTCAACCTTTAACCGGCAGTGTCGCGCCGACAACGGCCAAGACGGCCGAAGAGGACGACCCGACGGCAGCGGAATGGAAAGATTTGCCGTTAGAGTTTGAAGACAAGTACAACCCCAACCAACAAACGAACGTCGATCTCGACAAGGCGGAATAATCATGCAACTGAAAAAAGTAGTCGAGCCGTTCGGTGAAGTGAATGTATACCCCTCGGGGAGCCAAACGCGAGTGGTGGCAACCATCTTGATGGAACCCCGTCGCGAGGGCACACAAACGGGCATCGCCCTGGACGGCTCGGGGTCGATGAGCGCGTTATACGGGATCGGCGAACAACCCAGCATGCTGGGTAGTCTGTTCGGCTGGGGGGCGAAGCAGCCAGTCAACCAGATCACGCCCGTAGCGCAGAAGATTTGTTCGTATCTCGCCGGACGCATCGACGCCGACGGCGGAACCACGGTGATCTACTGGGCCACGGGTCCGGGTGGCTCGCGTATCGAAGAAGTAGGCGACCTGACCGCGGAGCAAGCAGCCAAGCACGTATTCGGCCCGCCCAAGGAGTTCGGCACCGGGACCCAGTTGCTGCCGGCGGTGGAATATTTTTGCGAGCGGTTCCGCGAGGCGCCGTGGGGTTTTTATGTGTTCATCACGGATGGCGAATTACACGACCTGGAGGAGGTCAAGCAGTATTCGCGCCAGTTGGCCCGCGACATCCAGGGCAAACATCGCCGCCCCGTCAAGTTTGTGTTGATCGGTGTGGGCGACAACGTCAACGAAGACCAGATGGAGCAACTTGACGACCTGGACACCGGCACCGCCATCGACTTGTGGGACCACAAAATCGCCAGCGAGTTGCGGCAACTGCAGGACATCTTTGCCGAG
>Ga0272446_1005803_pt1 | contig 13333 bp, 10 predicted proteins | sample YNPCB0061_FD_194587 | JGI IMG/M metagenome (GOLD analysis project Ga0272446, IMG submission 194587) | Hot spring microbial mat communities from Yellowstone National Park, WY, United States - YNP-CB-006-1 | ecosystem: Environmental > Aquatic > Thermal springs > Hot (42-90C) > Sediment | place... | reverse complement strand
CATAGCGCCCGTCGCGCGAGAAGCACACGGACGCATGAGACAGGTCCCCGAGGCCCCCGACGCGCCCGAGCGCCGTGTCCGTGCTGGTCTCGATCACCTGCACGCTGCCGCTGGCTCGCTCCACGATGACGCCCAGGTCGCCGGTTCCGCGCAGGGTCTCATCCGCTCCAGCCGCCGCAGCGCCGAGGCAGAGGCATGCGGCGAGCAGCCTGATGATCATGGGGTCAGCCCCCGTTGGAGGGTCTCCACCATCCAGGCGCTGTCCGCCTCACTCAGCAAGGGGCGCCAGGGCGGCATCGGAGTCCCCGGGCGTCCGTCCAGAATGGTCGCCTCGAGAAAGGCGCTCGGCTTGCCGGCCAGGCTGGCCGGGAGCAGGGGCGGACCCAGGCCGCCGCGCATGGTTAGTCCATGACAGGAGCCGCAGTCCTGCACCAGCATGTTACGCAGGACGGCGGCCCGTTCCGGTCCCACCCCTGCCGCCAGGGCCGAGCCCACGGCAGCGAGCGTCAGGACCGGGATCAGGGCCAATAGGGTCAGGCGGATCAATGACATGGAAGGTTCCTGGAGCGGATCTGGGCGGAGCCCGGGGGCCCCGCCCAGGCGGGGCTCAATAGATGTCGTGCATGGTGTTGTAGACGTTGAACTTGCCCGTCGGGGTGACCAGGCGGTCGTCCTTGATGACCTGCTTCAGCTTGAGGCTCTTGTCGTCGACGATCACCAGGGCGGACTTCTGGTCCTTGCCGTTCCAGACCGAGAACCAGACCTCGTCGCCGGCCTTGTTGAACTCGGGCTGCACCACCCGCTTCGGGCCCTCGCCCAAGTCCGCCCACTCGGCGATGGGTAGTACCTGGAAGCCCTTGTCGAGATCGTTGATGTTGAAGACGGCCACCGTCTGGCTGAACTTGGCCTCTGGGTTCAGGGCAGTGTCGACGTAGAGATGCTGTGACTTCGGGTGGGTCTTGATGAACAGGGACCCGCCTCCCTGACCCTTGACCCTGCGCACCACCTTCCAGGCGTTGTCCTTATGTTTGATCGGGTCTGTGCCGATGACCGCAATCATCTCGTCGCCGAGGTCGCTGGTGGCCCACACAGGCCCGAACTTGGGGTCGACGAAGTTGGCCCCGCGCCCGGGGTGCGGTATGGCACCGACATCCACCAGGGCCGTGAGCTTGGCATCCTTGGAGTCCACCACCGCGACCTTGTTGGACTTGTTCGCGGCGGTCATGAAGTAGCGCTGGGTGGAATCCCAACCGCCATCGTGCAGGAACGGCGCCGCCCCGATGTCGGTGATCTTGAGGTTGGCGATGTCGGAGTAGTCGACCATCAGGACATGGCCGGTCTCCTTGACGTTGACGATGAACTCCGGACGCTCGTGGGAGGCGACGATGGCCGCGACCCGAGGCTCGGGGTGGTACTCCTGGGTGTCCACCGTCATGCCGCGGGTCGAGACGATCTTGAGCGGCTCCAGGGTGTCGCCGTCCATGATGACGAACTGGGGCGGCCAGTAGGTCCCTGCGATCGCGTACTTGTCCTCCATCCCCTTGAACTTGGAGGTTTCCACCGAACGGGCCTCGAGACCCACCTTCATCTCCGCAACGGTCTGGGGCGGGTCCATCCACAGGTCGATCTGGTTGACCCTGGCGTCGCGGCCGATGACGTACAGGTAGCGCCCGGAGGCGGACATGCGCGAGATGTGCACGGCATAGCCGGTGGGGATGACGGCCACGATCTCCTTGGAGTCGCCATCGACCAGGGCGATCTGCCCGGCGTCACGCAGTGTCACCGAGAACAGGTTGCTCAGGTTGAGCTTGTTCATCTGCTTGGTCGGGCGCTTGTCCGGCGGGACGGAGAGCTTCCAACTGGCCTTCATGTCCTGCAGGCCCCACTCGGGGGGCTGGGGCGGCTCGTGCTGGAGATAGCGGGCCATGAGGTCGATGTCCTCCGGGCTCAACTGGCCGGAGGTCCCCCAATTGGGCATGCCGGCGGGCGAGCCCATGTTGATGAACGCCTTGAGGTAGGCCGTCCCCACCGCCCGGGTCTTGTCCGTGGTCAGGGGCTTGCCGGTGGCCCCCTTGCGGAGCACCCCGTGGCAGCCGGCGCAACGCTGGAAGAAGATGGACTTTGCCTTGTCGAACTCCGCCTTGGTCATGGGCGGGCCCTCGGTGTCGATCATGTCCTCCGTCTGGCCGGGCGGCACCGCGCTTGGAGCGCCCTCGTAGGCCCGATCCGCCTTACCCATCTCCGGGTGGCCCTGGTCGGCAGCCCAGGCCGCGGTCATGGCCAGTGCCAGGGCCGATAGGGCGAAGAGCCCAGACTTGCGTGCGGGGTGAAAACTCATACTCGGCTTCCTCTCGTGGGTCGTGGTCGCCCCTCAGGGCTTGGGTGTCGCGTCGCGGCGCAGGGGACCTTATGGGCAAGGCCGCCGATGGGCTTTGACCCAAGTCAAACAGGAAAATGGATCATTGGGGACACAACCAAGGCGGGTCGCCAAGACCGCTCCGACACCGTCCTGGCCAGGGATCGACCAGCGGGCGTGTTGGTTAGCAAGGCCAGTCCGACCGGCCCGCTCCCCGCGGTCGGCCGGCCCAGCGCCGCAGCTTCAGGACCAGCGCACCCAGGCCCAGGGGCATGGCCGCGGCGGCGGTTTCTATCTCGATGGCGTCGAGCATGTTCTTGATCCGCAGACCCAGGTCGGTGTCCCCCTCGATGCGCAGGCGGCGGTCGAAGAACAGGGTGTCGGGATCATCCAGGCGCAGGGCAAGCCGGGCCAGGTCGCCAGCGCTCGCGCGAAAGGTCACCACCGGCCGGCCGCCAGGCTCCGCCCGAAAGCCCTGGCGGCTGAGCGAAAAGTACAGGCGCAGCCCGAGGTCCTCCACCTGCACGGACAGGACCGAGCCCGCCACAGCGCCCCAGTCCTGGTTGCTCAGTGCCGGCCAGGCGATGAGATTGGCCGCCGCAGCAAAGGTCAGGGAGGCCGGATAGGACGGCAGGGCGCCAAAGATCTTGGCGACAGCCCGGGGACCAAACGATGGTGTCATGGGGGAAGCCGGGCCCCGAGGTGTTGCCCGAGGTGTTGCCGGTAGGCCATCCCCGCCTCCCCCAGCCAGTACCCATCGCAGGGTGCGCCGGGCATCAGAGCCCGTAGCCGCTCCGGGGCCTGCGCAGGGGCGAGTGCGCCTTGGAGGAGGGCGTGGAAGAGCTGCACCACGCGATCCATGTGCCGATGCTGCGGCGACAGGCGCAGGACCTCGACACCGCTGGCGACCAGCTCCGGCAGCCTGTGTGCCAGGCTCAGAACCTGGGCGGACTGGATCTGGATGCCGTTGATGGCGAGGAAGGGATGGCCCTCCCGGGTGTTCAGGAGCAAGCCGTCCGGGTGGTCGAGGCAGCGGAATTGGCAGTCGTCCTTCTGCAGATTGTAGTGGCGGGCGGTGAAGCAACGGGCCGAGTAGGCGAGCGGCAGACGACCGTAGGCAAAGACCTCGGTCTCCAGACCCGCGGGAATCTGCATCGCCGCCAGCATGGCGCCCGGCATCTCCACTGGCGGGACCCAGCGGCAGGCACCCAGCCCCTGAAGGATTGCCAGGGTGTCCGGGCTGTAGACATTGAGGGTCGGTCCGGCGACGAAGGGTGCGCCCATTTCGGCCAAGAGGCGCACCGCCCCCCAGTCGTTTGCCTCCACCAGGAAACGCCCGTCGCGGACCAGCCGACGCAAGGTCTTGAGGTCAGACTCGGACTCGATCAGGGTTTGGGTGGACAGAACTGGGGTCTTGCCCGCCACTGCCAAACGCTCGGCCAGGCCAAGCCAGTCCGGCAGGCGCAGCAGGCTGCGGCGGGAACAGACGCTCTCTCCCAGGTAGACGATGCCCACCGGCCACCCAGCCGCCGCGGCATAGAATGCCAGGGTGTCCTCGCGGGACCAGTAATAGAGCAGAGGGCCGAGGGCGAGCCGCAGGGTCACTTCCATGGGCGGTTGTAAGCGCCGAGGGTGTGCATCTTTCCCTCCGAGACGGTGTCCAGAGCGGCCGTCCAGGTCGGGGCTGGGCGGAACGCGGCCGGGTCCCGCTTGACGGCATCGATGGCCATCCGCCACACCCGCGTCACCTGGGCAACGTAGGCGGGGCTGCGCTGGCGTCCCTCGATCTTGATCGCGGCGATCCCCATGCGCGCCATCTCTGGCAGCAGGGCCAGGGTATTGAGGCTGGTGGGCTCCTCCAGCGCGTAGTAGGTGTCACCGCCGACCTGGAAGCGCCCCTTGCAGAGCGTTGGGTAGCCCGCCTTCTCGTGGGGGGTGTAGCAGTCGATCAGGACCCCGTTGAGGCGGGTCTCCATGCCCCTTGGCGTCTCGACCCAGCGCACCGCATGCCCTGGGGAGCAGGCCCCGAAGGTGTTGGGCGAATCGCCGCAGGCGTAGGACGACAGCAGGCAGCGCCCCTCGACCATGACGCAGAGCCCGCCAAAGCCGAACAACTCGATCTCCACCTCAGTGTGTCCCATCAAGGCCTCGACTTGGGCCAGGGAGAGCACCCGCGGGAGCACGGCCCTCTGGATCCCGAATCGCTCGCGGTAAAAGTTCACCGCCTCGTAGTTGGTCGCCGAGGTCTGCACCGACAGGTGCAGGCGCAGCGCTGGGTGGGTCCTGACCGCGTAGGCCATGAGACCCGCATCGGCCAGGATGACGGCGTCCACCCCGATGCCGGCCGCGGTGTCGAGGGCCCGGTGCCAGCGCTTTAGCGTTGCCGGCTGCGGGTAGGTGTTGAGGGCAAGGAGCACCTTGGCCCCCTTGCGATGGGCGTAGCTCAGCCCGTCGCACAGCCCCCGCTCGTCGAAGTTGAGACCCGCGAAGTTGCGGGCATTGGTGTTGTCGCGCAGCCCCAGGTAAACACCATCGGCGCCATGGTCCACGGCGGCCTTGAGTGCCGGGAGGGTTCCGGCCGGGCAGATGAGCTCGATCTGTGGCATGGCAACGGCAACTGGGGGTCGGGGCTTGGCGCACCTGCCCTAGCATCCTCGGATGCCAGGGCAGGACCAACGGATCAGGGCTGGGCGCCGATCCCAAGCCGGGTCAGGCAGCGGCCGGAGCCGCGACGGCCGGGGACTTGGCATCCCTGGCGGCGACGAAGAAGGCGACGATGTAGACCACGAGCCCGGCGAGGAAGACCAGCCCAGCGATCTCACGCATCCAGTAGAACAGGGCGATCTTGTCCTGCACCACCATGAACTGGAGCGGGGCGTCGCTGAAGCGCTGGAGGTAGACCTGGAGGATGCCCGCAGCCGTCAGGAACAGGGTGATGAAGACCATGGAGATGCTCATCAACCAGAAGCTCCACATCTCCAGGACCTGGGAGCGCTCGCTGTTGGCCTCGCGCCCGCTGATCAGCGGCATGGCGTAGGAGATCATGGTCAGGCTGATCAGGACATAGGCCCCAAAGAAGGCCAGATGCCCATGGGCAGCCGTGATCTGAGTGCCGTGGGTGTAGAAGTTGATCGGCGACAGGGTATGCAGGAAGCCCCAGACGCCTGCGCCCAGGAAGGCCATGACCGCGGTGCCCAGGGCCCAGAGCACGGCCGCCTTGTTGGGGTGGTTGCGCCGGCGGCGGTTCACCATGTTGAAGGCATAGACCGTCATCATAAAGAAGGGGATGGGCTCCATGGCGGAGAAGATCGAGCCCCACCACTGCCAGTACCCCGGCGTGCCGATCCAGTAATAATGGTGGCCGGTGCCGATAATGCCGGTGATGAGCGTCATGGCGATGATCACGTAGAGCCACTTCTCGATGACCTCGCGGTCCACGCCCGTGGTCTTGATGAGGACGAAGGCCAGCATGGAGCTCAGGATCAGCTCCCAGACGCCCTCGACCCAAAGATGCACCACCCACCACCAATAGTATTTGTCGAGCACCAGATTGGTGGGGTTGTAGAAAGAGAAGAGGAAGAACACCGCCAGCCCCGTGAGGCCCAGGAGCATGACCAGGTTCACCACGGTCTTGCGGCCCTTGAGGATGGTCAGGCCGATGTTGAATAGAAAGGCCAGGGCGACCACCACGATACCGATCTTGGTGATGGTGGGCTGCTCAAGGAACTCGCGCCCCATGGTCGGAAACAGCTCATTGCCGGTCAGCTTGGCGAGCCCCGCATAGGGAACCAGCAGATAACCGGCCACGGTGAGGGCGGCGGCAATCAGGAAGATCCAGAACATGAGGATGGCCAGCCAGGGCGCGGCGAGCTCGCGCTCCGCCTCCTCTGGGACCAGGTAGTAGGCGGCGCCCATGAAGGCCATGAGCAGCCAGACAATCAAGGCATTGGTGTGGACCATGCGTGCGACGTTGAAGGGAATCTCCGGGAACAGGAAGTCCCCGACCACGTACTGCAGGCCCATGATGAGCCCGAACAGGATCTGCGCGGCGAAGAGCGCAATGGCCGCGACGAAGTAGGGCCGAGCCACGGCTTGGGATTGGTATTTCATGGATGGATCTCCCGGTTGAGAAGGTGTCAGCCCTGAATGTTCGGCGGCCAGCCCGCGGCGTTGATCTCGGAGCTGTATTTGAGGAACTCGGCGATGGCGTCGAGATCGGCATCGCTGAAATTGAACTGCGGCATGCTGCGCCGGCCAGAGATGCCGTTCGCCGGACGGCTCTGGATGAAGGCCTTGATGGCCTCCTTGTTCTTGCCGAAACGCACGTAGACATTGCCGAGCTCGGGGGCGAAATAGGCCCCCTCACCGAGTAGGGTGTGGCAGCCGATGCAGTTGTTCTCTTCCCACAGCGCCTTGCCCTTGGCAATCCGCTTGCCGACGTCGGTGCTGGGGTCGAGCAGATGGCTCTGGTCGCGTTGCGGCAGCGTTCGGGTGGTGTCGAACGTGAGTGCCAGAAAGAGCAAGAAGAAGAACACGGAGCCACCATAGAAGATGTTCCGTGCCATGGACTTGGTAAAGACTTGGGACATGGCGAAGCGACCTCAAGGACTGGGTTGGGCGCGGGCCATTAGAGGGTCGGGGTGGCGCCGCGGCCTTGACTCAAGTCAACCCGGGCGGGCGAGGCGCCCCAATCGGGGCCGGGGGGTGGCGCCTGCCCAGCTCAATCGGGGGAGGCCCTGTGGTCGGCGGCTCAGCCGGACCTGTGCGGCCGCAGGCCACGGAGCCGAGCCCCGCTCGCCGGCGGTCGGCGCCTGCGCTGGGTGTCCTTTTTCGGCGGCCCCCTTTATGCTCGGGCCCCTGTCCGGTCTGATGGGGGGTGGCGCGATGTCCGGTGGGGATGGGCTGCGGGCGCGGGTCGCGGAGCTGCGGGCCGCCTGGGAGTCGGCGCTCGCCGCGCAAGGTCTTCCGCGGCCCGAGGACTCCGATGTGGCGGCGGCCCTGGAGCGGGTCTGGGAGGCCAGCGACTATGTGGCCCAGAGCTGCATCCGCGACCCCCAGACCCTGCCCGCGCTCATCGCCTCCGGGCGCCTGGTACGGCGCCTGGTGGACGGCGAGCTTGCCGAGCTGCTCGGCAAGGCATTGTCCGAGCAGCTCGGCGGCAGGACGGACGAGGCCGCCCTGGCCGCCGTTCTGCGCCGCTTCCGCCGCGCGGAGATGGTGCGCATCATCTGGCGCGACCTGGCGGGCTGGGCGCCCCTGGACGAAACCCTTGAGGATCTCAGCGCCCTGGCGGATGCCTGCATCCGCGCCGCATTGGAGCTGCTCCAGGTCTGGACTCGCGCCGAGCTCGGGACGCCGCTGGACCCCGAGGGCCGGCCGCAGGGCTTGGTGGTCCTCGGCATGGGCAAGCTCGGTGCGCGCGAGCTCAACCTATCGTCGGACATCGACCTCATCTTCGCGTACCCCCACAACGGGGCGGTCGAGGGTGGTCCAAGGCCGCTCACCTGTGAGCAGTTCTTCGTGCGTCTCGCCCAGCGCCTGATCCAGGCCCTGGACAACCAGACCGCCGACGGCTTCGTGTTCCGCGTCGATACCCGGCTTCGCCCCTTCGGCAGTGCGGGCCCGCTGGCCATGAGCTTCTCGGCCATGGAGGACTACTACCAGTCCCAGGCCAGGGAATGGGAGCGCTATGCCATGATCAAGGCCCGGGTGGTGGCGGGCGAGGCGGCCGCCGCAGCCCAGCTCAGCTCCCTGCTGCGGCCCTTCGTCTTCCGCCGCTACCTCGATTACGGGGCCATCGACTCCCTGCGGGAGCTCAAGCGCCTGATCGCCCGGGAGCTCCACCGCAAGGGCATGAGCGCCAACATCAAGCTCGGTGCGGGCGGCATCCGGGAGATCGAGTTCATCGGCCAGGCCCTGCAGCTGGTGCGCGGCGGCCGCGACCCGGGGCTGCAGATCCGCCCCATCCTGCCCGTCCTCGAGCGTCTGGGCGCCCTGGCCCTGTTGCCGGCGGACGCCGTGACCCGGCTCACCGAGGCCTACCGTTTCCTGCGCCTGGTGGAGAATCGGCTCCAGGCCTGGAAGGACCAGCAAACCCATGTGCTGCCAAGCGACGCCGAGGCCAGGCTGCGCCTTGCGCGCTCCATGGGGTTTCCGGACTGGCCGGCGTTTGCCGACGTCCTTGACGCACATCGCGCCCACGTCCAGGCGGAGTTCGACCAGCTCTTCGGCGCTCCTCGCCCGGGGACCCTCGCGCCCGCACCCCAAGAGGAGCGGCCGAGGGCCGGCTCGGCCGGCCAGCCCCTGGCCCAGGTCTGGGCCGGGACGGCGCTCGATCTGCGCGCCCAGGCCCGGCCGCACAGCCTCGACCTGCTGGCCCAGGCCGGATTCCAGGAGCCAGCGGCCATCCTGGAGCAGCTCGACAGCTTCCGTACCACGGCCGAGCGTAAGGGGCTGAGCACCAGGGGGGCGGACCGCCTGGCCCAGATCGTCCCGCCGATGCTGGAGCTGGTGTCCCGCCATGAGCACCAAGGCCGAACCCTGGCGCGCGTCCTGGGCGTCCTCGAGGCGGCCGTGAGCCGCACGGCCTACCTGTCCATGCTGGTGGAGGGCCGGGAGATCCTGGCCAGGCTGGTCCAGCTCACGGCCTTGAGCCCTTGGATCGCTGCCCAGATCGCCCGCCACCCCATCCTCCTCGACGAGCTCCTCGACCGCCGGCGCACCGAGGCCATGCCGGACAAGGCCGAGCTCGGCGCCGAACTCCAGGCGCTGCTCTGCGCGGTGGACCCGGACGACCTGGAGCAGCAGATGGACCGGCTGCGCCAATTCGCACGCGGCAACACCCTGCGGGTGGCCGCCGCCGACCTCGACGGGCGCATCCCCCTCATGAAGGTCAGCGACTACCTGACCTGGATCGCCGAGGTCGCCGTCGCCCAGGCCCTGAGCCTCACCTGGGACCACCTGGTGGCGCGGCACGGCCCACCGAGCGGAGTCGTGGGCTCCAGCACGGGTTTCCTGGTCATCGGCTATGGCAAGCTCGGCGGCATCGAGCTCGGGTACGGCTCGGATCTCGACCTGGTGTTCCTGCACCGGGCCACCTCGGCGACCGCCATGACGGCCGGCCCCCAGGCCATCCCCGACCAGCAGTTCTACGCGCGCCTGGGCCAGCGCCTGATCCACATGCTCAGCACCCAGACGGCGGCCGGCGCCCTGTACGAGGTGGACATGCGGCTGCGTCCGGACGGGGCCAAGGGTGTGCTGGCCCGCTCGCTCACCTCCTTCGCCGACTATCAGGCGCGGGAGGCCTGGACCTGGGAGCACCAGGCCCTGGTCCGCGCCCGCGCCATCGCCGGCGATCCCTTGCTCGCGGAGCAGTTCGCCGCGGTGCGCCGGTCGATCCTCTGCCGGGAGCGCGATCCCGGGACCCTGCGCCGGGAGGTGCGCGCGATGCGCGCCAAGATGCGCGCCCAGCTCGACCGCAGCGGCGCGGGGTGCTTCGACCTCAAGCAGGGGGTGGGCGGTATTGCCGACATCGAGTTTATGGTTCAATACTCGGTCCTGCGCTGGGCCTCGGCCTACCCCGCCCTGGCTCGGTGGTCCGACAATATTCGAATCTTGGAAACCCTCGCCGGGCTCGACCTCCTGCCGCCAGGGGCCGCGGAGGACCTGACTAGCGCCTACAAGGCCTTGCGCTCGGCCTACCATCGCAGCTCGCTCCAGGAGGAGCCGACGCGCATCCCCGACGACCGCCTGCTGGCGGAGCGCGGGCGGGTCAAGGCCCTGTGGCACGAGCTGATGGACGACGACGAGCCCTGAGGATGCGCCGGACCGGCCGTTGCCTCGGGTCCCTTTACCGCGCGGCACCCTGGCCGCGCGCCGATGCGGAGTAATGCGATGACGACGATGGCGGACCGCGACGGCCTGATCTGGCTGGATGGCGAGATGGTGCCCTGGCGCGAGGCGACCACCCATGTCCTGACCCACACCCTGCACTATGGCATGGGGGTCTTCGAGGGTGTGCGTGCCTACAAGACCGAGCGCGGCACCGCCATCTTCAGGCTCCAGGAGCACACCGAGCGGCTGTTCAACTCCGCCCACATCCTGGGCATGCCTATCCCCTTCGATCGGGCGACCCTCAACGCGGCCCAGCGCGCCGCCGTGCGCGAGAACGGGCTCGACTCCGCCTACATCCGTCCCATGTGCTTCTACGGGCCCGAGGGCATGGGTCTGCGTGCCGACAACCTCAAGGTCCACTGCATCGTCGCCGCCTGGTCCTGGGGCTCGTATCTCGGCGAGGAGAACATGCAGCGCGGCATCCGCATCAAGGTGTCGTCGTTCACCCGCCACCACGTCAACATCACCATGTGCCGGGCCAAGGCGAACGGCAACTACATGAACTCCATGCTGGCGCTGCGCGAGGCCCTGCAGTGCGGCTACGACGAGGCCCTGCTCCTGGATGCGGAGGGGTATGTGATGGAGGGCAGCGGCGAGAACATCTTCATCGCGCGCGAGGGCATCCTCTACACGCCGGACCTCACCTCGGCCCTGGATGGCATCACCCGCAAGACGGTCTTCGCCTTGGCCGAGGAGATCGGGCTCAGGGTGGTCGAGAAGCGCATCACCCGCGACGAGGTGTACATCGCCGACGAGGCCTTCTTCACCGGCACCGCCGCCGAGGTGACCCCGATCCGCGAGGTGGACGGCCGCCTCATCGGCGGCGGGATGCGCGGCCCCATCACCGAGCGGCTCCAGGCGCTCTATTTCGACCAGGTCCACGGCCGGCGGGACGAGCACCCGGAGTGGTTGACCTTGGTCTGACCTCCTCCCCGCAAGCTGACCACAAACCGACCCGGGCCTGCTCCCGCATCCGTCCCCTTTCAGCCCAGGACCAACCGACCATGCCAGAGGCCGCGTCAAAGAACTCGCCCGCCCAGCGGGCGATCCCGGTGACCCGCAAAGACCTGCCGCTGTCCTGCCCCCGTCCCCAGGACGCCCTGTGGAACATGCATCCGCGGGTCTATCTGCCCATCGAGGCCAAGGGCGAGGCCGTGTGTCCCTATTGCGGCGCCCACTACGTTCTGCAAGGCGAGGAACGCTGAAGAAATCCGCGTGTCCCGCCGAGTCGGATGCCCCGCCATGGTGAGCGGCGATAAGCCGTTGAAGATGGAGTCCTCGGGGCGTCGTGCCTCGCGCAAGGCGAGCTGAAAAATGCCAGGGGTGGATGTCCTGGCATCTCCCTGGTGGCACCCAGCGGCAGCGACGCGGTCGGTTGCCCGCGCGACCTCAAGGACTGCTCGACCCGGCGCACCTTGCCTGAGCGCCCACAATCACAACGATCCTCGGACCCGCATGGCCGGGGCGTTTTCCGCCGGCCCGAAGCCGCGTCCTGATCCTACGAAACCAAAGGAGCCCAGACCATGCCCGCTCGCAGCCTGACCCAGGCCCTCATTGTGACGCTGGTCCTCGCGGTGCCGGCCGCCCAATTGGCCGCCCAATCTCCAGCCCAATCTCCAACCGAGTCGCCGGCATCTGCCGCGCGGTCCACCACCGCCGTGCCGCTGCGCCCCTTGCCGCCCGCCGCCGAGCGGACGGTTGCCGAGCCCGCCTTCCTGCGCGCCGCACTGCCGGCCTCGACCGTTGCCTATGCCCGCGTCCCCTCCCTCTGGGGGCTGCTCGGCGCGCCCAAGGGCACCCTCTACGACCGGGCGGTGGGCTCGGCCCCCTACGCCGAGGCCCTCCTGGCCATTCGCGGCGGGGCCCTCGAGACCCTGGTCCCGGACCTGCCCGAAGAGGCCCGGGCCCTAGTGGAGCTGTTGCTCGGACACATGGTCTCGCCGCTGGAGCTCGCGGTCCTGGGCGGGGCATCGGGGGCCGGCGCTGGCCCCCAGGCGCTGGTCGCAACGACCCTCGACCTCGCCGACGTCGGGGCCGTCAACGCCTTGCTCGGGCGCGTCGCCGCACGCATCCAGGGCCTCGCGGTCAAGACACCCCTGGGAGCCGACGGCGGCGGCCAGTTGCTGGCCGGCGGGGCCGTCCCCATCGAGGTCTACTTCGAGGCCGCGACCCGCCGGCTCTACCTTGCCCCGCCGGACCTGACCCCCCGCCCCGGCAGCCTGGCTCAGCGCGTCGCGGCACTCAAGCCCGCCGCCCTGAGCCCCATCGCCGCGGCGGAGCAGGGCCTGGACGCCAGCGGCCAGGGCCTCTTCCTGTGGGTCGATCCCGGTCCCCTGGTGCCACTGCTCCAGGCCGCAGGCAAGGCCAGCGACCTCGCCGACCTGCACGCCCTGGGGCTGTCCGAGGTCAAGTACCTTGCCCTTGGCGCCGGCAGCAGCAACGGCAAGCAGCGCATCCAGCTCGTCGTGCAGATGCCCCAGGTCGGCTGGCGGACCCTGCTGCCGGCTGTCGACGCCAAGCTCGACCTGCGCACCGCGGGGACGCCCAACGCCCTGGCCATGGTCAACCTGCCCGGTCCCCAGGACCTCGCCAAGCTGGAGCAGGCCCTCGCCGCCCTGCTGCCGCCGGACACCATGACCGCCTACCGCCAGGGCAAGGCGGCGGTCGCCGAGGCACTGGGGGTCAGCATCGAGGATCTGCTCGGGGCGGTCGGCGGCGAGATGCTCTACGTCAGCGATGCTGCGGGTACCTACCAAGCCCTGCGCCTGCGCGACCGCGACGCCTACGCCCGCGTGCTCGCAGCGCTCATCAAGCGCTTCCAACTGCGCTACGAGACCCGCGAGCTGCTCGGGACGCGCTTCCATCACCTGGTGATCCCGGCCATCGCGGCGGAGACCCCGAGCCCCGAGCTGCCGCCCATCCTCGCCCGCCTGAACAACACCCCCAGCCACCTGTTCTGGATCGAGCAGGGTGACTACCTGCTGGTCTCCAGCCTGCCGCAGACCCTGATGGATTACCTCTACTCCACCGAGCGGGTCTCCGTTGGGGACTGGCTACGCCAGAGCCAGGGGCTGGAGCCCGCGG
>Ga0272446_1005802_pt1 | contig 13339 bp, 8 predicted proteins | sample YNPCB0061_FD_194587 | JGI IMG/M metagenome (GOLD analysis project Ga0272446, IMG submission 194587) | Hot spring microbial mat communities from Yellowstone National Park, WY, United States - YNP-CB-006-1 | ecosystem: Environmental > Aquatic > Thermal springs > Hot (42-90C) > Sediment | place... | reverse complement strand
GCGACGACATGGTGACCTTCTTCAGCCAGCTCCGCCTGGAAGGCCGCGACAAATACCGCCTCATTCTGGTGGGCGAACACAACGCTGCGTTTGAAAAAGGGATGAGAATTCCGGCCGAAATCCGCATCAATGAGGGCAGCGGTTTCCAGCGGGCCCCGTTGAATTTGATCAGCGAAGCCGTCATTCCGGGCCAGACGAATTTCGAATTCGATTTCGAAGCGCCCGACGTGCCCACCATCACCGACCTGCGCGTCGCCGTGCCCGCCCACATCCCGATCCGCACAGCGCTGCTGTTCAACCGCCACCGCTTCTACGCGGGCCGGGCGCAGGAGCCGGCCGCGCGGGGCGTGCAGCCCATGGAGCGGATCGTGGAGCCCGCGCCGCCTCCGGCTGCGCCCGCGCCTCCGCCCTACGCTCCGCCGCAACCGCCGCCTCCGCAGGCGGCGCCGCCGCAATACCCGCCGCCTCCGGCTGCGCCCGCGCCTCCGCCTTACGGCGCGCCTCAGCGCCCCGCGCCCTATCCGCCGCAGGGGCCGCCGCCGCCCGCCGCGCCGCCGCCCTATCAACCTCCTCCGCCTCCGGCGGAGGAACCCAAGCGCGGCGGCTCCCCGTGGGAATTCTTCCGCCGCGCACCCAGCGCGCCGGAGCCGCCCGTCGAGCCGCCGCCGCAAGCCCCGCCCGCGCGCCCCGCTCCGCCGCGGCCGCGCTTCGATCAGGGCGAAGAGCAGCCGCCCCAGCCGCCGCCGCGCCGGCGCAGGCTCGAATAGGAATCTCCGCGGGACGCCCGCCAGCGTCCCGCTTCGTTGTTTAATAATCAGACAGCCCCATACCGCCCAGGAGGAACCCCGTGGCCATCGATCTCGACAAGATCTCCAACGAGCTGGAGGAAGCTCTCGAACGCTCCCGCATGCTCGCCGAGCAGCGCAAGCAGGCGCAGATCACGCCGCTGCACATGCTCTTTGTGCTGCTCGACGCGGAATCGCCGCTGGCAGCCGTGCTCGACAAGTCCGGCATCGCCGTCGACGCCCTGCTGGAAACGTTCGCCACCCGGCTGAACACCGAGCGCAATTCGCCTCTCGAGCCAGGACGCCGCCCCACCGCTTCGTCGGCGCTGCGCAACCTGATCGAGAAATCGTTCGAAATGATGGAGCGGCGCGGCGCCGAGCGCGCCGAGCCCATCGACTTCGTCATGGCCGCCGTCGAATACGGCGAGGAAGCCTTGCGCGGCGATCTGCGCCAGAACGGCCTCACCAAACAGGCCATCGAGAAAACCGTCGAAACCCGCGCCGAGATGGGAGAGACTCTCGGCGAGAAACAGGCGGGAAGGTCCATGCCCGGCGCCGCGCCCAAGCCGCTTTCCGGCGGAAAACTGCTCGAAAAATACGGCCGCGACCTCACCGCCGCAGCCGCGCGCGGCGAGCTGATGCCCGTCATCGGCCGCGATGACGAAATCCGCCAGGTCATCCAGACGCTGCTGCGCAAGAGCAAGAACAACCCCGTGGTGGTCGGCGAACCGGGCACCGGGAAGACCGCCATCGCCGAGGGCCTCGCCCAGCGCATTGCCGCCGGCGACGTGCCCGAGTCGCTGAAAAAGTGCAAGGTGATTGCGCTCGACCTCACCGCGATGGTGGCCGGCGCGAAGTACCGCGGCGAGTTTGAAGAGCGCATCAAGGGCGTGGTGGACGAAGTGCGCGCGCGCAAGGGCGAGATCATCCTGTTCCTTGACGAGCTCCACACCCTCGTTGGCGCCGGCGGAACCGAAGGCGGCATGGATGCGGCCAACATCCTCAAGCCGGCGCTCGCGCGCGGCGAGCTGCGCTGTCTCGGCGCCACCACGTTCGACGAGTACCGCGAGAAGATCGAAAAGGACGGCGCATTGGCGCGCCGTTTCGACACGGTCCAGATCAAGGAGCCGACCGACGAGATGATGATGGTCGTGCTCCGCGGCCTGCGGCCGCGCTTCGAGGCCTTCCACGGCGTCAAGCTCACCGACGACGCCTTGCAGGCCGCCATCAAGCTCAGCCGCCGCTACATCCGCGGCCGGTGGATGCCGGACAAGGCCATCGACGTGGTCGATCAGGCCTGCGCCCGCATCCGCATGCAGAAAGAATCCAAGCCGACCCACATCGACCAGAAGGAGCGGCTGCTTCTGCGGAAGAAAGCCGAGCTGGAGGCGCTGGAATCCTCCGCCTCCACGCCCGCCGCCTTGAAGGCCGTGGAAACGCTGCGCGCCGAGATCGCCGCCATCGAGCCTCAGGTCACCAAGCTCGTCGAGGACTGGAACAACCAGAAGAACGCCCTCGACATGCTTCAGAAGACCAAACAGGCCATCCAGGAGCAGTCGGCCGCGCTCGAGGCGGCCGAAAAGAAAGGCGACATCGCCAAAGCGGCCGAGATCCGCTACGGCTCGCTCAAGTACCTGGAGCAGCAACTCGCCGACCTTGAAAAGCAGACCGCCGGAATCACGCTGGTCCCCGATACCGTCATGCCGGAGCATGTGGCCGAAGTGATCGCTGATATGACCGGCATCCCTTCCAGCCGCATGATGGAGAGCGAGAAAGAGCGGCTGATGAAGCTCGAAGAGCGCCTCGGCGAGCGCGTTTTCGGCCAGGACGAAGCCGTTTGCGCCGTGGCCGACGCCGCCCGCCGCATGCGCGCCGACCTCCAGCCGGGGCGCAAGCCGAACAGCTTCCTCTTTGTCGGCCCCACCGGCGTCGGCAAGACGGAGCTGGCCAAGGCGCTGGCGGAAGCGTTGTTCGACGACGAAAACGCGCTGATCCGCATCGACATGGGCGAGTACAAGGACAAGAGCTCCGTCTCCGGCCTCATCGGCAGCCGCCCGGGTCTCGTGGGCAGCGAGGAAGGCGGTTTCCTCACCGAGCAGGTGCGTCGCAACCCCTATTCGATCGTGCTGTTCGACGAAGTGGAAAAGGGCGCGTCTGAAATCCTTGACCTGCTGCTCGGCGTGCTCGATGAAGGCCGCCTGACCGACGCCAAAGGCCGCTTCTGCGATTTTTCCAACACGATGGTGTTGTTCACCTCGAACCTCGGCGTGCGCGAGGCGATTGAAGTGACCGACGATCCGCAGGAACAAAAGAACGTGATCCTCGACGTCGTCAAGCGAAGCCTGCGGCCGGAGCTGTTCAACCGCATCGGCCAGGTGGTCACGTTCAACCCGCTCACCGAGCGCGAGCTCGAGGCGATCGTGATGAAGAATTTCAATCAGCTCCGGAAAAAGCTGGCTGAGGACCGCGAAATCGGGATCGAGATGACGCAGGAGGCGTTGGCCTACCTGGCGAAAGAGTCTTACGATCCGGCCTACGGCGCCCGCCCGGTGCAGCGCACCATGCAGCAGCTCGTGCTTTCGCCGCTGGCAGGCATCATTCTGTCCGGCGAGGTCGTCTCCGGGCAGACCATCCGCATCGACTACGACCCCGGCGTGGAAAAGGTTGTCGAAGGCGCGGAGGGCGCCGAGCCCGTCACTGTGCGTGAAGGGGAGGGACTGACGTTCGGCATCGTCGGAGCGGAGTGAGTTTGCGGAAGGCGGCGGAACTCTCCCGCGTTCTTCGTAATGATAATAGGGAGGCCGCCCGCCGGCCGTGAAAGGATCGACCATGAAACGGTACGCCGCCATTCCAGCAGCGTTGCTCCTTCTCGGGCTGCTTCCCGCCCAGGGGCCTGCCCCGGGCGACGGTTGGATTGTTCTCCACGATGGAGAGTCCCATTACGGCTGGACTGCTTCGGGCACGGCGTGGTCTGCCGCCCGCGGGGTGCTCGTCGCCGATGGCGGCAGCGCCGGCACGCTGCGCTCGAATACGCCATTTCCTGATTTCGTGCTGCAATTTGAAATCCGGGCGGAGAAGAGCGCCGGCGGCGCATTGTATGTCCGCGCGGCTCGCGACGGCAACCCGAAAGAAACCGGCTGGGGCGTCGACTTCTCGTCTCTGGCCTCCAGTGCCTGGGTGCCAGTCGAGATTGAGGCCACAGGGGCGGGCGCGGGCGTGCGCGCCTCAGGCCGCATGGTGGACCACTCCTCCGCGCCCGTCGCGCCGGCGGGCTATTTCGTTCTGGAGGCCAAACCGGGCGGCCGCGTCGAGATCCGCAACATGCGCTTGCGCCTGCTCAAACCGGACAGCCTGTTCAACGGCAACGATCTCTCGGGCTGGAAATCCACGGGCGAACCGGCGAAACAGAAGGGCGGGCTCGGCAAGCTCTTCGGAGGCGGCAAGCCGAAGGAGGCCAAGTGGACGGTGGTTCGCGGGCTGATCCACGGCGCCGATGGTCCGGGCCAGCTCGAATCGCTGCTCCAGTTCGGCGACTTCATCCTCCAGGCCGACGTGCGCATCAACCTGAAGCGCGCCGACCAGCGCCGCCGCTACGCCATTCTCTTCCGCGGCGATCCCGGCCAGCTTGGCACCGGCTACGAAGTCAACGTGCAGCCCGGCGCCACCGGCGCCCTGATGGGCCTGACCACGGCCCGCAAGAACATCGGCGCCGCCAATCAATTCGTCACCCTCACCATCGCCGCCCACGGCCGCCATGTGCAGGTCTGGGCCGACGGCATCGCCGTCACCGATTTCAACGACGCCCGTCCCGAGGGCGCGAACCCGAAGAAAGACGCCCGAAGCACGCCGGGCGTCATCGCCTTCTACACGCCCGAAGACGACGCCGACATCGACATCCGCAACGTCCGCGCCGTGCAGTTGCCCAAGACGTTCGGCCTCGGCCCGAAGAAGACGGAAGTCACCGCCCTGCCGCAAGCGCCCACGGTGCCATCGCTGCCGTCCATGCCCACGCCCCAGCTTCCCGCCGGGCCCGACCCGGGCGCGGCCGCCCTTCAGCAACAGCTCCAGCAGCAGCAGATGGCGCAGATGAAGCAGGAGCAAAAGACGCAGCAGGAGGCCCAGCTTCTCCAGCAAGCGCTGCGCACGTCCGATCCCGCGCAGCAGATCGCTATCTTCGACCAGATCCTCGCTCTCAACCCCAACAATCAGGTGGCGTTCAACGGCCGCAAGGAAGCTGTCGCCAAACTGGAAGAGCAGCAGCGAAAAGAGGCCGAGAAAGCTGCCGCAAGCTCCCAGCAGGAGCAGGCCGAGCAGGAAAAGCAGATGACGCTCGCGCAGAGCATCCAGTCTGCCGAGGCGGCGTTTCTCGCCGGCAATCTCCTGGCTGCGGAGAAGGCGCTGAACGCGGCCGAGCGAATCGCGCCCGACAACCCGCAGGTGCAGGCGTTGCGGTCGCGGCTGAATTACGCCAACCAGCGCCGCTCCTCGATTCTCGCTCTCGGCGCGGCCGGCCTGGGCACAGGCTGCATTGCCCTGCTCGCGTGGATCTTCGCCGCCCGCCGCCGCCGCGACCCTTACATCGAAGTCGTATCCGGCCTGGACAAGGGCAAGCGCTTCAACGTCGACAAAGAAGTCATTATGGTCGGCGCCATTCCGGAAGACGGCGGCACGAAAAACGACATTGTCCTGCGCGACGCCGAGCGCATGATATCCCGCTTCCACGCCCAATTCCACTATAAGGAAGGAAAACTCTACATCGTCGACACCAACAGCTACAACGGAACGTTTGTCGACAAGAAGCGCCTCGAACCCGGCAAGCCCGTGCCTTTGAAAGGCGGCTCGCGAGTCACCTTTGCCGGCACTTGCACCGTCAAGATCGGCTTCGAGCGGCGCAAGCAGAAAAAGAAGTAGTTCGGGAACGCGGCCCCGGCTGCATATCTGCACTGCGGTGGCCTCGTTTCCTCGCCGAAATGATTTAACCAGCAGGTTTCCTGAACGAACTTGGTCTTTTCGAGGAGGGGGGAATCGGGACCATGCAACCCGCGTATCTGAAAATCCTGATCGACGGTAATGAGCCGGAAGATCTGGATCTGATCGAAGCCGCCGTTGTGCACCAATTGAATCGCCATCCGGCCTGCACGCTCCGGTACCGCCAATTGCCCGAAACACGGCATCCCTTCGAAAGCGACATCGGCAAGCCGCTGAAAGTGGCTGCGGTTTCGCAGGACGGCGTCGAGCTCGAAGTGTTCGACGGACTGGTCCAGAGCGTCGAGACGGAATACGAGATGTCAGGCGGCTGCAATATTCTCTATCACGGGGTGGGCTGGTCCTACCTGCTGGATGTGACGCGGCAGTCGCAGATGTTCCTGAAAATGCCGCCGTCACAGATTGCCAAATCGCTGCTGTCCGACAAGGCGGGCGAAGTGAAAATCAGCGGCGGCGAGCTCACTCTCCTGCAGTACGGCGAGACGGACTGGAGCTTCCTGCACCGGCTGGCGGATCGTCATGGCTGCTTCCTGCGCGTGGCCGGAGGCAAGGTGGATGTCCTCAAGGATTTCGCTTCCGGCGCCTGCCCCTTGACTTGGCGCGAGGAAGGCAGCCTGTACTTGTTCCGCACGCAGGGCCGCCTCTACCCATGCGCGATGCACGGCGTCAATTACGACCGCGCCGAGGCGAAGAGCAAACAATTCCGCGACGTGCAGGACGCCCCGCCGGCCGAGGATTCCCTCGGTGCTCTGCGCGGCGCTACCGACCAGGGTTCGCAGCAAAACGCCCTGGCCGACGCGCTGTACGACAAATACCTCTCGGGCGACCACGACAAATTCGAGGATGAGTTGAAGCTGGAGGCGAAGCGGCGCCGCATCCATGCCTGCACGGCCTACGGCGAGTCCCGGGATGCTTCCGTGTCTGTTGGCGGCAAGATCGAGGTCAAGGGCCAGATTGAAACCGCCGGCCTGTACGGCGTCTACAAGCTGGAACACCTCTGGCATGTGCCCGGCGGGTATTCCAACCGTTTCTGGTGTATGCCGTTCCAGATCTATCTGGACGAGGCGCGGCCTTCGCCATCCGTCATCCGCGAGGCGCCGCTGGCTGCGCAGGCCGCGCTGCCCACTCAGTCACCCGCGCCTGCCCCGGCAGAGCCGGCCGCCCCGGCCATTTCAGGCAAGAATTTCGGCGTTTACGTCGCCCGCGTGCTTGACAATGTGGACCCGATCGACGCTGCGCGGGTCAAATTGCAGTTCCCATGGGAGGGCGCCGACAGCGAGAGCAACTGGGCGCCGGTCGCCATGCCGCACGCCGGCCACGGTCGCGGGATGTATTTCATGCCCGAGATCGGCGACGAGGTGCTGGTTGCCTTCGAACAAGGAGACCCGAACCGCCCGGTGGTCCTCGGCTCTCTGTGGAACGGCAACGACTCGCCCCCCAACGACGGCCTGCACGGCGACGAGCAGGGCAACAACGACATCAAGCGCATTGTCACCAAGAGCGGGAACCGCATCGTCATGGACGACATCGACGGCAAGGAGACCGTTGTGGTGGCGACGCCGCAGCACATCCGCATCTCCATGTTCGAGGGCGACCAGACCCTGCTCATCCACTCCGACGGCGATATCAACATCCACGCCGGGGGAACCGTTCACATCAAATGCAACCAGTTTCTGCGCGAGGTCGGCTGATTCCGGCCAGGGAAAAACAGGAGGAACAAAAAAATGCCCGTGTTTGATTCCAAAACGAAGATCAAAACCCGTGTCGGCATCGGCGAGGACGCCTGGAAACCCGGCATGGGCGCCTTGGGCAAGGGCTCGCAAAAGGACGAGGCGCTCATCCACGGCACCAAGAAAGAGCAGATCGACATGAACCACATGAGCACGGTGAACATCAACCGGACCTTCCAGACCAACGTCAACTTCCAGTGCACCGTGGGCGCGATGCGGAAAATGCAGGACCAGATTTTCATGCACACGACCAACAGCCTCTGCAAGCGGGACGTCACCGGGCCGAGCATGGTCAACCGGGTCGGTCCCACGCTCAATACCTTCGTCTCCCCTCTGACGGAGAACCACAGCTCGCCCAGGATGATGAATGAGCCCACGAGCAACATGAACTGCATCGTGTCGTTCCTGAAGACGTTCATTGACGAGAAGAATATTGGTGTGAATTCCTCCGAAGCCTACGCGAACAAGTTCGCTCTGAGCGGGCTGAACAATGACCACAAAGTCATTTCGAATAGCTTCGTGGCCTTCGAAAACAAGGTTGCAGGATTCTGTTTGACGGCAGAAGTATTCGAGAACAAGACTGTCGCCCTGTTCAATACTCCAAACCCGCTGGAGTCTAAAATCGGCGCCATGAAAGCGGAACTCGAAGCGCTGGAGGGAGCCACCGGAATCCAGTTGTCGACTTTGAAGATGGCCGTGAACTCCTTTGCCATGTAGCGCAATTTGCCGGGGGTCTTATGGCTCTTCCTTCCACTCGTCCGTGGGTCAAAGCCGAATCGCTCACCCGCTGCCATCTATATTGGCTCCCTGTCAGCTCTTTTCCAAGCAGGACCCAGGAACGGGCCTGGCTGCGCGCCTTCCTTTACAGCCTGTTTGAGCATTTGAAGTCTGAGAAGATCATGCCTCAATGCTTCATGGAGCTGCGCGAGATCAATCTGCATTGCCAGGATGCGTTTATTCAGCGGTGTCTCGACCTTCAGCCGGTCTTCAGCTTCTCCCGCACCCTGTGGTCGCCGATGCCCGGCCCTCCATCTCAGGAGGAGATGGACGCCGTCCGGAACCAGGAGAAGCCGTTCGTTCTTTCCAACTACACCCACGGTCAGGCCTACTGGATCCCCAAGGCGGACCCGAAGCCCTTCCTTGATGAGTTTCTGGGTTTTGGCGGCGTCACGATCCTGTTTCCCGGCCCGGATCCGAATGCCGTCGCTCCGCCCGTGAAGATTTCTCCCGGAGTAAGAAACAGCCCGCATTTTAAGGATATATTTGCACTGGGCGACCCTGAAGCCGAACTGAACAAGGCCCTTCTCCTCAAGCATAAATTTCTTGGCCAGATGAAGAAGATTTTCGGCCGAGGCTGGGAAGAGCGAGTTGAATATCGCGGTATTCTGTTTGTGCTGCCGCGCCTTCATAGCTCGGATTTCTTTAGCATGGAGCAAGAGGTCCTTGACGGCCTGTTTGAGGTTTCGCCGATCTATTTCGCCGAAAGTCCGGAAGACCGTGGCGTGTTGCTGGCCGCGCAGGAAGCGTTGGACGTGACCATCGCCGCCTTGGTGGCCGCGCTGGATGAGAAAGGAATCCAATTCCCGCTGGAGGCGAGACGATGACCGGACAGGTTGAATTCAGCAGGCCCCCAAAAGACGCTTTGCTCCTCCACGTCCACCCTGAGCGGCACGGGCTGCACGGCCTTGTGTTCGAGCTCGGAGAGTTCCCTGTCAAGGCCATTCTTCTGGGCCGCTGGCTTGAACTGTTCAACGCCATCCGGCCGATGCTCTTTCCCGCCGGTGTGCCGACAATCTGCGGCCTTCAGATGTGGCACATTCATCACAATGATGGCTCGGCGGTCTTGTCCAGGAACGGCGCGGCATGGCAGCCGGACTTCGGCGTCGGCGTCTGGCTTGACCAGCCCCCTCCAACGTTGTGGTCGCCGGAGGAGTTCGAGATGTTGGGCCCCGGCGATCTCATGAGGCCCCCTATTCTGAGCGTGATCCGTCTCGCGGCGGCGCGCCTGGACCACCAGGCGGTCTGGAGAAGCATGGGAGGCCGCGGCGCCTACCTCGAATTCGCTGTTTCCGGCGATCCCGAGGTATTCTTCGCGGATCAGGCGCCTGCTTACCGCCGCTGGATCGAGGAAGAAATCATCCGGGTTCACCCGTTTTTTGTCCCCCTTGTTTCCGCCGCATCCATGCGAAGCGAGCTTCTCGCCTCAAGGCTGCCGCATCTGGATCCTGTCGTCACCTACGTTCGTGAAAGCCAGGAGGACCGGGGGCTTCTTGTGTTGACGCGCAAGCCAATCCTGGAGCGCTTCGCTTCCATGATGACTCTTGTGCCCTGGGCCAACCCTGATCCGGAAATCCGCTCGTTCCTCGTCCAAAGCCTGAAATCCCCGGCGCGTTGAGTCCCCGGCCCGGCCGCTGGTCTCGCGTGCGGAGTTATCATAATGCGAGAGCCGCCGCGCGGCTCTCTGGAGCATTGACGGCAGGGAGGGGATTCGCGAGCCGTGGCTGAGGAATCCGTCACTCAATTACTCGAACGCATGAGGCAGGGCGACGGCAACGCCGTCAACGCCCTCATGCCGCTCGTCTACACGGAACTGCGCCGCCTCGCTCACTCCTACCTTGGCGGATCAAGCCGCGACCGCACGCTGCAAGCCACCGCGCTGGTCAACGAAGCCTACATCAAGCTCGTCGAGAGCGAAGCGCGCAACATCCAGAACCGCACCCACTTCTTCGCCCTCGCCGCGCGCGTCATGCGCCAGATCCTCATCGACCACGCCCGCGCGCGCTCCGCGCAGAAGCGCGGCGGCGGCGCCGAGAAGGTCGAGTTGCGGGAAGAAGTCGTCTCGCTCGATCACGACGCCACGCAGGTTCTCGCCATCCACGAGGCGCTCGACCGGCTCGCAGAGCAAGACGAAATGAAGGCGCGCCTCATCGAGATGCGCTTCTTCGGCGGCATGACCGCCGAAGAGGCGGCTGAAGCCACCGGACTGACGCCCGCGCAGGTGTACCGCGAGCTGCGCCTGGCCCAAGCCTGGCTGCACAAGGAGCTCTCCGCTTGAGCCCCGAGCTTGAGCGCATCTTCCACGCCATCGCCGATCTCGACCCTGAAGCGCGCCGCCGCTGGCTCGACTCCAACTGCCCGGATCCCGAGCTCCGCGCGGAAGCGGAGAAGCTCGCCGCGTTCGACACCGGTTCGGAGGAATTCCTCAGCCGTCCCGTGCTCAGCCTGGCGGCGAAAATCCAGTTGCCCGTCAGCGCGCCGCGCGAGCAGGTTGGCCCCTGGCGCCTCGTGCGCCCCATCGGGCGGGGCGGCATGGGCACTGTGTATGAGGCCGAGCGCTTTGACGGCGAGGTGCTCCAGCGCGCCGCCATCAAGTTTGTGCCGCTGGCCCTGCGCTCCGCCGCCGTGCTGGAGAGCTTCCGGCAGGAGCGCCAGATCCTGGCCGACCTGAACCACCCCAACATCTGCCGCCTGCTCGATGCCGGCACCACGGTTGACGGATCGCCCTACCTCGTCATGGAGCTGATCGAGGGGGTTCCGATCGACGCCTGGTGCCGCGACCACAGCCTGTCTCTGCGGCGGATCGTCGAGCTGTTCCTCAAGGTTTGCGCTGCTGTCTCCCACGCACACCGCCATCTCGTCATTCACCGGGATCTGAAGCCTTCCAACATCCTCGTCACCGCGGACGGCGAGCCCAAGCTGCTCGACTTCGGCATTGCCAAGCTGCTCGGCGCAGACGGCGGCAGCGGCGGCCCGACGCTGCACGCGATGACACCGGATTACTCCAGCCCCGAACAACTCGAGGGCAGGCCGATGAACACGGCCAGCGACATCTTCAGCCTGGGCTGTGTGCTCTATGCGCTGCTGACCGGCGAGCCGCCGCGCCGCGACCTGGTCCAGGCGCGCTCCATCACGCTGCCGCGCGCTTCCAGCCGCCGGCCCGAGCTGCGCGGCGACCTCGACAATATCCTCAACAAATGTTTGCAGCCCGAGCCCGACCGCCGCTACGCGTCGGTGGAAAAGCTGGAGGAAGATCTCCGCAACTTTCTCGCCGACAGGCCCGTTTCCGCCACCGGCGACTCCTGGTCCTACGTGGCCTTTCGCTTTCTCCGCCGGCACCGCTGGTCCACCGCCGCCGTCGCCGCGCTGCTTCTCTCCATCCTCGGCGGCTCCGCCGCCTCCATCTACCAGGCCCGCCGCGCGGAACGCCGGTTCCAGGAGCTCCGGCAGCTCGCCGGCAATTTCATGTTCCAGTTCGAGCAGCAGATCCGCGACATCGCCGGCGCCACGCGTGCCCGCCAGTTTGTGGTCCGCACCGCCATCGACTATCTGGAGCGTCTCGCCGCGGAGGCGCGCGGCGACACGGAGATCCTGTTCGATCTCGCTGTGGCGTACCGCCGCATCAGCGAGATCCAGTACGACCCCGCGGCCAGCAGCCTTGGCGACATCACAGGCGCAACTGCGAGCCTTGAAAGAGCGCAGCGCTTGCTCGATTCGATTCCCGATGAACCTGCCGCGCACCGGCAGGAACGGGTCCGCCTCCTCATCAGGCAGAGCGAAGTTCTGGAAGCATCGGGAAGGCTGGATGAAGCGCTGGACCGCGCCCAGCAGGCGCAGCGGCTCGCGGATCAGCTTCTGCGTGAAGATGCCGTCTCGCCCGCCTTCCGCCGGCTGGGGTCGATGGCCTCTTCCCGGGCGGCGCGCGCCTGGAGGCGCCGCGGCAACCTCGACGAGGCGCAGCGCGCCGTGGAGCGCGCTGTCTCCCTTGACAGGTTGTCGATCGCCCGGGAGGAGTCCCTCGACACGGCTTTGCGGCTTTCCACGAATCTCCGCCTGCTGGCGCGCGTTCACGAAGCCCGCGGCGATTATGAGGCAGCCATTCGCGTGCAGCGCGAGGCCAATCAAGTGCTCGAACAGATGCGCGCCTCTCTGCCCGTCAGCACCACGCTGGAGCGCAACGTGATGGTCGGCCAGTCGCTGCTGGGCTCGCTGCTTCTGTATGCTCCGGCATCGCAGGAGGCTGAAGCCCGCCGCCTGCTCCAGAGCGCCTGGCTCACCGCCGAGCGCCGCGCCGCCTCCGACCCGGCCGATTCGCGGGCGCAGTTGGATCTGCAGGCGACTGCGATCCGTTATGCGGCTGCGCTGGTTGGCGCCCAGCAATGGAGGCGTGGAGAAGCAATTCTGGAAGCCGCGCTGGCTTCTGCGCGGAGGCTGTTGGAAAACGACCCCGGCCACCGCGAGGCGCGCCTGAATTCGGCCATCGCGGAGGTGTGGCTTGCGCAGTTCGCTTCCTGGCACGGCACGCGCGCCGATGAAACCAGCCACCGCCTGCGCGCTTCCGAAACCTACGCCTCGTTGCTGCAGTCCACGCCGAGCGACCCTGATGTGCTCAAGCCGTACTTCTCAAACGCCGCCGCTCTCGCGCTTTTGCTTCCCGCCGCTCAGCGCACGGAATTATGCAGGCAGGCGCTGGAGTCCCGGGCCGACCGGGCTTCGAACGCGCTCGCCGATCCGGAGGTCCACGTCGCCTTTGAACGGCTCCGCGAAGCCTGCAGCCGATAGCAGGATGCTGCGCCCTCATCATGGCGGAACGGGCCGCGCCTGTGGCATATTAATGGAAGAGCCACCCTAGCTCAGCTGGCAGAGCGGCTGATTCGTAATCAGCAGGTCGCGGGTTCGATCCCCGCGGGTGGCTCCATTTGTTTTTAATCACCTACAGGCACCGAGAAAACAGCCAAGGGAGACTACGAGGGAGACAGTTTGACGCTGTCGGCCTGCAGTAGCGATTGAATCCAGCCCTCCGTCCACCTCCAGCCGCGCATCCTCCCTTGCTTCGCCACG
>Ga0272446_1005801_pt1 | contig 13341 bp, 10 predicted proteins | sample YNPCB0061_FD_194587 | JGI IMG/M metagenome (GOLD analysis project Ga0272446, IMG submission 194587) | Hot spring microbial mat communities from Yellowstone National Park, WY, United States - YNP-CB-006-1 | ecosystem: Environmental > Aquatic > Thermal springs > Hot (42-90C) > Sediment | place... | reverse complement strand
CGTAAGAGTGAGGGAACATTTGACATTACAGTTGGCCCTCTGATGAAGCTATGGGGTTTCTACAAGGGCTCCGGGCGGATCCCTCACCGGGCGGAGATCCGGGTGGTGATGAGTAGAGTGGGCTACCAGAATGTCCTCCTCGATCCCGAGCGCAAGACGGTGCGATTTGCTCGTAAAGGGGTGGAAATCGACCCTGGCGGCATCGGCAAGGGTTACGCGGTGGACCAGATGGTGGCCATCTTGAAGGCGAACGGGATTGAGTCGGCGCTTATCACGGCGGGAGGGAGCAGCATTTACGCCATGGGCGCTCCACCGGGAGAAAAAGGCTGGACGGTGAAGATTCGTCATCCAAAGAAGCACGAAGAGGCGATTCAACAGGTGGTATTGAGGAACGAGTCGATGTCCACGTCGGGCAGCTATGAGAAGTTTTTTCGTTCGGGGCGGCGGATTTACAGCCACATCATGGACCCCCGGACCGGCTACCCGGCGCAGGGGGCGGTGTCGGTGTCGGTGATTGCGCCCCGCACCTTGGACAGCGAGGCGTGGACGAAGCCTTACTTTATTCTGGGCAAGCAGTGGACCGCCCGGAACAAACCGAAAGATTTCAAAGTTTACTTCTGCGAAGAGAAAACGGATTTGGCATGCGCGTGGCTCCGATGAACAGCCGATTTTTGGATGCTTGCCGCAGGCGGCCGACCGACGTGCGGCCGGTGTGGTTCATGCGGCAGGCGGGCCGCTATCTGAAGCAATACCGGGAGATTCGTGCCAAGCACGGCATCCTGGAGATCTGCAAACGCCCCGAACTGGCGGCGGCGGTGACTTTACAGCCGGTAGAGATTTTAGACGTCGATGCGGCCATCATTTTCGCCGACTTGCTTTTGCCGGTGGAGCCGATGGGGTTGAAACTGTCCTTTCGCGCCGGCGAGGGCCCGCACATTGACAACCCGGTGCGGACCTCAGCGGACGTGGATTCGCTTTCCATTTCCAATACGGACGATCTCGGCTACGTGGGCGAGGCGATCCAGTTGGTGGTGAAGGCGCTGGCCGGACGCGTCCCGGTCATCGGTTTCGTGGGCGCGCCGTTCACCCTAGCCAGTTACATGATCGAGGGCGGGCCGTCGAAGACGTTTCTGAAGACCAAACAGCTCATGTACCACGACGAGACGCTGTGGCGCCGGCTGATGGGCAAGATTGTGGACGTACTGGGGCCTTTTGCGCTCATGCAAGTTTCGGCGGGCGCACGCGCCATTCAGGTCTTCGATAGTTGGGTGGGCACGCTGGCCGCCGACGACTATGTCCGCTACGTTCAACAGTATTCCCGCGCGCTGATTGAACGGATCCGTTCGGCTAGCGTCCCGGTCATCCACTTCGGGACGGGCGTGGCGGGCTATTTTAAGGAACTTCACGCCGCCGGCGGAGACGTGATGGGCGTCGACTGGCGCATGAACATTGACCAGGCGTGGATGGACATCAGCTATCGCTCGGCTGTCCAAGGGAATTTGGACCCGGCGGCGCTGTTCGCCCCGCTGCCGGAACTGAGGGCGAAAGTCTTCGAGTTATTGAAGCGCGCGGGTACGAGGCCGGGTCACATCTTCAACCTCGGCCACGGGATTCTTCCGGAAACGCCGGTGGAAAACGTGAAAGCCGTGGTCCAGATCGTCCGGGAATACCGCTTGTGAAGCAGGCGGTTCTACTGCTGGCGCACGGCGCGCCGGAACGGGTGGAGGACGTCCCGGAATACCTGGGTTACGTGCGAGGCGGGCAGCCTGTATCGCCCAAAGTCGTCGAGGAGGTGGCGCACCGTTACCAAGCCATCGGCGGCGGCTCCCCATTGCTGCGAAAGACCCGGGAACAAGCGGAGGCCCTGGCTGCCCGCCTGCACCCCGTGCGGGTTTACTTCGCCATGCGAAACTGGCATCCGTTCATCGCCGACGTGATGCGGCGGATTCAGGAGGACGGGGTAGACCGCGTGGTGGCGATTTGCCTGGCGCCGCAGTATTCCAAGTTCAGCGTGGGCCTCTATTTTCGTCGTGTTCAAGAAGCCCGGCAGGCGCTGGGCATGCGTGCCGAGATCGTTTGGACGAAGAGCTTTCACGATCATCCGGACCTCATCGCCGCGTTCGCCTGCAAGCTCAAGCAGGTTCATGACGGCGGCAAGGTGCTGTTCACCGCCCACAGCTTGCCGACACGGATTCTGGAAACCGCTGATCCCTACGACGCCGAAGCGCGCGCCACGGCGCGCCTGGTGGCGGAAGCCTCCGGTTTAGCAGACTGGGACTTCGCCTATCAGAGCCAAGGGATGACGCAAGAACCCTGGCTGGGACCCACGGTAGAGGAAAAGCTGGAGGAATACGCGGCGGTGGGGTTGCGGAAGCTGGTGCTGCACCCAATCGGCTTCGTCTCCGACCATGTAGAAGTGTTGTTCGACGTGGACGTGCTATTCCGGTCCTTGGCGCTGGAGCGCGGCATCGAACTTATCAGACCCGAGTCGCTCAACAGCGATCCGCGGTTCATAGAGGCTCTGGCCAAGGTGGCATCGCAGAGGTTGATTTGAAGCACGGGGTGGTCATAGTGGGAGGCGGAATCTCTGGGCTGTCCGCCGCCTACTACTTGGCCAAGGCGGGCATTTCATCGACAATCGTAGAACGCAGGGGCCGGCTGGGGGGCGTCATTCAGACCGAACGCGCCGAGGGGTGCGTGATTGAAGCCGGTCCAGACAGTTTTCTGGCGGCCAAGCCGTGGGCCATGGATTTAATCCGGGATCTGGGCTTGGCCGGCGACGTCATCGCCTCCAACGACCACTTGCGGGTCACTTATGTGGTGAAAGGCGGGCGTTTGAAGCCGTTACCGGAGGGGCTGATGATGATGGTCCCCACCCGGATTCTGCCGCTGGCTTTCAGTCCGCTGCTCAGTTGGAAGACGAAGCTGCGGATGGGATTGGAATGGTTTCGGCGGCCGGCGGGCGTGCCGCCCGAGGACCGCTCCGTCGCAGATTTCATCGAAGATCACTACGGCAAAGAGGCGGTGGAATATTTGGCCGAGCCTTTGCTGGCGGGCGTCTATGGGGGGGACCCGGAACGGCTTAGCGTCGCCAGCGTTCTCACGCGGTTTGTGGAATTGGAGCGGAAGTACGGCAGCTTGACGAAAGGAGTGCTCGCGGTGCGCAGTAACTCCGCATTGCGTTCCGCCGGGGCGACGGAACTGTTCCGGACGCTCAAGAACGGCTTGGGGCAGCTCGTCGAAGCCATCACCGCTGCCGCCGGGGGCTATTTCACAGTAGTGCGCGGAAATGTGGAAGCGGTGACGCCTGGCTGGCAGGTGCGCATCGACGGGGAGTGGCGCGCGGCGGACCATGTGATCTTGGCGGCGCCCGCCTACGAAGCAGCTTCCGTGCTCGCCGGCACGGCGCCCGAGCTGAGCCGCCTGCTGGGCGAAATCGAATACAGTTCTTCGATGACGGTGGCGCTGGGCTACAACCGGGCGGAACTGGGCCACCCGCTGAACGGTTTCGGCTTCCTGGTGCCGAAGAAAGAGCGAAAGAGGCTGGTGGCCTGCACGTGGGTGGGCACGAAATTCTCCCACCGCGTGCCGGAGGACCGCGCGGTGCTGCGCTGCTTTTTCGGCGGGACGGACGATTCGGCGCTGCGCGACAGCGACGAGGTTATCACGGCAGCCGCGCGGGAGGAACTGGAAACGCTTATGGGCGTCAACGCCGTCCCGCGCTTTGTACGGATCGCCCGCTGGCCGCGCTCGATGGCGCAGTACACGGTGGGGCATCAGGCACGGATAGAGCGCATAGAGTCTCTGGTGCGGCGGATGCCGGGGCTGTATCTGGCCGGCAACGCCTATACAGGCATCGGAATCCCGGACTGCGTGAGAATGGGAAAGGCAGCGGCGGAGGCCATAGCCTCCCAGGCTGCGGTTGGTTGAACCGGGTTGCATGTTTGCCGCGTCGAAACAAGGGTGACAGTCATGAAACGATGGGTTTGTTTTCTTCTATTCGCCGGCCTTGTGGCGGCGGCCACGCCGGAACAAAAACGGCTCAACGACGCCGCCGAAGTGTTCGCCGAGGTCATGGGGACGCCGGACCGGACCATCCCTCAGAATCTGCTGGATAAGGCTGAGTGCGTCATCATTGTCCCGGGGATGAAAAAGGGCGCCTTTATTTTCGGCGGCAAGTACGGGCGCGGCTTTGCAAGCTGCCGCAAAGGTAATGTGGGATGGTCGGCGCCGGCGGCGGTTCGGGTGGAAGGCGGAAGCTTCGGTTTACAGATCGGCGGAGCTGAATCCGACATCATCATGCTGGTCATGAACAAGCGGGGCATGGACCGGTTACAGACCTCGAAATTCACCTTGGGCGGGGACGCCACCGCCGCGGCGGGTCCGGTGGGGCGCAACGCGCAGGCGGATACGGATGCCACCTTGAGGGCCGAGATCCTCACCTGGTCCCGCTCGCGCGGGCTTTTCGGGGGCATTTCGCTTCAAGGCGCCACTTTGCGTCCTGATGAAGGCGTCAACCGCGCCTTGTACGGGAAGCCGATCGAAAATCGCACGATCTTAACGACCGATGTGAAGCCACCGGCGGCGGCTGGAAAGCTGCTGAGCCTTCTGAACAAATACTCCAGCCGCAAGTAGCGGCTTGTCGGAGGGAAGCGGCTGCGCGTATAATAGAAGCTGGAGCGGTGGAGTTCGCTTAACGCCGTCTCGGGCGGCCAATGACTCCTGAAATGGTTTCGCTGATGGAGTCGCGGCCAGATCCCCTCCCTCAGTAAGCCACAATCCCGAAGCGGAGAATCGCGCATGGACCAAGTGTGGTTTGTCGCCTCGATTTGGCTCTTGCTGGCCATAATGGCTGTCCTGGCGGCGCACTGGCTGAAGATATCGACGGCGCTCTCAGAAATTGTGGTCGGTACGGCGGCGCAGTTTGCCGTGGGCGCTATCGCCGGGGTCAGCCTGCTGGGCGCAAAGACGGAGTGGATCACCTTTTTGGCGGGAACGGGGGCCATTGTGCTGACGTTTCTGGCGGGGGCGGAACTGGATCCGAATGTGTTCCGCGCGAAGTGGAAGGAATCGACGGCGGTGGGGATGGTCGGATTCCTGGCGCCTTTTTTCGGCGCCGCGGTGGTGGCCCATTACACTCTGGGTTGGGCATGGCGGGCGTCCTGGCTGGCCGGGGTGGCGTTGTCGACGACCTCGGTGGCGGTGGTTTATGCGGTCATGCTGGAATTCGGGTTCAACCGGACCACTTACGGGAAGGCGATATTGGCCGCTTGCTTTATTAACGATTTAGGCACGGTGATTGCGCTGGGCCTGATTTTCGCCCCATTCACCGTCAAGACCGTCCTCTTCCTAAGCGCCAGCCTGGTGATTTTTGTTGCGTTACCCTTTTTCACGCCTTGGTTTTTCATGAAGTTTGGCGGCAGAGTCTCGGAGATCGAAACCAAGTATCTGCTGTTTCTTTTGTTCGGTCTGGGCGGTTTGGCGGTGTGGTCGGGCAGCGAAGCGGTTTTGCCGGCTTACATTCTCGGGATGGTGCTGGCCGGGACGGTAGGGAAAGACCACTTTTTCATCCGGCGGTTGCGCACGCTTACCTTCGGTTTGCTGACTCCGTTCTATTTCATTCGCGCCGGGAGTTTCGTTTCCGTCCCGGCGCTGGCAGCGGCGCCTATGGTTTTCGTGGCGTTGTTACTGGCCAAGATGGGATCGAAGCTGTTGGGGCTGTTGCCGACGGTGCGCGCCTTCGGCTACGCCGGACACGACGGCGTATACTATTCGCTGCTCATGTCCACCGGTTTGACGTTCGGCACCATTTCTGCGCTGTTCGGCCTGCAAAACGGGGTGATTGACCAGACGCAATACTCGCACCTGGTGGCCACCGTGATCGGCAGCGCGGTTATTCCCACCGCAATCGCCAACGCCCGGTTCTTGCCGCGGCACCTGTTGCCGGAACAGCAACGGGAGTTGAAGGAATCCACCTACGGAGAGCCGGTGGGAGATCTGGACACATGAGACGGGGATGAACCGGGAGGAACGATGCTAGAAAAGGGTCCCGCCAAGAAAGTCACCATCTTCATTAACGAAGAGACGCAGCATCGCACGGCGGCTTTGCATGAAGCGATCATGACCTACCTGCTGCATAAGGGGGTGGCCGGAGCGACGGCGACGCGCGCCTTCTCCGGCTTCGGATCGCACCAGTTGTTGCACGCGCCGGGAACGGAAGAACTGGCGCAGCATTTGCCGGTCCGCATCGAGTTTGTCGAGACTCCGCAAAAAGTGGAGGAGGTTCTGCCCACGCTGTACGAGATGGTCTCCGACGGGCTGATCGAGGTCCAGGACACTACCGTGGTGAAGGCGGCGCGAAAGCTGCCCAAGGCGGCGCCCAAGCTGCCCCACGAAAAGAAGCAGGGTCCAGCCAAACTGCTGCGTGTGTTTTTGGGCGAGGCGGACAAATATCAGGGGGCGCCGCTTTACGACGCCATTGTCAAGAAACTGCTGATGATGGACATTGCCGGCGCCACGGTTTACCGGGGCATCCTGGGATACGGGGCTAAAGGGCACCAGCACAAGAGAACTTTCTTCCATCCGACCCGCGATTTGCCGGTGATGATCTCGGTGATCGACACGGCGGAAAAGATCGCCACGGCCGCGAAGGCGATTGAAGGCATGATGGAAGACGGACTGATCGTGATTTCGGACGTCGAGATCGTACGGCTGGTTCGCAGTCTGAAGAAGACGGAGGCCGCCGATGGGGCTAACTGAACCGGCGAAGCTGTTGCGCATTCATATATCGGAAAACGACCGTTTTCAGGGCCGGCCGCTTTATGAGGCGATCGTCGCCCGGTGCCGCGAGATGAAGATCGCGGGCGCCACGGTGTTCCGCGCGCTGGAAGGATATGGAGAGAGCGCTCAGATGCACAGGCCGCATCTGGCGCGGCACGATCAGCCTGTGCTGATCACCATCGTGGATACGGCGGAAAACATAAACCGCCTGATTCCGGCGGTGGAGGAAATGATGGACACGGGTCTGCTGGCTGTGAGCGAGGTGCAGGCGATCCGCGTGCAGAAGAAGGGTTCCGCCCATGAAGGACAGGGAAGTTGACCAGGATTCCGCAAAGCCTCGGCCGGCGCCTTTTGTCGGGCGCAAGCGAGAGCTTGCTGCGCTGGCGGGCGCTCTAAGGGCGAGAAGGTCTTGTCTGGTGACCGGGCCGCTGGGCATCGGCAAGTCCAGGCTCGTGGAGGAGGCCCTTTGCGTTGCGGGGCAACCTTTTCAGCGGCTGGCGCGGCCGCGTGCGCTCCATGACCTGCTGGTGGATCTGGCGCGGAGATGGCCGCAGCCGGCAGACAGCGCGGATTTGCGGCGCACCACCAGCATCGCCTTGAAGCCGCTGGTCTTGGATGCACTCCGTACGAAACCCTGTTGCCTGGTGTTAGAGGACATGGCGGCGGTCGAGCCGCGGATGTATCGTTTTCTGCAACGGGTCTACTACCTTCCCGGAGTGTGCCTGATTGTAACCGCCGAGTCGCGTGAAGCACTGGGCCACTTGCGCAAGCTGTTGTGGGACCCGCGGGAGGAAATCGCATTGAAGCCGCTGCCGGCTGCCGAGGCGGCGGAACTTTTTGATGCGGCCTGCCAAGCCTACGGGCTGGACGCCGCCAGTATCGATGAATTTCGCCGAAAGGCGCTGAAAACCGCTGAAGGCCACCCCGGCCGGATCCTGACGATGTGCCGCCTGGCGAGCCGCCCGGAATACTGGAGCGGAGGGCGCATCCGGTTTCTGCCGGTGTGGATCGATGCGCGGATGGCTTTCGTATCATGATCGAACCAACCACTATGCAGCTCGACTCCGAAACCGTGCGGGAGGTTTTGGGCACGGTGGAAGAACTGTGCCGGCGTTACGAAATCGCCGCCCTGGACGATTTCCTGGAAAGCTGCGCCAATTTCGCCAAAGACACCACCTTGAATATCGCCGTGCTGGGGCGGTTCAAGGCCGGCAAGAGCAGCTTTCTCAATCATTTGTTCGGCAAGCCGCTGTTGCCAGTGGGGGTGATTCCGGTCACCTCCGTGGTCACCGAGATCGAGTACGGCCCGCAGGAGCGAGCCGAGGTGCATTTTGCCGGTGGGCGGGTGGAACAGGTTCCCGTGGACCGGGTGGGGGAATTCATCTCCGAGTCCCTGAATCCGGAAAACCGCAAGCAGGTGGAGCGCGTCCGCGTCGAGCTGCCGTCGATGGAGCGCTACCGGGGCATCCGGTTCGTGGACACTCCTGGTCTGGAAAGCGTTTTCGAGCACAACACGGACGCTTCGCTGGAATGGCTACCCAACGTCGGCATGGCGCTGGTGGCCGTAGGGGTGGATCCACCGCTGTCCCAGCATGACATCGAACTGATCCGCAACTTAAGCCGGTACACCCCGAACATCTCGCTGCTGCTGACCAAGGTGGACGTGCTGGAAGCGCACGAGCGCCGGCAGGTGCTGGAATTCGTTCAAAAGCAGCTTGCCCGCTACTGGAAGGAGGAAGTTCCGGTCTATCCCTATTCGATCCGGCCGGGTTTTGAGGATCTGCGCGCCGCCATCGACGCCGGACTGCTGTCGCAGGCGCACGCGGAAGCGGACGAGCAGCGCGCCGCCATCCTTCGCCACAAGCTCGAATCGCTGATCGGCGAATGCGAGGGCTACCTCAACGTGGCGTTGAAGGCGGCAGAGGTGGCGGATTCGGAACGAGAGGAGTTGCGGCGGAAGATTCTGGGGCAGAAGGAATCGCTCGACGACACCCGTTTGGCGCTCAAGCTCATCGCGCGCCACGCGGCGGGGGGCATTCGCGCCACATTCGAAAATTCGTTGCGCAACGACGAGGGGGAAATCCAGCGGCGGCTGCACGCCGCCTTGGATCGCGAGTACCCCGCCTGGACCCGCAGCTTGGGGTTGGCGGCCGAAAAGTTCGAGGAGTGGATCGGCGCCGCCCTGGTTCGCGAGATGTCGGAGCTATCGCGCAAACATCAGCGCGAGTTCATCGAGCCGGTGCGGCGGGTGAGCCGGCAATTGTCCCAGTCCTTGCAGGACTTTCGGAACCGCCTATCGGAGCGGACCTTGGAAACGCTCGGAGTTCCGCTCAGGACCACGGAGATGGAGTTGCATCCCGCCGATCCGCGGTCGCCGGACGTGCGCGTGGGCAAGATTTTCGACCGCAACTGGGAGCTGCTTTCCTGGTTGATCCCCATGACCCTGGTGAAGGGCGCCGTATTGAAGCATTTCCATCGCAAAGTGGACCATTTGGTATTCACGAATATTTCCCGCCTGGCGTCCCAGTGGGAGGAAATCATCGTGGCGGCGCTGCTGACGCTGGAAAAGGAAGCCGCGCGGCGCCTGGAAGGGCTTATCGGTACAATCGAGAAGCTGATCGCTTCGGCGGGCCAGAAAGCGCCGCAAATCCGCGAAGATTTGGAGAAACTGGAAGCCCTGCGCGGGCGCCTGAACGGCTCGGAGTAACAGATTTTCTGGGGGCCCGGACGAATAGAATTCCGGTTGGAATTTTTAAAAAAATTGAGCGAAATTTTCGGCTGCGGCCACTAATCAGCAGAACTGAGAAATCCGCTGCTCGCGCCGCTGGCCGCTATGGCTGCCGGCATTCTTACCGACCGGCTGGTCGGGTTCGAAAGCCGGCCTCTGTGGTTCGCCCTGGCGGCGTGGATAATGATCGCAGTTGTCTGTCGCAAGCTGGCACTCCGACGGCTTGCGGTAAGCGCGGTGTTGCTCTCTGTCCTCTCCGCCGGGCTGCTCCTCCATGTCCTCCGGCAGCCCGGCCCTCCTCTTCCGCTCTCCGATGATCCTTACCGGCGGGTGACATTTTCAGGCTGCGTCGTCGAGCCCCCGGTATTGACCGAAGAACGCGACCAGTTCGTCGTGGAAGTGGCGCCGCGGCAGCGGGTGCGCGTAAGCCTCTACCTGCGGGAAGGCGAGGCGCCGCCGGAACTCGATTATGGCCGTGTGGTGGAGGTGCAGGCTCGCCTACGCCCGCCCAAGAATTTTGGAAATCCGGGCGCCTTTGATTATGAAGGCTATCTAGAGCGGCGGCAGATCCGCTGGCTCGCCTCCGCAACGGGCGTCGAAGCGGTGCAGATTCTGCCAGGAGAGTGCGGCAGCCGCTGGCGGAAATGGATCTTCGCCTTGCGAACGGCGGCCTTCGAGCGGATTGACCGGCTGTATGGTGACGACGCCTGGGCCGCCGGGATGATGCGCGCCGTGCTGGTGGGCGATTCCTCTCGGATGGAGAGGGTTTGGACGGAGAATTTCCGGCGAACGGGCACCTACCACGCGCTGGTGATCTCGGGCTTGCACGTGGCGGTGCTGGCGGGGACGCTATTCGGCGTGTTTCGCCTCTTCTTCATGCCGGAACCGGCGGCGATGCTTTTGACGACGCTAGCCGCCTGGCTGTACGCCGGCGTTTCGGGCGGCGATCCGCCGGTGGTGCGTGCGGCAGCGGGCTACACGCTATTTATGGTGGGGCGATACTTTTTCCGGCGGGGGCGGGTATTAAACCTGCTGTCGGCGATCGGACTGGTTTTTTTGGCGGTAGAGCCGCGTAGTCTTTTTGACGCCAGCTTTCAGCTTTCTTTTCTGGCGGTTGGAGCGATCGGGGCGCTGGCGGCGCCGGTACTGGACGGCACTTCCCGGCGTCTGCGGGCGTCGCTCGGCGGACTGTTCGACACGGCGCGGGACCCGGATTTCGAGCCACGCGAGGCCAAATGGCGCGTGGAACTCCGCTTAGCCGGCGAAACGCTAGGCCTATGGACCCGGCTTCCCAAGCGCATCTGGCAGCCGATGTGGACCGCAGGCTTGAGAGCCGCCCTGTGGTGTTGGGAGCTGATGGTGGTTTCGGCTGCGGTGCAGATCGCGCTGGCGTTGCCCATGGCCTGCTATTTCCATCGCGTGTCGGTTTCGGGGCTGAGCGCCAACCTGCTGATTGTCCCGACCATGTCCTTGTTTGTGCCGGTTGGGTTCGCCGCCCTGTTCACCGGCTGGCCTGCGGCGGCGTGGCTGGCGGAGGGGTTGTTGCGGTTCTCGCGAACCGTGGCGGACTTTCATGCCCGCCTGGAGCCGGATTGGAGGGCGCCGGACCCGCCGCTCTGGCTTGCCCTGGCGATTGTGGCGGCGTTGTTCGCCCTTGCTCTGGCGGTGAATACGCAGCGGCGAGCTTGGAAGTGGCTGTGCGCGGCGTTGGCGCTGGGGCTAACAGGGATTCTGGTGTGGCACCCGTTCCCGCCACAGTTGGAGAAGGGCGCGCTGGAATTTACGGCTATCGACGTGGGACAGGGTGACAGTCTTCTGCTGGCGTTCCCTGACGGGAGCACGATGCTGGTGGATGCAGGGGGCATTCCAGTGTTCGGCAACCGGAAACCTTCGCGCCTGGATATTGGGGAAGACGTGGTTTCGCCTTATCTTTGGCGCCGCTCGATCCGCAGGCTGGACTACGTGGTGGCCTCCCATCTGCACGCCGACCACGCCGGGGGACTGCCGGCGGTGATCGCAAACTTCAAACCCAAGCAACTGTGGTTGAGCCGAACGGCAGACACCCCGGAGTGGCATGGCATCTTTCAGGCAGCCCAAGCGGCCGGAACTCGCATTTGCCTGGTGCGGGCGGGCTTCACGGCGGACATTGGCGGCGCAACGGTGCGGGTTCTGTGGCCGGAACCGGGCTACGAGGGTGCGCCCGAGCCCCACAACAACGACTCTCTGATTTTGCACGTATCCTTCGGCGCCCATTCGGCGCTGCTAATGGGGGATGCGGAGCAAATGGTTGAATCTGTCTTGCAGGCTCCCCGGGCCACGGTGCTCAAGGTGGGGCACCACGGCAGCCGCACCTCGACCACCATGGGTCTGTTAGAGGCGGCGCGACCGGCCTATGTGGTGATTTCCGCCGGCACGGCCAACATGTACCGGAACCCACATCCGGATACTTTGGAACGGCTGGCTTGGAGCGGGGCGGCCATCTACCGCACGGACGTAGACGGGGCGGTAAGCATTTGGACAGACGGACGGCGGCTGCGAACCGAATCCCAGCGCGACCGCGAGCGCGCGCGCTGGAACCAGAGACGCTAGTTGCCGCGGCAAAGGCAAATGTGGTTGGCTAGACATCATGAAGCGAATCCTGGTTCTCTGTGCGCTGCCTGCGATGCTGTGCGCGGCGCCGCCTTTCGTCCCCTTGTTTGACGGCAAGACCCTCAATGGATGGGAGCAATGCAACGGCTTTGCGAAATACCGAGTGGAAGACGGCGCAATTGTCGGGACCACGGCGGAAGGCAGTCCCAACAGTTTCCTGTGTACGACCAAGGAGTACGGGGACTTTGTCCTGGAATTCGAGGTGAAAGTGGACCCGGTGCTGAATTCCGGCGTGCAGATCCGCAGCCACCGTTATGCCGAAGACGCTACGGTGACCACGTTCAACGGCAAGACGTTCGTGCAGCGCAAGCACCCCAAAGGCAGAGTATACGGCTACCAAGTGGAAATCTCGAATGAGAAGACCGGGGCTTCCGGAGGCATTTATGACGAAGCGCGCCGGGGGTGGTTGCACAATGTGGCGTCCGATCCGGTGGCAAGCAAGGCGTTCAAAGACAACCAGTGGAACCATTACAAGGTGGAAGCCATCGGCGACCGGATGCGGGTGTGGGTTAACGGCACGCCCTGCGCCGATTTGGTGGATTCCATGGATCTTACCGGCTTTATCGCCCTGCAAGTTCACTCCTTTAAAGGTGAAAAACCAGCCGAGGTGCGCTGGCGAAACATCCGCATCCAGGACTTGGGGCGGCACGAGTGGCGGTCCCTTTGGGACGGCAAGACCTTCAACGGCTGGAAGAAGACCGGGGGCGGGAGCTGGACCATTGAGGATGGCGCCATTCACGCCAAAAGCGTCGAGGGCGACGAGCGGGTGGGCTATCTGGTGAGCGAGCGCTCTTTCAAGGATCTGACCGTTCGCTTGCGGTTCAAGATGGTCCGCGGCAACAGCGGGTTTTTCGTGCGGACCGATCCGAACACCATGGCTTCCTACGAAGTGGAAATCGACGAGCACAAGGGCACCGGCGGCTTCTGGGAAACCGGTCCGGGCGGGCGCAAGTGGGTTACGGGGCCGGATAACAACGCCGCGGTGAGGGCGGGGGAGTGGAACGAACTAACGGCATCCCTGCATGGGCATCGCATTGTTTTCCACGTCAACGGCGTGAAGACGATGGAACTGCCCAATGACACCGCCGGGCGGCTGGAGGGGGTGCTGGCGTTACAAGTTCACGGAGCCAAGCGTCCGTCGGAGATCTGGTTTAAGGACATCGCCGTGCTAGAGCGGGCGGGCA
>Ga0272446_1005800_pt1 | contig 13343 bp, 13 predicted proteins | sample YNPCB0061_FD_194587 | JGI IMG/M metagenome (GOLD analysis project Ga0272446, IMG submission 194587) | Hot spring microbial mat communities from Yellowstone National Park, WY, United States - YNP-CB-006-1 | ecosystem: Environmental > Aquatic > Thermal springs > Hot (42-90C) > Sediment | place... | reverse complement strand
TGTAAACTCTTGTATTGACTAAATGGAATTTTATCAGTATTATTGCCTCTGTAGTTGAGGGAAAACACAAAGACCCCTTCGTCTGGTGGTTAGCCTGCCTGCCGACAGGCAGGGAGGGACAATGGGTTTTTGACCCGGCGGTTCATCAGCCGGAAGGCAACAGTCCGCTGACCTCTATGTACTATGTCTAGGTTATAAAAAGCGTTCTAAGAAACTGGACTTACTTTGGAAGCTATAAAGATTTCAGAGATTATTACATATAATGGCGGGGAAGTAAAATTAACAAAGAAATATCAACTCCAAAAACTTATCTATATACGGAGTTTACGATACTAAAAAGGCTGCCTGAAAAAGAGAATTAGGGTTGAAGAATAACAATATCTAAAAAAGAAGAATTATTCAGAAGAATATTTTATTTGCCGCGTTCGTCTAGCCCGGTCTAGGACGCCAGGTTTTCATCCTGGAAATCACGGGTTCGAATCCCGTACGCGGTACTCGGCCATAAATTCTTGACCCAGCGGGTCATCACCCGAAGGACAACAGTCCGCTAACAGGGGTTTCTCGCCAACGGCGGGCGGGGATTCCTCCGGGGGATGGGCTACTTAAACAAAGAGAGTTTAATTTTTTTGCTTTTCTCTTTCTCTCTTGACAAAATATTGCAAAAAACCCAATATTCTGGTAGTATTTGAAAAAGTCGAATTCGCTTTATTCCCGCCAAACTTAGCAAAGTGGAATAAACTTCGAAAATTATAATTAACGCAAAAAACCACATGAAAAAGAAAGAGCTTGTGGAAGCCATCGTGGCAAAAACCGAGATGGCTAAAAAGGACGTTCTCAAGGTCCTTGAAACAATGACGGAAATCGTTCAAAAAACTGTCGCCAAAGAGGCAGTTGAAATTCCGGGCATTGTAAAGATTGAAAAAAGGCATCGCGCTGCCCGAGTGGGACGCAATCCGATGACCGGAGAATCAATCAATATTCCAGCTAAAACTGTTCTTAAGGCTCGCATTCTCAAGAAGCTCAAAGACGCCGTGATGAAATAACTATTGCCGTATCCTTAAGAGACAAAAAATTCCGCCATAATAAAGCGGAATTTTTTGCTTTAGTTTGCTATATTACGAAATACGAATAGAGCGAATTACGAATGAGTTTAGGTTACGAAATACGAATTAAACGAAATACGAAAATATTAGGAGTTGGACAACCTAAACAAATAAATTTCAAAATCCAAAGCTCAAAATCCAAAATAATATCAAAATTCTAATTTTCAAAATTCAAAACAAAAACTTTGTTTTGGTCATTAGAATTTAGATATTGGAATTTGTTTTGGATTTTGGATTTGTTATTAAGATAGTTTTTTATCTTGGGAAAAAATTGTTAAGGAATATAAGTCCTGTTATAATAAAACTGCTATGGAAATATTATCAATTGAAACCTCTTGTGATGAAACAGCGGTAGCTTTGGTGAAAGAAAAAAATAGCCAATTTTTTATAAAAGACGAATATATCTCTTCTCAAATAAAAACGCATGCTCCTTTTGGAGGAGTAGTTCCCAATCTTGCCGCTCGCGATCACCTCAAAAACTTACCCTTACTTCTTGAAAAAATCATTACCAAAAATAAAATCAACTCTAAAAATGTTGACTTAATCGCGGTAACTCAAGGTCCCGGACTCATTCCGGCGCTTCTTATTGGAACAAATGCCGCCAAAGCTCTTGCCTATGCCTGGAAAAAACCGCTGGTTGGAGTGCACCATGTTGTTGGTCATATCTACGCGAATTTTATTCACGCAAATACCGAATATCAAACACCAAATACCAAACGAGAGGAAAATATCGTATTCCCGATACTTGCTCTGATTGTCTCCGGCGGACACACTGAATTGATTTTAATGAAAAAGCATATGGATTTCAAAATTGTCGGGCAGACTCTCGACGACGCAGCCGGAGAAGCCTTTGATAAAGCAGCGAAGATTTTGGACCTGGGATATCCAGGGGGTCCGATAGTTTCAGCTATGGCCAATAAATTCCAAAAATTATCCAAGGTTCGACCTTTCCCTTTCCCGACTATTCGTCGGGAAATTCCTCAACGTCGAACCTTTCGGTTGCCCCGTCCGATGCTTAATTCTCCAAACTTCAATTTCTCTTTCTCTGGACTCAAGACAGCCGTTCTTTATACCGTCCGCAACCATCCCCAAATTCTCAAGAATAAAAAACTCACCCAAGAAATTTGCGCTGAATTTCAGCAAGCGGTAATTGACGTACTGATTCACAAAACTATTTCCGCAGCTAAAAAATTCAAGCCAAAAACTATATTGCTAGGCGGAGGGGTCAGCGCTAACAAAGAACTGCGAAAGCAATTAGGAAAAGCAATAGAAAATACTCTTCCTCATATTCAATACCAATTACCCGATGTCAAATACTCTCTGGACAACGCCGCAATGATCGCCATAGCTGGATACTTCAAGTGGAAATTTTCGAAAAATCGCAAACCGTTTTACAATACCTGGAGAACTCTTGAAGCTAATGCGAATTTAAGGCTCAAATTTTAGCGGTCCGTCCGCCTGCCTTTCTGGTCGCACGGTCGGACCACTTGAAAATTTATGATAGGTATTTTCATTGGCGCTCCGCTTGTTGGAATTTTGACAGCTCTCGCCTCTGTTGTCTTTGAGCAATTTTTAGCGCTCATAGTAAATATTGTTTCCCAAAAAGAAATTGTTTTGGATGTTTATACCCATCTCAACTTTTTTCTTGTCGCTTCAGCTTTTATTGAAGAAAGTTTCAAATATCTTTTGGCTATTTTTGTTTTTCGAAAATATTTGAATCTTAATCGTTTCAAATTCATTGCGGCTTCCGCTTTTGCCGGCTTATTTTTCGGCGGAACGGAAATTTATTTCGTTCTTCTTGCTAACGAAAAGAAAATCTGGGATATCTATAGCCTCGACAGCGATACTCTTTTTTCGCTTTCGGCTATCGTCTGCCTTCACGTTCTTACTTATCTTCTCATTTCAGTCTTTATTGCCAGCCAGAAAAAAAATAAAGGCTTTCAATTTAAATTTATAAGAACACTCATTTTTCCAGTTTTTATTCACCTTCTCTTCAATTTTCTTGTTATTTATAAGGGAAATTTCACCACCTGGCTTGTGGAAATAGTACTGGGAATAGCCTTAGTAATAAATTTAGCTGTTATAATTTTTAATTTTCGCGAGCTTGATTAAATTGCCAAACCGCTATATAATAAAATCATCTAAAAAATTTTTTCTATTTATTCGTTTGTTTTAGGTATTTGACATTCGTTATATCGATTTAATTTACCGTACTTATATCTCTTTTCATAAACCTTAAAATCAAAGCTTTTCAAAGATAGATAATTTTTAGAGAAACTATTATGAAAGAAAAACGATCATTTTTTGAAAGATTAACCGGCGCTAAAAGAGTGCCTGAAGGATCGCCTTCTTTCGGACACAGAGAAAACATCAGCCCTGCTTCCTATGGAGAAACTAACATTCGACCGCAAACCTCTCTTCAAGAAGATTATTCAGTTGAACCAACAATAACCGAATCCGAAAATCCAACTGAACAGGAAGAAAATTGGGCTGGAGATTCCGAAGGCCAGCTCACAATTGATGTTTATCAAACCGACAATGACATTGTTATCAAATCCACTATTGCCGGAGTAAAGCCAGAAGACTTGGATGTTTCCATCAACAATGATATGGTAACCATCCGTGGTGAAAGAAAAAACGACGAAAAAATTGAAAGTGAAAACTATTATTATCAAGAGTGCTATTGGGGGGCCTTTTCTCGATCAGTTATTTTGCCAGTTGAAGTTTTAGCCGATAAGGCTGAGGCTTCTATGAAAAATGGAATCTTGACTATTCGCCTCCCTAAAGCCGATACGACTAAAACAAAAAAGATTCAAGTGCGAGGATTTTAGCTATCAAATTTGTTTCTCTAAGGCGGGCTACAAGGCCCGCTTTTTGCTTCCTGTCTTGTTTCTATGTTCCAGGATATAGGGACATTATCGCCTTTTACAATCTAATAATATTTCGGGCAAATAAGATACAATTTTTTACCAAATGATGTCTTCTTTTATTTTCACTAAATGTTTCCTCAAGAAAATTTTCAAGCTTAATTTATCATATTAACTTGTGAAGTTTGGTATTTTCAAGTATTCTAATTATAATGAAACGCAAAATACTCTTTGCTATTGTTGTTGTTTTGTTTTTACCAATAATCACTAAAGCCCAAGAAGAAAATCTTGGCGATTTTTCGGTGGACAAAGTGCAAGAAGTGATTGGCTCTCCAATTTATCTTCATTTTGGCGAACAAAAATTTGCCATTGAAAAAGAAGATCTTTTTCAGTGGCTCAAAATTCGACCTTCCCTCAAAATCAATCCGAATTATCAATCTGAAGCGGAAAATATAAACTTTTCTCCGGTTAGCGACCCAGGCTTGGCTATATTTTTTCAATTTTTTACTCAAACAAGAGACCGCTACCATACCAAAATCTCAATTCAACTTTCTATTAATGAAGATAATCTCAGAAAATATCTCGAAAATGTTCGAGATAAGACGCGGGTTGAAGCCGAAAATGCAAAACTAGCTTTTTCAGAAGGAAAAGTCTCAGTTTTTACCCCAAGCAAAAACGGTTTCGAAATAGATCCCGAAAAAAGTTCTGAAAAAATCCGCGTGGAACTGGAAAAAAACCCTTTCCTAAAAAGTATCGAAATTGAAACAACTATCTTACAGCCTGAAATTTCAAACTCTGACATTGACCAATATGGCATTAAAGAACTAATCGGCGAAGGCGTTTCCAATTTTCGCGGTTCACCTCAAAATCGAATTCACAACATCAAAGTAGGCGCTAGCAAATTCAACGGAGTGCTGATAAAACCCGGTGAAGAATTTTCCTTTCTCAAAACCCTAGGCCCAGTTGACAAGTCAACGGGATATCTTCCTGAGCTAGTCATAAAAACCGACAAAACTGTCCCTGAATACGGAGGCGGAATGTGTCAGGTTTCAACCACTTGCTTTCGAGCGGCGCTCAACGCCGGTCTCAAAATTACGGCTCGCACCAACCATGCTTATCCCGTGCAATATTATGCCCCTCAAGGAACTGATGCCACGGTCTATATACCCAGCCCGGATTTGCGTTTTATAAACGACACCCCTGCCTATATCCTTATCCAAACCCACATTGAAGGCACTCAACTTATCTTTGACTTTTACGGAACCAGCGATGGCCGCCAAACAAAACTCATTGGACCAACTGTCATCTCGCGGGGAGAAGAAGGAGCCTTGAAAACCGTTCTCTATCAAGAAGTTTATGACGCCAATGGAAATCTTATCCGAAGATCAGAGTTTAGAAGCAATTATGACTCGCCTAGCAAGTATCCTCATCCGGGAGAAGAAAAAATCACCGAAAAACCGGCTGATTGGTCGCAAAAAGAATGGCGGGCTTACAAAAAAGCTCATGGGTTATAAACATTTCTTATAACATCCAACAAAAAAAACCGCCTCTCGATTGAGCGGTTTTTTTATGTATGCCCACCATGAATTTCACCGCGCGCCAATTTTTTCTTTGTGCGCTGTGCAGGGATCGAACCTGCGACCGTTGGCTTAAGAGGCCACTGCTCTACCAGCTGAGCTAACAGCGCGTTGGTCGAATTTGTCTCCTCGGCAGGAATCGAACCTGCATAACCAGCTTAGAAGGCTGGTGTTCTATCCATTGAACTACGAGGAGAAAAAGAGATAAAATCAAATTAAAGTATAAATAAATAAATGGTCAGTGTCAATAAATATTTTGGACAGGCGCTTCGCTTTGAACTAAACTTGAGATTATGGAACTTCCTACCAAAAGAAGAATTGCTCTTATCCTCTCGATTGCTTTCATCGTTTTTTTGACGTGGACATCGGTCACATTTCAGCAAATCCTTTCGCGCTATATTCCCTACTTCGAAAAGCTCGCTCTGAGCAACTAGATCTTGAGCGCGGCGATTTTCATCGGGCTCGCCATCCTCTCTACGATGTTTTCCTCCTTTTCAAGCGTCCCGCTTGTCCCGATCGCCGTTCTGGTCTAGGGAAACTGGCTGACTGCCCTTTTTCTCTTCCTTGGCTGGACGACAGGCGACGTTTTGAGCTATTGGATCGCATACTATGCGGGAAATCCCATCGCAAAAAGACTGATTCCATTCGAAAAAATTGAATTCTATCGGAAAAAAATTCCGCCGGATGCCGAATTCAAACTGGTTTTTTTCTTTATCATGTCCATGCCTTCGGAAATTCCAGGCTATACTTTGGGAATCTTGCGCTACAATTTCAAAAGATATCTCCCTATCACCGCCTTTGGGGAATTCATTTGGGCGCCAGTGACTGCTTTCGCCGGTCTGGCACTCATTGAAAAAAATTTGGCGCTTTTCGCCGCCGCCATTGGCTTCATGCTTCTCTTTTTCGCCTATTCCTTCAATCTTTTCCGAAAATATCTGCAAAGGAAAAACTAGTTCGCAGCCCTTGAAACTTTGAGAAATTTTTGATAGCATAGTATAGAAAATTATAGGAAGTCTATACAGTGGCGAGCATCGTTCAATGGCAGGACATTGGGTTGTGGTCCCAAGAACAAGGGTTCGATTCCCTTTGCTCGCCCAAAAAGAAAGATGCTGATGGCCAGCATTTTTTCTATTTGACCCCATTGAAATAAAACATTAAAATAGAATTAGTGATAAGATAATAATCTCTAAAAAAATGAACGAAGAACAAAAAAATATTCAAGCCAACCTTCTTATTGTGGAGGACGACTCTTTTATTAGCGGCCTCCTTCAAAGAAGATTTGCTCAAGAAGATTATGGGATATTCAATGCTACCAACTCTGAAGCCGCTCTTGAAGTACTCAAGAAAAACAAAATCAATCTTATTCTTCTTGATATTATTCTTCCTGGAGTGGATGGAATTACTTTCCTCGAAAATCTTAAAAAAGATCCTGCTTTCAAGGACATTCCGGTGATAATCACTTCTAATTTGGGTCAGCCTGAAGAAATTGAAAAGGGAATCCAGGCTGGCGCTATTGATTACATCGTAAAAGCCAACGCAACTCCAGATGAAATAGTTGAAAAAGTGAAATCCATTCTGAAAAAATGAATTCTGCGCCACAGATCTACTTCCTCAAATTACAATCACTGCAGACAGATGTCTGTGGCATCGGAGCAGACTGTTCTTTCTGATTATAACAACATTATTCCATGAACTTGCCTGCCTGCCTATAATCCGCAGGCACTCATGATTTCCTGTGGTATAAAATGAAAGAGGAAACAAAAACAGAAGAAACAAAAATTAATTCAAAAAAACATGAGATAGGAAGCTTCTTTAGTGTTCTCATCTTCTTCTTGGGTCTCATAATTATCAATCTCATTTGGTTTTTCTCTTCCTCACGAGATAATTACCTAACCCTCTTGATCACTAGCTTTTCGAGCCTTTTACTGGGCTTTTTTTTAGTCTTCCAAAATCGAAAATTTGCTAATCAATTCCAAGAAGAAAGATCGAAAATGGAGGATTTTTGTCGGAGAAGAATCACTGAAGAAAATGAAGATATGAAGAAATATACTCAAAAACTGGAAGAGACAAACAAAAAATTGCAAAAAACTAATCAAGAATTTATGGAAACAACTAAAAAGCTTTTTGAAAGAGAAAGGGAACTGACTCAGGCCAACAAGAAGCTTCAGGAAATTGATAAAATAAAAACCGATTTCGTTTCCGTAGCCGCTCATCAGCTCCGAACACCCCTTACTGGAATAAAATGGTCTTATTTAGCCCTCCTTGAAAAAGAAACGGGGCCTCTTAATCAAGCTCAAAAAGAAATTGTCGAAAAGGGTCTCGAAACAATTGATTATACTATTTCTGTCATAAATGATCTTTTGAACACAGCTCGCCTGGAAGAAGGAAAAGCCGAATTTAATTTCACCGTTCAACCCATCGGGCCAATCATAAAGGAAATAATTGATCAACATCAACCCACCATTAAGGAGAAAGAAATACAAATGGAAATTGATGTTCCTCTTTCTTCTTCTTTTTCATTCAAATTTGACAAGGAGAAACTCACCGTTGTTTTCGACAATATCATTGCTAACGCAGTTAAATATACCCCTCCTAAAGGAAAAATAAGTATAAAATCTTTTCGAAGAGAAAAAGATATCCAATTCAAAATTTCCGATACCGGTATTGGTATCCCTAAAAAAGATATTGATAAGATATTCTCAAAGTTTTTCCGATCGAAGAATGCGGTTGGCTTTGAAACTTCCGGGTCGGGTTTGGGACTTTATGTTGCCAAAAACATCGTGGAAAGGCACGGCGGAACAATCACTCTCGAAAGTGAAGAAGGCAAAGGAACTACCTTTATCATTACCCTTCCCGTCTCGTGAAAAATAGCCTGAATTCCGAAGCAAATTCTGGAGCCTAAAATTAAATTGTTTGATTTATAAGAAACGGCCGTGTATTAAAAAAGGAAGCCTAGCTTTCCTTTTTTTAAAGTTTTTTGATTATCTTTCAGTAATATTCCCTTTAGTTATCACTCCCGCGAAAACGGGAACCCGGACGAAAATGGTTTTTAGTTGAAGTTAATCACGGCATGACTTGAATATGAAATTTTTGATCCGAAGCCAGACGCGATGTCTCCACCTGCTGGTGATGGTGCACTATCTTGAAAATAGTTCGAACGCATTTCGCCGCCTGCGGCGGCGAGGAGCCCCCCCGCGAAAACCGAGCGGCTTCGCCGCGGGATTTAACAATTTCCAATTTTTCTTTGGCGGCAATTCAATTATGAAATTATACAAATTTATTTCAAAAAATACAAATGAAAAGGGCCGACATGCGCGTAGCACGTCGGCCCCAGACCACTTTCACCGATTCTCGGAGTTAGGCCGTCACGAGTTGGACGGCATCACCCACAATGCGGAGGCAGTAGTCGGCCTTGAGCGGGAGCGGAGCGTCGCCCACGCGCTTGCCGTTTTCGTCCTTCTGCCACACCGTTACCGGCTGGCCGTCGGAACGGAAGAGCGGCTGACGCGCTTCGAGGTTGATGCTCACGGCGCGCTGGTCGGGAATCTCCTCGCCGTTCTTGTAGAACGGATTGGAGAACGACCTGACTCGCCACATCGCGGTCTCGCAGATACTCCGGAGTTCAGTGCGGATCGTATCCCGCACCTTCTTGAACTCGTCGGAGAGCTCCACGAACTCGCGGCGAGCGAACAGGAAGCGCACCATGTGGTACGTCCTCTTGCCGCGGGGGTCCTTGGCGTCGATGCGCTCCTTGTAGAAGGCATCTACCATCTCGTGCCCCGCTGCCTCGAGCTCTCCGAGAAACTCCACGAGGGAGCATTTCTCGGTCGGCTCGATGACCATGACGCCGCTCGAGTGATTCTTGCGCTCCACGCGCTCCTCTTGGGTTTCCCGATTCAGACGCTTTACCGAAGCCGGTATTGCGTCTGGGTTCGAGAAGCTGAACTGCAGTGCAACCAGACGGACGGTACCATTCAGTGCGACCACGGCGGGCCTCCTTTCGGTGTTTGGGTTTTGGAACTATTTCACGCAGTTTTGCCAATAAATTGCCGTGAATTACGGGCAAAATTGCGCGAAATAGCTTATGGAAAAGAACTGTATTTTGCTACTGACCGTATAGCAGATTACATTGAGCTTGTCAAGCCCAACGAGGCAACAAAAAAGACCTCTGTTTTAGGCCTATTTTTAACGACTTGCCTGATTAAAAATTTTTCTTTTCTTCTTTCAAAATCGCCAATTCGTTTTTGCCCCGAAAATTCAATACAAACTGGCCGCCGAGCGAAGCGAGGTGGCTTCCTCTGGCTTGCAATTTCCGAAATGGTGCCCCCTAAAGGACTCGAACCTTTAACCTTCTGGTCCGAAGCCAGACGCTCTATCCATTGAGCTAAAGGGGCAGCTGAAATAACTTAACAAAAAAATGGCCAAAAGGTCAAGAATATCTCTGCGAACTACGAAATTTGCGCGAAAATGCGAAGTTATGCGAACAAAAACTTATAATTTCCAGAAAAAAGTCATTTAATGAAACTTCCCAAGCTAACCTGTCGGTTAAGCTCCAGCGGTTACCAGCGAACGCACGGGAAGCTTTATCCATAAGTTTGCAGAAATTTCAAAAACCTTCTGGAAAAAAAATATCTCGACCGGAAAATTTTTCTCCTTTGCCCAGTTTTTCCTGGCGGCTGTTTTTGATTTCAAGCGCTTTTTTATACTTTTCTTCATTAAATGGCAAAACTGACTGCTCGCTAATATAAGCTTTCTTTTTTTCCTCGCTCCATTCAGCATTCACAATATATTTTTTCCAAATTAAAGCTGCATAGAAAAAAGAAAGAAAGATCATCATCCAAAAAAACCAGCGAGAAAAAAAATGAAGCAGTTTTTGAAATTTTATCCTTATTGTCTGAGATACTTTTGCCCTTTTTTCTTTTTTTTCGGTCTCCATATTTATATATTTAGGATGATTAGGTTATTTCTTTAAAGAAGCTAGTGTCTTTCACTATTTCCCAAGGAATAACCTTGATAGCAAACTGCTTTCAACCAAGATCAGTCCAATTTCTAATCCTGAGTATAAACAACAAAGGTCATTGTCATTCCAATATTCTTTTCGTCCGGATTTTCATTTTCGGAAGGGGAAGTTGTATTCGCCGAAGAAGGTTCTGATGCTCCTCCGGCTGTTATTTTTTTCTCTCCTGAATAAATATCAATTATCAGCGGTTGAACGAAATAAGGCATATTTTCAAATTTTTCAAAAAAATCAATGAGATCCGAAAAATGACCTACGACCTCTATAGAGAAAGCCGGATAATTCTTGAGAGAAGCTAAATCATCCTCCTTTTTGTTCTCTTCCGGGGAAGCTGTTGGCTGGTTTTTATTCTTGACCCCTTCCAAATCATCAGCATCTTGACTTTTTGACTCATTAGTTTTTCTTTCAAATTTTATTTTTTTTATATCAACCGGCTCTATCTTTATTGAACAGGAAGTGTCCCTGGCAATCTTTTCCAAAGTTACCAAAAAGGGAAGGTATTCGTCTTTTTTGACCAGCATCGAGCCCAGATCATTTTTTTCTTTATCAAGATCAGGGTATTCTCTTTCCAATTTCAATATTTTGTTCTTCTTCTCTTCAAGAACAAAAGAATTGAGCTTTTCTTTCTGATAATTCTCAAAAGATTGCTTCACTTTTCCTCCTAAAAAGAAAATCACCAGCCAAGCCAAGAATAAAACAACCATAGCTGTCGCCAAAGAATATATTATTATTTTTTGGTTGAATTTCCCTTGCATAAAACAAAAACTAAGGCTGATTGAGATATTTTTTGTCAACATCAAATTCTACCGTAAAAGAAATATTCTCTGGAGAAACAAGGTTAGAAACCGGTGAATTGAAATTTTTGAAATAATCTTTCCTTAGGCCTTCCTGAAAAGAAAGGAAATCTTCTCTTGTTTTAGCAAAACCATTTAGTCTCACGTGCTCTTTTTCAATATGGATATTTGTTATTTTCACTCCCTCTGGAGAAATAGCTGAAATAAGCCTGAAAGCCTTTCCCCAATAGGAAACTCCTTGCGAGTCTTTTACTATTTTTTGGGATATAGAATCAACGCTCCTGAGAAGATTTTCGGATTCCTCAACTTCTTTTGCTGATCCACGAGGATAAACTTTCATTTCTTCCTTCACCGCTTTGAGATTTATATCAAGTATAACCAGCGCAGAAAGCATCACCCCTGCCAGCAAAAAAAGAGCAAGAGCCATTGAAAAACCCAGCCGAACAATAAGGCTTATTTTTTTATTAATCAGTCTTTTGTTTTTTTCCTCCTCTGAGAGAAGATTGATTCTAATCATCGAAATTTACGGCTCTTTCGGCAAGGCCAATGACCGTAGCAAAAGGAGCCAAACTCTTTTTCATTTCTTCCGGAGTTTCCTTATAAAGGCCAATTCCTTGAATGGCATCGCCGAAAATCACTTCTTTCTTTAGGCGCAAAGTCAAATAATCAACGATTCCGCGAAGCAATGATCCTCCCCCGGAAAGTATCAATTTTTCTACCTTTTCTTTAGGATTAATCGAATCTTCATAAAAACTAATTGATTTTTCTATCTCTGAAATTAGATTTTCAATTATGGGATTATAGATTTTGTAGAGCATGTCATCCTCTCGCATTTTTCCCAGTCCATACTTTAATTTTAGTTCTTCCGCTTTTTCATAACTCACTCCCAGACCTTTCTGAAGCGCGTCGGTGAAAGTATCCCCTCCCATAGGCAAACTGGAGGTGAAATAAGGAACTTGGTTTTTGGAAATGGCAAGGCTAGTCACATTTCTTCCTAAATCAGCGACGGCGACTGGTTTTTCTAAAAAATTTTTTTCCCTGGTAAGGCTCCTGATAGTGGCAATGATGTCAGTTTCAATAGCCAAAGTTTCAAGACCGGCTAACTTGACTGTCTCGCTGTACTTTTCGATTACTTCCTTGGGAACAGCGACTACCAAAACTTCTTGATTCTCTTTGCGTTTCTCAACAATTTGCCAATCAAGATAAACTTTATCTACAGAAACGGGAATATTGGCTTCAGTTTCCCATTTTATAGCTTCACCAATTTCATCTTTTCCTAATTTTGGAATGGTAATCGTCCGAATAAAAGACTTGTTTTCGGGAACAGAAAAAACCACCAGTTTATTTTTTATAGGGTAGGGCTTGGTTGTTTTGAGAAGTTCTTTTATCTCGGAAGCTAAAGCGGGGGCATCAATAATTTGGCCATTTTGGACAATCCCCTTTTTCATACCTTTCATTCCGCAGGAAAGTACTTTCAACTTTTTCTTTTTTCTGCCAAACATAAAAGCCTTGAGTGAACGATCTTCAATTTCAAGACCAAAGCCTTGCGGTTTTTTTCCTAATAAATTGTAAATTAGCATATTCGACATTTTATTTTATGTTTTCTTTTTTCTGGTTGCGACAGATATAATCAACCGCTAAATTATTTAACAATCACATAAGATCCCGGCTGGTATTGCCAAGACCCCCCGGGGCCACTGGTGAAATTCGCGCTAATGAGACCGCTGTCATAAACCAAGGTCGCGCCACCAGTCATTGTAATCTGCTTGCCAGTTACTTCCTTGAGCGCGGAGCCTCCTTCAATCAGAACATTGCCGTTTTGGGCAATGATCGCGACTGTGCCCGCCCCGCCTGACAGATATATCGCGTCATGGCCGCCGCAGCCAGGCGCGACCGGACAGGCACTCGTGGTGATAAGAAACGGATAGCTCCCAGGCTCACCGGAGCCGGAAAATGTTGAACCTCCCTCTAAAATAACATAACCG
>Ga0272446_1005799_pt1 | contig 13345 bp, 9 predicted proteins | sample YNPCB0061_FD_194587 | JGI IMG/M metagenome (GOLD analysis project Ga0272446, IMG submission 194587) | Hot spring microbial mat communities from Yellowstone National Park, WY, United States - YNP-CB-006-1 | ecosystem: Environmental > Aquatic > Thermal springs > Hot (42-90C) > Sediment | place... | reverse complement strand
GACGAGGTAGCGGTCGAGCTCGTACTTGAGGAACCGGCGCATCTTCTCGGGCCCGTACCGGTGCTTCATCACCATCAGCGCGGAGTACTGCGCCATCGTCTCGCTGGTCATCGTCGCGCCGCGCACGTTGGCGCCGACCACCTGGTGGGCCCACCACTGGTGGGCGATCTCGTGCGCGGTGATGTAGTACGGGTAGTCGAGGTCGTCGGGATCGCCGTCACGCACCCGCGCGATGAAGCCGATCGCCTCCGAGTACGGAATGGTGTTGGGGAAGGACTGGGCGAACACGCGGTAGCGCGGGAACTCGAGAATTCGCGCCTGCCGGTGCTGGTACGGGCCGAAGGCCTCGGAGCAGTACGCCAGCGCGTCCTTCATCCCCGCCATCATCCGGTCGACGTTGTACGGGTGGGTCGGGTGAAAATAGATCTCGAGCTTCACGCCGTTCCATTCGGCGCGGCGCACCTCGTACCGCGCGGACAGCACCGAGAAGAAGTTCAGGATCGGCTGGTCCATCACGTAGCGGAAGCAGCGGCGCCCGTTTTCGGTCCACTCCCGCTCGAGGTAGCCCGGCGCCACGCCCAGCTGGTCGGGCACCGTGCACACCGTCGCGCGAAACCCGATGAAGTCCGAGTCCCGGCGGATGTAGTTGTGCTGCAGCTCGGTCGCGTCGTCGCGGGGGGCCATGCGCTCCTTCGGCGCGAGGCCGTAGGACTTGCGGTCGCCGTCTTCCGTCAGCTCGACCGCGGCCTGGTAGCCCAGCAACGGCAGGTTGAAGTTGTCGAAGAAGGTGCCGTTGCCCACCACGCTGGTGAGGCGCCCCTGGTGCACGAGCGGGTACGAGACGAAGGACAGGTCGAACGTGAGCGGCGCCTTGTCCCCGGGCGCGAGCGGCGGCGACAGGGTGAACCACCGCACCTCCTGCCGCGCGTCGTACTCCGAGGGGCTCGGGGCGCTGCCCACGGCCAGGGTCCTCACCTCCGCGCCGTCGGGCAGGGACACCATCACCTGGTCGATGGGCGCCGGCGTCTTGTTCTCGAGCGTGTACCTGCCCCGGACTTCGAGGCGCGGAGGCGCGCCGTCCGGGAACAGGTCGAACGCCACGTCGGCGTCGACGATCGTGGGCTGCGGGCGACGCTCCCACGCCGCGCGGTAGCGCTGCTCGTACTCGGCCCGCAGGCGCTCGGTGTCCTTCTCGGTGAGGTAGCGGTGGCGCAGGTGCGTCTCGGTGAAGAGGTATGCGCCGAGGCCGCCGGCGGTCATCGCCAGCAGCAGCGCCGCCACCACCCAGCCCCGCGAGACGCGCGCGCGCGCGGCCTGGAGCCGCCGGGAGAAGCCGGCGTCTCTTCCGCGCACCACCAGCAGCGCCGCCCCCAGCAGCAGCACCCCGGTCACCGCGTACCAGTAGCCCCGGTACAGCAGCGCCGCGGGAACCCAGTGCCCGTAGCCGTTGAGATCCGAGTAGGGAATGCGCGGCTCCGAGCCGAAACGCACCAACCGGTCCTCGACGCCGACGAAGCCGAAGACCCACTGGCTCACGTAGTGCAGCACCATGACGCCGTGGCCGAGGTACTTGTGGTTGACCACCACCTGCACCGCGATCGCCAGGCTGCAGAGGACCAGGTCCTGCAGGATGCCGAAGGGCACCGCCTCGATGAGGTACAGCCGCCACTCGATGTCGAAGAAGCCGCGGCTCACCTGCGCGGTCAACGCCGCGACGCTGACGATCAGCTCCAGCGAGGCCGCCACCAGCCAGAGCGCGCCCACGCGCGCGCAGAACAGCACCCACGTCGGTACGCGCGACGCGTCGACGATGTCGCTGACGCCGGCGTCGCGGTCCTTCCACACCAGCTCGCCCGCGTAGAAAGTGACGGTGATGATGAAGAAGCCGCCGAAGGTGCCGCCGGCCATGTCCAGCACCTGCCAGGTCACGGGCAGCGTGGCGGTGCCGAACACCTGCTTGGTCAGCAGCATGCCCAGCAGCACGAGCGTCAGGCCGGCGACGACGAAGCTCCAGTAGACGGGCGAGCGCAGCACGTCGCGAAAGAGCAGCCACGCGGTGCCGGCTCCGGTGCGCAGCCAGCCGGCCGTCGTCGGGTGCGCGTCCACCACCGGGACCGGCCCGGCCGCGGCGGGCGCCTCGTCATTCGCGGGGCGACCCCGCTTCTGCTCGTCGACCGTGGTGCGGAAGCGCCCCGCGGTGAAGGCGAGCAGCACCGCGCCAACGAAGGTCCACAGCGCGCGGTTCGCCAGCAGCACGCCCGAGAGCGGCACGAGCTCGACGTTGCGCTCGGCGGGCGTCCAGTAGCGGGTGAGGAGGTCGAACGCGAGGAAGCCGAATGGATCGAGCAGCCCCGCCGCCGTCTGTTGCTGCACGTCGGCGAGCAGGGTGCTCAGCACCAGGTAGCCCAGCACCAGCACCACCACGCCGACGTAGACGGGCGCCATGGCCCGGGTGAGCGCGGCGAGTGAGAAGAAGACCGCGCCGGTGAAGAAGAGCATCGGCCACACGCTGAGTGGGTACGGCCAGAGGTACACGTCGAGGCGGTGCGGCCCCAGCTGCGACGGGTCGACCACCTGGGCCACCAGCGCGCCGAAGAGCTGCCCCGCGTCGATGGCGAGGAAGAGCACCGCGGCGAACACGAACGCGCCGAGGAAGCGCCCCAGCACGTACTGCGAGCGCCGCACGTTCTTGGTGAAGATGATCGACCACGTGCCGTGCCCGAAGTCCTGGTACGCCGCCTGCCCGAAGATCGCCGCGACGGTGAACAGGCCCAGCAGCGCGATGACGTTGGCGGTGCTGAAGACACTGTAGGGCCCGTTCGCGAACACCCGCTCGCTGCCCGACGCGGTCGAGAGGGCCTTGAAGGTCCCCGCCTGCACCAGCATGAGGAAGGCGCCCGCCGCGAACAGGATGACCGCGTAGATCCACGTCGACAGCAGCTTCAGCCGCCGTTTCAACTCGAAGCCGATCAGCGCGCCCAGCATCGCGTCACGCTGCCTTCGCCGGGGCTTGCGCGCGGTAGAGCGCCTGGAAGTACACATCCTCGAGATCCGGCGCGACCGGGTCGAAGGCCTCGGGCCGGCTCTCGGCGTACACGTGCACCAGCCGCTGGCCCGCCACGCGCCGCACCGCGATCACCGGCAGGGCCTTCGCGACCTCCTCGAGCTCCGCCGCCGTCACGAACTTCTTCCAGATGCGCCCCTCGAGCTGATTCATCAGCTCCAGCGGGTGCCCGGTCGAGACGACCTTCCCGCCCGCGAGGATCGCCATCGCGCGGCACAGGTCCGCCACGTCGCCGACGATGTGCGTCGACAGCAGCACCACCACGTCCTCGCTGATCTCCGCGAGCAGGTTGTGGAAGCGGAAGCGCTCGGCGGGATCGAGGCCCGCCGTCGGCTCGTCGACGATGATCAACTTCGGGTTGCCCAGCAGCGCCTGCGCGATGCCGAAGCGCTGCTTCATGCCGCCCGAGTAGCCGCCCAGCCGGTGGAAGCGGTGCTCCCACAGGTTCGTCTTCGTCAGCAGCGCCTTCACCGCGTCGTGCCGCGGCCCGCGCTTCGACAGGCCTTTGAGCTGCGCGAGGTGATCGAGCATGTCCCACGCCGTCACCTTCGGGTACACGCCGAAGTCCTGTGGCAGGTAGCCCAGCACGTCGCGCAGGCGCTCCTTGTCCTTGCGAATGTCGATGCCGTCGAACGTCATCGTTCCGGCGTCGACGTCCTGCAGCGTCGCCACGCTGCGCATCAGCGTGGACTTGCCCGCGCCGTTGGGGCCCAGCAGCCCGAACATGCCGCGGCCGATGGTCAGCGTGACGTCGTGCAGCGCCTTCACGCCGTTCGGGTACGTCTTGGACACGCCTTCCAGCTTGAGCTCCATGGGCAGCGGACCTTGCTACGCCCATTCGAGAAAGCAATGGACGCCCACCGCGCTTCACGCTTCCCGACGTTGGCTCGAGTCACTACAAGGCGCGGCCATGACCCAGATCCACCATGTGAAGGCCCGGGAGATCCTCGACTCGCGCGGCAACCCGACGATCGAGGCGGAAGTGGTGTTGGACGACGGCGCGTTCGGACGGGCGGCGGTGCCTTCGGGCGCCAGCACCGGCGAGCACGAGGCCGTCGAGCTGCGCGACGGCGACAAGGCGCGCTACCTCGGCAAGGGCGTGCTGAAGGCCGTGAAGCACGTCGGCGAGATCATCGCCCCCGCGGTCATCGGCATGGACGGGCTCGACCAGTCGGCGCTCGACGCGCGGCTGATCGCGCTCGACGGCACGCCGAACAAGAGCAAGCTGGGGGCCAACGCGATCCTCTCGGTGTCCCTCGCCGCGGCGCGCGCGGCCGCGGCCTCGACCGGCCAGCCGCTGTACCGCTACGTCGGCGGCGCCCAGGCCCGCACGCTGCCCGTGCCGATGATGAACATCATGAACGGCGGCGCCCACGCCGACACCAACGTCGACGTGCAGGAGTTCATGATCCTGCCGTGGGGCGCGAAGTCCTTCGCCGAGGGCCTGCGCTGGGGCGCCGAGGTCTTCCACGCGCTCAAGAAGATCCTCAAGGCGAAGAAGCTGCCCACCGGCGTCGGCGACGAGGGCGGCTACGCGCCGGACCTGCCGTCGAACGAGGACGCGCTGAAGCTGATCATGGAAGCCATCGGCGCTGCAGGCTTCAAGCCGGGCTCGCAGGTCGCGCTGTGCCTCGACGTCGCCGCCAGCGAGTTCTACGACCAGAAGACCAGGAAGTACGCGTTCAAGGCCGACGGCAAGAAGCTGGACTCGGCGGGCATGGTGGCCTGGTACGAGCAGCTGGTGAAGAAGTACCCGATCGTCAGCATCGAGGACGGGTGCTCCGAGCACGACCAGGCCGGCTGGAAGAAGCTGACCGACGCCCTCGGCCAGAAGGTGCAGCTGGTGGGCGACGACAACTTCGTCACCAACGTCGAGCGGCTGGCGAACGGCATCAAGAACGGCATCGCCAACTCCATCCTCATCAAGGTGAACCAGATCGGCACGCTGACCGAGACCATCGACGCGGTGCGCATGGCCCACCGCGCCGGCTTCACCAGCGTCATGAGCCACCGCAGCGGCGAGACCGAGGACAGCACCATCGCCGACCTGGCCGTGGCGCTCGACTGCGGCCTCATCAAGACCGGCAGCGCGAGCCGCAGCGATCGCATCGCGAAGTACAACCAGCTCCTCCGCATCGAGGAAGAGCTCGGCGCGGCCGCCCGCTACGCCGGCCGCTCGGCGATCAAGCAGTGACGGCGCCGCGCTTCCTCCTCAGCAACGACGACGGCATCAACGCCCGGGGGCTCGCCGCCCTCGTGGCCGCCGTGTCGGACCTGGGCGAGACGTGGGTGGTGGCGCCCGAGCACGAGCAGAGCGCCACCTCCCACGCGCTGTCGCTCCACCACCCGCTGCGGATCCGCAAGCTGGACGAGCGCCGCTTCGCCGTCGACGGCACGCCCGCCGACTGCGTGTACGTGGCGGTGAATCACCTGATGAAGGACGAAAGGCCCACGCTGGTGCTCTCGGGCATCAACCACGGGCCCAACCTCGCCGACGACGTCATCTACTCGGGCACCGTCGCCGCGGCCATGGAGGGCTCGCTGCTGGGCGTTCCGTCGATGGCCTTCAGCCTCGTCACCCGCCGAACCTTCGAGTTCGAGCACGCCACGCAGTTCGTCCGCGCGCTGGTGAAGGCCGCGCTCGCCAACCCGCTGCCGCCGCGCATGCTGCTGAACGTCAACATCCCCGCGTACCCGCCGCTCAAGGGCTACCAGGTGACGCGGCTGGGCCGGCACAGCTACGGCGCCGACGTGGTGGAGAAGGAAGATCCCCGCGGGCGGAAGTACTACTGGATCGGCGGCACCGACTACGCGCACGTGAAGGAGCCCGGCACCGACGTCACCGCCGTGCACGACGAGCAGTACGTGTCCGTCTCGCCCATCATGCTGGACCTGACCGATCGCGCGCTGCTCGAGCCGCTGCGCGGCTGGGCGATCGACGGCTTCACCCAGAAGAAGACTTGAGGCCCCGCCCCGCCGGGCGATGCTCAGGCGATGTCGTCGCTTCCGCCAGGCCGGCTCCTGGCAGTGGCCTTCGTGTCACTGCTCGCCCCGGCGTGCGCGACGACGGCCGGCGCGCAGGTGGGTGGCCTCGACGAGCAGCACCGCGAGCCCGAGCTGGTGCTCGTCACCCACCGGGTCGAGAAGGGCGACACGCTGTACCGCATCTCCCGCGCGTACGGCGTCAGCGTCGAGGACCTGATGGTCGCCAACAACCTCGAGGATCCCCGCGAGCTCAAGGTGGGCGAAGAGCTCGCCGTGCCCGGCGCGAAGGAGCGCAAGCGGGTGGAGCCCGTCGACTCGCCCGAGCCCACGCCCTCGCGCACGCTGTCCGACGCCGAGGCCGAGAAGAAGCTCCCGAAGTCGGTGAAGGTGGGCCGCAAGGACGGTGAGCTGACGTGGCCCCTGCGCGGGGTGCTGTACGCGCGCTTCGGCAAGAAGGGCAAGGAGCCCCACGACGGCATCGACCTCGCAGCGCCGGCCGGCACGCCCGTGAAGACCGCCGCGCCCGGCACCGTGCTCTTCGCCGGCGACCAGAAGGGGTACGGCCTCATCGTCATCGTCGAGCACGACGGCGGGCTCATCACGCTCTACGCGCACAACCGCGACCTGCGGGTGAAGACGGGCCAGAGGGTCCGCGCGGGCCAGGTGGTGGCGACGGTGGGCGACTCCGGCCGCACCAGCGGGCCGCACCTGCACTTCGAGGTGCGCAAGAACGGCGTCCCGGTGGACCCGCTCGAGCACCTCGGCCCCGTGCCCCCGGCGTGACGGCCGCGCGCCTTTGGAGGTTCGCCTCGGGCGCCGAATGCGCGATTCTCCCGTTCGTGCGCTGGCTGTCCTTCGTCCTCCTCTTCCTCGTCGTCTCGTGCGCGAAGCCGCCGCCGCCCAGGAAGGTGACCGCGCCGAAGCCGGTCGACCCTCAGGACGCCGTCAAGAAGCTGCTCGGCAAGGTCTACAAGGCCGTGCAGGCCGGCGAGGTGGACCAGTTCGAGGAGCTCTTCACCGCCGACGCGATGGTGTTCGGCCTGGGGCCTTCGGACACGTACAACTTCCGGGACACGCTCATCCAGCGCGCGCGGCAGGAGCTGTTGCCGCTGGGGCTGGGCGGCTCGACGCTGGACATCTCCGACTCGCGCGCGACGGTGGGCCTCGCCGCGGGCGACGACTCGGCCTGGCTGTACGACCTGCCGAGGGTGACGGTGACGCACAAGGGCGAGGACTCGACGTGGCTCCCGCGCATCACCGGCCACGCGGTGAAGGACGGCGATCGCTGGCGCCTCGACGCGCTGCACGTCTCGCTCGCGGTGTCCGACGAGCTGCTCGCGAAGCCCGACGCCAACCGCCTGTTGCTGCCACCCGCCGCCGTCGCCGACGAGCGCGGGGCCGACGCGGACCAGCTGGTGGGCCTCACGCGGCGCCTCGTCGAAGACATGGCCGTGAAGGTGGACCGCGCGTCGGAGAGGCCCGGCTTCGTGCTGGTGGGCACCTCGCCGGTCGAGCTGTTCGAGGGCGGCAAGACGTTCAAGGAGCTGGTGAAGCCGCAGCTCGCCGCGATCAAGAAGGGCGGCTACTCATGGAAGCTCGACGGGCCGATCCGCGTGCGTCTTGCGCCCAACCACCGGACGGGCTGGGCCGCGGGGGTGCTGGTGATGCGCGTCGGAACCGGGAAGAAGGTGCAGGTGATGCCGCCGTTCCGCGCGCTGTGGATCTTCGTCGAGGAGGGCGGCGTGTGGAACCTGGTGTCGGAGCACCAGTCGCTCGCCGTGAAGCAGGACCTGCGCGAGCCCGCGGACCCGGCGCAGCTCAAGGCGTGGAAGGACATGCGCGAGGTCGCCGCGAGGCGCGCCGCCGCGGAACCGAAGCCCCCAGCGAACGGCGCCGACGACGCCGGCGCACTTCCGTCGAAGCCCGAAGGCGACATCGGCGTGTGGTGAGCCGGCCGGTGGGCTGAGCCCGAGCGGGCGGGCGCGCGCGCAAGGGCGCCGGCCCCGCCCCTCGTGTCCGCTCGCTCCGGTCGCGTCTAGCGCGTGCGCCGGCGCCGCAGCGCGAGGAGCGCCAGGAGGCCGAAGGCCCCCGCGTCCACCGGCGTCGAGCAGCCGCAGCCCGTCTTCGCCGCGGCCTGGGAGATGGTGTTGCCCTCGCCGACGGACGGAACGGTGGTCGTCTGGCCCGAGCCGCCGCCGGCCCCGCCGCCGCTGCCGCCGCCCGTGCCCGCATCGGGCATCGGCGTGCAGCTGGCCTTCGGCGTCAGCGCCACGGTGACGTTCTGCAGGTTCACGCCGCCGTTCGGCGCGCCGATGGTGACGTACACGTCGCTGCCGCAGGGAACGTCGACGTCCACGTTGCCCGTGCCGCCCGGCGCCATCGCCGAGCGGTCGGCGGTGTTCACCAGCGAGCTGCCCACGCGCGAGAAGGCGATGGGCTGGCCCACCTTCACCAGCACCTGCGGCGTGGGCGAGTTGCCGCCGAGCGGGTTGCCGCTGCCCGCCACCTGGCCCGTCAGCGTGACGCGCGTCGCGCCCTGCGGCGCCGACAGCTTGAACTGGTACGGCCCGGGGATGATCGAGTTGCCGAAGGCCCCCGCCGCGGCGGCCACGCCGTAGTACGGGCGCGCCGGGCTCCCCGCGGGGAAGTCGAGGATCTTCGAGCAGCCCACCACGCCGCGCTGCTGGAAGATGGTTTGCATCTTCGTCTCGGCGTCGGCGATGCCCGGGAAGGCGCGCTTCACCCGGTCCATCATCACCGTCGCCACCATCGCGAAGTCGGCGTTGGGGGTGATGCCCACCAGCATCGCGTAGAAGGCCGCGTCGAAGGTGTCGCCCTGGTCCGTGCCCTGGAAGTGCGTCTTCCGCGCGTCCCACAGCGCGCCGGAGACGTGCTGGCTGTCCTGGTGCACCTCGCCCCAGAGGACGCTGGGGCAGGAGTAGGTGTTGTCCAGCGAGCGCAGGTAGCTGTCCTGCGCTACGCCCGGCACGCCCGCGCCGGCCAGCGCGCGCGGCCCGAAGTACGGGCCCACGTCGGCCAGGTTGTTGAACGCCGCCGCGATGTAGTCGGCGAAGCCCTCGTGCAGCGCGCCGGCCTCGTTGTTCGCCGAGCGCGTGTCCACCGCGATGGTGTCGAAGGTGATCTCGGCGGTGGAGTACACGACGCCGTGGCCGAACTCGTGCTGGATGACGGTGGCGTCGTACGCCGCGTCGGCCTGGTTGCCCTGGAAGATCATCAGCGTGTCCACGCCGGTGTCGAAGCCGGGCAGGGGCAGCTGCGCAAAGTTCTCCCTCGGGAAGAAGGCCGCGTTGTCGATGCGCAACAGCGTGTTGGCGCGGCACGGCGGCTGGAGGATGCAGTTGAGCCCGCCGCTCAGCAGCTCGTTGATGTTCGGGAACATCACGTTCGACCACACCCCGACCTTCTCGGCCGGCGTGCGGCGCTCGTCGCGCATGGTGAAGGGCGCGATGACGGGGTTGTTGGCGTACAGGCCGTTGGCCTTCACGGAGAGCCGGCGCACCCAGTCGTAGACGGCGTTGACGTGGTAGAAGCTGTGCACCTCGGCGAACTCGTCCGAGTTCGCGAAGTCGGTCGGGTCCACGTTCATCTTGTTCGCTGGCGGATCCGACGGCTCGTACACGTAGTTGCCCAGCGCGTTCCGCTCGGCCGAGGCGCGGCGCACGCGATCGCAGATCGCCACGTCGTACTGCACGGGCACGCCCATGAAGCTCAGCGCGCCGGCGGCGCGGCGCGGCCCGGCGTCGGGCGCACAGCCCTCGGTGGGGCAGCAGTTGTACATCATGAGCTGCGTGCCGCAGAGCTCACCCGCGTCGTTGGCGAAGCGATCCATGCCGCCGTCCGGCAGCGGGTTGACGCAGCCGTCGCCCACCATCGAGCCGCCGTCGGCGTGCGTCAGCGAGCGCGTCACCGTCGGCGTCGCGCCCACGCCCGCGTCCAGCCCGCCGGGGCTGACCGGGTAGACGCGCGCGTCGAGCCGCGCGTGGTGCACGCGGTTCTGCACGAAGAGCTTCTCGCCGGTGACCGCGTCGAGCGCGACGTACCAGTTCTTCGTGAGATCCAGCGTGCGCACGTTGGCCAGGAAGCCGCCGTGCAGCTGGTCGCCGACGCGGAAATAGAAGCGCTTCGCGCCGCCGTAGGGCACGCCGTCGGGCCGCAGCGCCACCAGGTCCAGCCCCTGCGCCGCGCGGGCCAGCGCCTCGTCTGTCGTCAGCGCCGCGCCGTCCACCACGCGGGTGAAGTCCTCGAGGCTCGACGTCACCGTCACGACGCGCTTCTCCTCGTCGAGCGTCACCACGAGCTTCGCGCCGTACACGTCCACGCCCTTCACCGTCTGGGCGAGGTGGAAGCTGGCGCCGAAGCGCGTCGCGAAGGCCTCGCGGCTGTCCAGGGTGGACGCTGGCGGCAGGCCGTAGCGATCGCGCTGTGACAGCGCCCAGCCCTTCACGCCGGCGCGGAGCTCGCCGGTGAGCGGCGCAGACAGCACGCCCACCTCGGCCTTCGGGTGCGCTCCGTCCCCGGTGAGGAGTTGATGCGTCGGCACCGGCTGGACGACGGTGGCGGCAGCGAGCATCGAGACGACGGTCGACAACATGGACACCTCTTCGGAAAGAAGCCGGCCCGGCGGCGGCGAACCCTAGCCCAACTGTCGCGCCCATCAGTAGGTGCGATGGGCCGCCGAGGCGAGCACGGTTTTCTTGTCGATCGCCCCGCGCGCTGAAGGTACAACGCGGTCCTAGCAGCAGCCCCTTCAGGAGGAGTCGTATGGCCTACGTCGTTGCCGAGCCGTGCATCAAGTGCAAGTACACCGACTGCGTCGAGGTGTGCCCCGTCAACTGCTTCTACGAGGGCGCCAACTTCCTCGCGATCAACCCCGACGAGTGCATCGACTGCGGCGCCTGCGAGCCGGTGTGCCCGACGAAGGCGATCTTCCCGGAGAGCGACCTCCCCGAGAAGTGGTCCGAGTTCAAGGCGCTCAACGCCGACCTCGCCAAGAGCTGGCCAAACATCAGCGAGAAGAAGTCCCCGCTGCCCGAGGCCGAGCAGTTCAAGGACAAGGCCGACAAGCGGTCGATGCTGGACACCGCGCCGGGGAAGTAAGTCCCGCCCCTCGCGCCGGCCTGTCGGCCCCCGCCGCCCTCGTTCACTCGCAGGGCCGGGGGCCGTCGTGTTTCCCGTCGTCCCACCGGAGGAGCCATGAACCACACCCCCGAGCTCGGCGTCGTCCGCGAAGACGGGCTGCTGGTGCTGACGTTGAACCGCCCCGCCAAGCACAACGCGTTCTCCTTCGAGATGCTGGAGTCGCTGGAGGCCGAGCTGGAGAAGGCGTCCACCGACGCCGAGGTTCGCGCCGTCATCCTCACCGGCGCGGGCAAGCAGGCGTTCTCGGCGGGCATGGATCTCGCGCTGCTCTTCGAGCACATCTCGTCGGGGCCCACCGGCGCGCAGCTGCGCAAGGTGCAGCACGAGCTGCAGACGCTGTTCGGCGTGCTGGAGCAGCTCGAGAAGCCCACCATCGCCGCCATCGAGGGGCACTGCGTGGGCGGCGGCTTCGAGCTCGCCCTGGCGTGCGACCTGCGCGTCGGCTCGAGCGCGTCGTCGTACGGCTTCCCCGAGGCGAAGCTGGGCGTGCTGCCCGATCTCGGCGGCACGACGCGGCTCACCCGCCTGGTCGGCCCGGCGATCGCCAAGGAGTGGATCTTCACCTGCCGCAGCTACCCCGCGGTGCGCGCGCTGGAGCTGGGGCTCATCAACGAGCTGGTGGTGCCCGGCGACGCCTTGTCGCGCGCGAAGGACCTGGCGCGCGAGGTGATGTCCAACGGGCCGCTGGCGATCGCCTGGGCGAAGAAGATCATCGACCGCGGCCAGGGCATGAGCCTCGAGGACTCGCTCCTGCTCGAGCAGTACGCGATGAGCGAACTCCTCCCCTCCAACGAGGTGCAGGAGGGGGTGAAGGCCTACCTCGAGAAGCGAGCGCCGAAGTTCCGCTGACCTCCGTCACGCCACGCTGAGCGCGCCCACCTTCAGGCCGCGGGCGCGCAGCTCCTCGCGGATGCGGGAGATGGCGTCGGCGCTCGGCGGGCCGCGCTGGCCGACCAGCTTGAGCGCGATGCGCCCGGGGCCGAGGCGCTCGATCTCCACCCGTGCGCCGAGCGAGTTGTTGAGCGTGAGCGCCAGCGCCGGTCGGGCCGACTTCACGAAGGTCTCGATGCGCTCGATCAGCGCCACCGCCTGCTCCGCGCGCACCGGCGGCGGCGCGGACGTCGGGCCCGCGTCGGCGCGGAAGGGCTGTGGCGACGGCTTCCCGTCGCAGTTCACCGCGCGCTCCACGTGGGGCGGCTCGCGATCGAACGCCGACTCGAGCTCTTTCAGGATGAGCGAGAGCACGCGCGCGTCCACCTTCTCCTCGCGGCTGGCCACCGCCTCCGCGCCGCGCACGAGCTGCTGGGCGCTGGCCGCGTGGTGCTCCGAGCGCACGCTGTCGAGGCGCTGGGCCTCGGCCTCCACGCGCTGGCGCGCCACCTGCCGCGTCGCGTTCGCCTGGCCGGGCAGGAGGCCGACGTGTGGCGCCTTCACCTGCCCGGGCAGGACGCCCGTCTTCGGCGCCGTCACCGCCGTGGTCCCGGGCTGCACCGTCGCGACGGCCGGCCGACGCGGGGCAACGCTGTGCGCCTTCGCCTCGGCGAGCAGCTGCTTGAACGGTTGCCGCACTGCGTTGCCGGCGTTGGGGAGCTGCGTGGGGTGCACCTTCATGGCTGGCCGCCCTCGGTCGATGGTCAGGACGGGGGGAGGACGGAGCACGGCATGTGCCACGCACAAGTCATTGAAAGGAGGCGAGCCGCGGCGGGGTGACGGCGGACTGGCAGCGTCGCCGTGTCCTGCCTCCGGGATGCTGGCAGCGAAATTCCGAGGTCCGTCAGTGCTTGAAGCCGCCGGGCTGGTCGGGCGCGATGCCGGTCAGCTCGTTGATGGCAGCGGGGCAGGCGGCGATCTCCTGCGGGTTCGCGAGCAGCACGCCCTGAGACCAGTCGGTGTCGTTGAACAGCACGCCTTCGCGGACCTCGAGCTCGGTGACCTTCTTGTTCATCTCCCAGAAGCGGCCCTTGAGCATCACGCGCTGGCCGCGGAAGAACTTCTCGATGTCGGCGTACTGCTTGGGCTGCAGCCGCACGTAGATGAAGATCGGGTCCACCCTGGTCGGGTGCTGCGAGAGGAGATCGAGTTCCTTCTTGCGCGGATCCGGCGGCACCCACTGCAGCACCGCGACCAATTCCTCCG
>Ga0272446_1005797_pt1 | contig 13346 bp, 11 predicted proteins | sample YNPCB0061_FD_194587 | JGI IMG/M metagenome (GOLD analysis project Ga0272446, IMG submission 194587) | Hot spring microbial mat communities from Yellowstone National Park, WY, United States - YNP-CB-006-1 | ecosystem: Environmental > Aquatic > Thermal springs > Hot (42-90C) > Sediment | place... | reverse complement strand
GCGTGCGCTTTTCCAGGCGCGGCACGATCTCCATCATCCCTTCCTCCATCGCCGCGTCGACGTCCTCGCGTCGGTGCGGAACCTTCAGCCGTTCCAGGCCATGCGCGACGATCTTGCCGATCGCCGCTTCGGACTTCGCGGCGACGGCCTCGACCTTGTCGAGCTTGCCGCCCTGCAGCAGCGGCAGCATGCGCTCCCACACCCTGCGGTTCTCGGCGCGTGCGCGGCGCAGGAAGATGAAGCGCTCGATCGCGATCGCGAGGCCGAGCGCCATGATCAGCAGGCTGGGATAGATGAACAGCCCGGCGTCCTGGAAGAACTTGACGACGGTATTGAAGGCACTCATGGGCGAATCTCCGATGTCCACTGAAATCTGAAGCAAATCGACGAATCACTTCCGTTCGGGCGCGGGCGGGCCGGTCGGCGGCGCCGACGCCTGCGCGGCGGACGTGTAACGCACCTGCCGGCGGAAGACGTCGCGGTCGACCGGCGCCAGCGCCTCGTCGAGCACGCTGTCGGGCGGGCGGCCCGCGAGCTCCGACGGCAGCGGCTTTTTCCACGGCACGATGTAAAGCACCTTGGGCAGTTCGCGATTGCCGATGATCTGCGTGCGGTCGATCTCGGCGCGATCCTCCGCGAACGCGCCGAACGCCGCCGCCGCGCCCAACGCCGCCGCGAATCCGCGGCGCCACCGCCATGGCCGAACGCGTCCGCTCATTTCGGCTCCTTCTGCGCGACCGCGCTTTTCTGCGGCACCCGGTTCTTCAGGTCGGCGACCCATTTCTTGACGTTCTCGTCGCCGGCGGGCGCGAGCGCCAGATAGCGCTCGTACAGCGCGAGCGCGCGTTGCCGATCCCACAGGTACAGGTCTTCGAGGATGCCGAGGTTCAGCCACGCGAGCGCGTAGTTCGGATCGACCTCGATCGCGCGCTCGTACGCGGCACGCGCCTTGGCGAACTCGCCCGCCATCCGGTACGTGACGCCGAGCTGATTGAGCAGGTCGGCCCGCTGGGGCGCGAGCCGCACCGCGCGCTCGAGGTCGGCGATCGCCTCGGCGTACTTGCCCGCCTGGCGGTGGATCAGCGCGAGATTCGCGTGCGGTCCAGCGAGGTCGGGATGCGATTTCGTGAGTGCGGCGAAGCCGCGCTCGGCCTCCGCGGTGCGTCCGGCGGCCAGCGCGCGGCGCGCCGCGTCGAACGCGCGCACCGCGGCGGGATCGACCGGCGGCGGTTCTTCCTTTTTCGGCGCAGCCGGCGTCGCAGCGGGGGCAGGCGCCGACGCCTGCGCTTGCGCGGGCACGGCCGCAGGCTTTGGCGCGGACGGCGCCTCGCGCACCGTCGCGCAGCCACTGGCGGCAGCAGCGATGGCTGCGAGCGCGAGCGCGCGCATCAGTCGGTCAGCGAATCGCATCGATCACCCCTTCCGCGCGTTCGACCTTGCCGTAGCGCACCGGCCGCAGCTTCGCCAGCGCGCCGTAGCTGGCGCGCACCCACGGGTCGTAGATGCCCGCGGTCGTGCGCCTTGCGTTGGTCTCGTGCAGTTCGATCGCCTTCTCCTCGAACGGGAAGGCCTGCTCTTCGAGCAGCACGTTGTACTGTTCGAGCTCGTCCCTCTTCAGGCCCTTCGGCCGCTGCGAATCGAGCATCGACCTGCCGAAGTCGCGGTACAGCTCCGCGGTGTGGAAGGTGGCCGCGGTCGCGACTTCGGCCACGCCATAGTCGGCCGCCGCCGCGTACGCCTTCAGCGCCGCTTCCATGCGGTCCTTCTTGAGCTTCAGGTTGCGCTTCAGCGGCTCGACCAGCGCGACCTTGCGGTAGTCGTCGGCGAGCGGCTGCGCGAGCGCGAGCGTGGCCATCGCGCCGAGATAGCGCGTGCGGTCGGTGCGCGCGCGGCCGGCGGTCTGGTCGGCCTTCTGCACTTCGCGCATCAGCGCCAGCGACCGCGCGGCGTTGCCTTCTTCCTTCGCGATCTTCGCGAGGCGGTAGCGCGCCTCGACCGACGCTTCGAGCGGCTCCGGATACTGCTTCGCGTAGCGCTCGTACGCGCGCGCGGCTTGCGCGCGCGCACCCGCCTTCTCGTACATCTCGGCGGCCTGCCACAGGCCTGCGCGCGCAAGCTGCGGGTCCTTGCCCGTCGCGGCGATGCGTTCGAACTCGCCGGCGGCCTGCGCCCACTGCCCCTGCTCCAGATACGCGGCGGCGAGCTTGTTCGTCACTTCGTCCTGCAACGGATGCTTCGGATAGCGCGCGCGGAAGTCGGTGAGCAGCCGCGTGGCAGCAGCCCAGTCCTTCAGCGCGATCAGCGCCGCAGCCGCGTCGTACTGCGCGGTCGCCGCGACCGTCGAACCCGGCGCGAGCGCGCCGACGCGGTTGAAGTGCGCGACCGCATCGGCCAGCTTGCCCTGCGCCTGCGCGTGCTCGCCCTGCTTGTAGACCGAGGCGGCGAGCCGCTCGACGAGCGCGCCGCGCTGCGCGTCGTTCGCCGGCACGAGCGCGAGCACTTCGCCGTAGCCGCGCTCGGCTTCGGCGAAGGCACCGCGGTCGAAGGCGGCGTGCGCGATCACGGTCCACGCAACGCGCCGCTGCGCGGCCTCGGCCGGCGGCTTGAGCGCGACGACCCGCTGCGCGACTTCGACCGCACGCTGCAGGTCGTTCAGCGCGTAGAGCCGCTCGGCGGTGTTGGTCAGCACCGCAGCGCGGCGCGGATCCTGCGGGAACGCCTGCGCGAAGCGCAGCGCGCTTTCGACGCCGGCGGCCTGGATCGGGCGCGCGTCGTTTGCCGCGGCGCGCTTTTCGAGCTGCGCGTAGGCGAGCAGCGCCGCGTAGCCGGCGTCGGCGCTCTTTTCGTGCGGCGGGTAGCCGTACGCGGACTTCTCGTACTCGGCGGCGGCTTCGGCGTAGCGGCGATCTTCGTAGAGCAGCTCGGCGAGCAGGAAGTTGTTCTGCGCAGCCTGCGGATCGTTCGGGAACGAGGCGAGGTAACTGCGGTACCAGCGCACCGCTTCCTGGTAGTCCTCGGTCCTCTTGCTCTTCTGCGCGGCCGCGTGGTGGTGGCGCGCCAGTTCCTCGAGGTGCGTTTTCACCAGCGGCGCGCTGCGCGCCCAGCCGGCCGGGTTCGCGCGCTGGAATTCGCTGCCGACGCCGTAGTGGACGACGTAGCGCTTCTTCGCGTCGAGCGCGAGCGTGCCGAAGCCGTTTTTCGCGTAGATGTCGATCACGCGCGCCTGCAGCACCGGGGATTCCTTGTGCAGCGGATGGCGCTGCGCGAACGCGGTGAAGGTGTCGGCCGCGTCCTTGACGCGCTCCTGCTTGATGTACAGCTCGCCCAACTGCTGGTACACGCGGAACTCGTATTCGCGCCGCAGAGGCGTCGTGACGTACGCCGGGATCGACGCCGCGCCCTGCAGGTTCTCCAGCGACAGGCTCACGACGCGGAACGTGTCCTCGACCAGCTCGCGGTCGGCGCGGGTCAGCCCCGGAAGTTTTTCGAGGTCGCTTTCGTCGCCGCGGCCGGCGAGCTTCAGATCGAGCACGCCGAAGAACGAATGCAGCGCCTCCTCGAGCCGGCCCTGCTTGAACAGCGACCAGCCGTGCATGTAAAGCGACCGCTCGTAGTAGGGCGTGCCCGCGCCGCTCGCCATCGTCTGCGCGTACGCGGCCTCGGCCTTCGCGTAGTTGCGCAACGTGAACAGCAGTTCGCCGCGCCGGAATTGCGCCTCCTCGCGGTGGCGCGTGGCCGGATACGCCTCGACCAGCCGGTCGAGCGTCTTCAGCGCGGTGTCCAGGTCGCCGGCCAGCTCGTGCGCGCGCGCGAGCTGGTACAGCACGAGATCGTTGTCGGGCGCGTTCGGGTACGCCTTCAGATAGTCCGTGTAGCGCGCGATCGCCGCGCGATAGTCCGCCGCGTTGGCGGGCGAATCGCCGGCCGCGGACTGCGCGTCGATCCGGTCCATCTCCAGGTCGCCGAGCCGCCGCAGCGCTTCGCGCCGGTGCGGTTCGCGCGGCGCGGTCGCGAGGAAATCGCGGTACGCCTTCGCCGCGATCTCTTCGTTCGCTTTGACGCCCGGGTCGGCCTCGACCTCGATCGTTCGGCCGGCGAGCGACTTCAGGGTCGGCGGCTCCGGCGCCGCACGCTTGGACGTGCTCGCGCAGCCGGCGAGCAGCGCACCGGCGACGAGCAGCGGCAAGGCGTCAGCGGGGCGGCGCACCGCCGTCTCCTTTCGCCAGATTGGCGCGGTCGTAGATCTGCGCGACCGCGAAGCGCGCCTGCGACACGTACGCGGCGAGCCGTTCCTTCTGCTTCGTCAGCTCCGCGACCGCGAGTTCCTGCACGTGGTTCTGCTGCGCGACTGCCAGCTCGGCCACGCGCGGCTGCAGCGCCTTGACGCGCGCAGCGAGCGCTTCGATGCGCGCCGCGAACGCGTCGAGCTTCGCGGGTTCGTCGCGCTGCGCGCGTCCGAGCGCGGCCTCGCGCGCGTGCGCCTCGCCGAGGTTGCGCTCGAGTTCGGCCAGGTTCTTCTTCGCCTGCCAGAGCCGGTCGGCGAAGTTCTGCGTCTGCTGCCAGTGCAGCGCGCCGGCGGCACGCCGCAGCCGCTCGCGTGCGGCCGCGATTTCGGGATCGTTTCCGCCGCGTTCGACTATCGCGCGCACGTTGTCGATCCGGGCCTGCAGCGCGCGTTCGCGCGCGTCGGCGAAGGCCGCGACGTCGGCTTCGCGTTCGACGCGCTCGAGTTCCGCGCGCAGCGCATCACGCTTGCCGTCGTACAGACCGAGGTCGATCGAGCGCTCCTTCGCGCGCACCGCGGGGAGCCGTTCGGCGAAGGCCTGGCGGCGGTTGGCGAGCATCGCGCGCAGCACGTCGAGGCTCGCTTCCCACTGCTCGAGGTTGCGCGCGAGGAACAGCAGGTCGCGGTAGTTCTTGAACGCCTCCTGGAACTCGTGCTGCGCCAGTACCGGCGCAAGGTGGCTTGCATGCGGCAGCTCGGGCAGCTCGGCGATGTTCCAGAACCAGCCCATCTCCTCGCCGGGATTGCGTTCGATCAATCCAGCCAGCAGCCGGCCCGCGCGGATCGCCGCGATCGACTCGTCGAGCCGCGCGTTTTCCTGCTCGAAGGCGCCGATGGCGTCCTGGTACAGGCCGAGCGCCCGGCCGTACGCGCCCAGCTCGGCGTACGCGTAAGGCACCGCGAGCTTGGCCTCGAGCACCGCGGCGTCGCTCGGATCGCGGCTCGCCAGCTCCGTCCACGGCACGAGTGCGGCGTTCAGGTTCTTGCCGCTTGCGGCGGCCCAACCGAAGCCGAGCAGCGCCTTGTTGGCGAGCATTCCGGTGAGCCGCACGCGCTCGAGCCAGCGGCGCGCATCGTCCGCGCGGTCTTCCTGCAGCGCTGCGAAACCGAGCGCGACGTTGGCCTTGTCGCGCAAGCTGCGGAACTCCTCGCTCGCGGTCGAGGCGCGGCCGACTTCGTCGAGCAGCGCCGCGCCCTTCGCCGTTTCGCCGCCCTTGATCATCGCGACACCGAGGTTGTAGCGCGCGTACATGGCGGCATCGCTGCCCGGCTTGCCGCTTTTGGCCAGCGCGTCGAGCGCACGCACCGCGGCGGCGTAATCGCCGCGCGCCATCGCCAGTTGCGCCTGCAGCAGCACGCGGTCCTCCTGCAGCTCGCCCGGCAGCGTGTTTTCGATGCGCGCAAGTGCCTCTTCGGCCTGCGCGTGCAGGCCGCGCTGATAGCGGATCTTCGCGAGGAAGAACCATGCGCGGTCGCGCACCGGCGGCGGCGCACCGCGCTCGATCAGCCTGGCGAAGATCTCGCCCGCCTCGCGGTGCAGGCCGTACGACAGGAACAGCCCGCCGCGCAGGACTTCGGCTTCGTCCGCATGCTTCGGCATGCGGTCGAAGTGCTGCGAGACCATCAGGCTCGTGACCGCGCTGAAGTAGCGGCCCTGGTAGAAGTAGAACAGGCCGTCGCCGTAGTGCGGGTCCTGCACGCCGGTCGGCGCCTCGGTCTTTTTCGTCGAAGGCCACAGCGAATTCCCCCAACCGAATTGCGCGTGCGCGGGCGCCGCGCACGCGAGCGCCAGCGCACACGCCGCCAGCCGCAGCGCGCGCCTGATCGGATGAGCGCCGTCGCGCATCGGACCTACTGCCAGACCTTGACTTCGAATTCGGGCTGCAGCTTGCCGGTCGAGTCCTTGATCTGCAGCTCGATGTATTTCGGCTCGGTGCCTTTATCGAAGCGGATCGTGGCACCCCGCTTGTAGTCGCGGTCGTGCGGCCCCTTGCCGGTGAAGAACGCGACGAGCTCGTGCGACCCGGCCTTCAGGTTGCCGACGTAGACGCGCTGCACGCCGCCGCGATGCAGTGCCTGTACCTCGGCGGGCGTGTACAGGTAGTTGGCGACGTCCTTGTCGTCGAGCCTGATCTTGACCGAGTCGAGCGAGAACAGCCGGCCCACGTCCATCGACACGAAGATCGCGACCTGCGTGTTCGCGGGAAACAGCAGCTCCTCCTCGAGCACCATCAGGTCGCGGTTCAGGCGGATCACGTCACCCTTGACGTCCTGGATGCGGTCGTCGAGGTTGGCCGTGGCCGTCTGCGCCGCGACCGGCGCCGCCGCCGCGCACAGCGCGACGGCTAGAACAAGGCAGCAACGCTTCAGCATGCGTGCACTCCTTCAGAACGTCGCCGACACGAAGACCTGCACGACGTTCGCGTCGTACGCGTACGGGCTGCCGGTGCGGATGTCGGTGAAATCGGTGAAATCGAAGCGCGAACGTTCGAGTGCGCCTTGGAGCCTGACCTCGTACTGGCCCGGGACGCGCTTCCAGGTGTACGCGAGCTTGGCGCCGAGCCCGACGCTGCTGAACGTTCCGAGCTGGCGGTTGCGCGACACGTACAGCGTCTCGGCGGTCGCGTTGTCGCTGTAGAACAGCGCGCGCCGCTGCGAGTAGTAGCGCAGGTAGGCGTCGGCGAGCCATTGCTCGCCGAAGTGGCGCGCGTAACCCGCCTCCGCCGTGTGCGAGCGGATGTCCCAGGTGTCCCAGTAGTAGCGGTACTCTGCGCGCACCGACTGCCGATCGGCGATCTCGCCGATCGTGCGCAGCTTGACGGCGCGGCCGGAACGGGTGCGCGGGTTGCGCTCCGGAACGAGCGCGCCGAACACGCGCGCGGCGCGGTACGGGCTGCCGAGAAAGCCGTCGTCGGAGACCGCTTCGGCGTTGATGCTCGCCAGCCAGCGCGGCGTCAGGATCTGCGTGACGCCGACGCGGTAGCGCCAGTGCGACGCGCGGTCGAAGAAGCCGATGTCCTTGCGGCCCACCTTGTCGCGCGCGCGCGTGAAGCCGAGCGCGACCGTGGTCATTCCGCCGAAGGTCTCCTGCGACACGTCGAGGTTCACCGCGTCGGCCTGATAGTCGGGCTCGCGGCTGGTCGACGCGGAAAGCGAGATCAGCGCGTCGCGCACCGCGTAGTCGGCGCCGACCGCGTATTCGTTGCGCGTCTCCTTGTATGGGCTCGCCTGCGTGACGACGTCGATCGACGCGTTGCTGACCATGTCGGCGTAGTACGACGCCGACAGCGACACGCGGTCGAGCATGCTCTTGCGGACCAGCAGCGCGGGGCCGGTCGCGCGCACGCCGCCGCCGTCGTAGCCGTGGAACATCAGGTCGGCGCGGTTTTCAGGCAGGTCGACGGCTTTCGCACTGCCGACCGCAGCGAGCCCGCCCGCGAGCCCGAGCAGCCGCGCGATGAGCGTGCCGAAGCGGCGCACGCCGTCAATTGCAGCCACAGCCGCCTCCCTGCACGCCGGTGGCGCCGCGCGATCCTTCGCGCACCTCGCGTACGTGTTCGAAGTGCTTGTCGGACAGGCCGTCGCGCTGCAGCTTCATCACCGGGTCGGCAAGCCGCTCGCGCTCGTACGGCTTGACCCAGGGCTGCAGCCGCGCGCAGCCCGCCAGCGCCGCAAACGCGAGCAACACGGCCGCGGCATTTCTCACGATCGACAGCGCGCGCTTCATTCCTTCAGAAGCTCCCGGATCTGCTTTTCGTAGGTGTCCTCAAAGCCGTCGCGATAGCCGCGATGGATGTAGCGCACGCGGCCGTCACGGTCGATCAGCACGGTCGAAGGCATGGCCGTGAGGTCGTACAGCCGGCTCACCTTCTTGTCCGCATCCAGCAACACCGGAAAGCGCAGCCCGAGTTTGGCCGCGAGGTCGGCCGCCTTGCGCGGCTCCTCGTCGATGTTCACGCCGAGCAGCACGAAGCCCGAGCCGCGGTACTTGTCGTACAGCCGGTTCAGGTGAGGCATCTCGACGCGGCACGGACCGCACCACGTCGCCCAGAAGTTCACCATCACCACGCGCCCGCGCTGTTCCTGCAGCCGCAGGTTCGCGCCGCCAATCACGGGCAAGGTGAAATCCGGCGCTTTCGACGCTGCGGCCAGCGTGGCGTCGGCGTCGCCCGCGGCCAGGCCCAGCGCCGCGGCGAGCCAGGCGCCCGCCGCGCAGCGAAGGAGGGTCTGCAGCTTCACGTTCATCGCGGATCGTTCAGAAGAAGAAGGTCGCGCCGGCGGTGAGTTCGAGGTTCTGCGTGCTCTGCCGCCGGCCGAGCAGATCGAGCGCGTACACGTGGTCGCGCACGTCGACCTGCAGCGAGAACCAGTCCTTCAGAAACACGCGCAGCCCCAGACCGAAGTTCACCGTCTGCTTGCGCTGCTCGAGAAACCGCGTGCTGCCGACGCCTGCGATCAGGTAAAGCGCCGAGGTCTTCGCGAAGCGTCGGCCGAAGAACACTTCGCCCGGCAGCACGTTGTAGCCGGCCGACAGGTTGTAATAGGAAAGCGTTTCCTTCGGCTGCGGAAACACGCCGCCAGGCAGGATCTGGCGGAAGTTCTCGTCGCTCACGTCGGTGCGCGCGTACGCGGCCTCGACGAAGATGTCCTCGGTGATGTGATAGCCGAGCCGCAATCCGTACACCGCGCTCGAGCCGAAGTTTTCGGTCGCGTACGTGCCGGCGAACAGCCCCGCGACGAAGTCGTTCGACGGGATCTTCGGCACGCGCACGTCGCGCCTCGGCACCTGCGGTTCGATCACCTGCTCGTTCGCCGGTTGGCCCGCCTGCGCGAACGCGGCGGCCGGCGCGCAGGCGAGCATCACCGCGGCGATGAGACGGACCGGAAATTGCGATGGAGTCATCGGCGCTCGCCAGTTCAGAAGAAGAACGAAAGGCCGGCTGTCACCGCGCGATATTCAATGCTGCGCGTATCGGCGACGAAGGCGGTGTAAAACGCGTAGTCGAGGCGTGCCACGAAACGCTCGCTCAGGTAATAGCGCAGACCGAGCGAGGCGTGCGCGAGGTTGGCGTTGGTCGGCAATGCGCTGACGAGGCTCGCGTTGGGGATGTTCTTGAAGCGCCCCACGCCGATGCCGAAAAAAGGCGACAGCCGCCGATCCGACCAGGGCTCGGCGTTCAGGCTGAAGTGCCAGAGGTCGGTCCCGGAGAACACGCCCTGCACCTGCCCGACGGTGGCTTCGAACGTCAGCGCATCGGCGAAGCGGTACGCGCCCCAGACCTTCAGCATCGGCTCGGCCTTGAAGCGGCCGTAGCCCGCGCCGAGCTCGAGCCGGCGCTGCAGGTAGTCGTCGAGCAGGACGTCGCGAAAGGTCTTCCTGCTGCCCGCTTCGGTCAGCGTCGTCTCGAGCTGCGTTCGATGCACCCAGCCCTCCCTGCCGTTGGCGGTGCGGACCCTGAACCAGTCGGTATGGCGCAGCAGGATCTCGACCCATTCCTCGCGCGCGGCGACATGGAAGATCGGATACCCGCGGCCCGGGCCCGTGCGCAGTTCCAGGTACGGATCGGCGACCTGGACCCGCTCGGCCGCACCCGCCGGCGCGCCCGCCAGCGCACCGAGCGCAAGCAGCGCCGCCGCAAGCGCGCACGCGGGATACCGAAGCAGCGACTGGAACGCGCGTCGCTTCATTACGAGTTGCACGCGCCGACATTCGGGTCAGCCGGAGTGAACATGTTGAAAGTCGCTGGGCTGAATTCGTCCTGCCCTTGCGGAGCGGGATTGCTGATCCAGTAAAGGATGCGCCGGACGTTCGGGTCCTGATCGCTCGAAAAGATCTGCCCGCCGCCGTGCAGGACGCCGCGCACCAGCGGCTTGGTCAGCAGCCGGCTGTCGGGCGGCGAGCTGAGCAGCGTCATGCCCTGCGCCGAGTAGAAGTTGCGGTACATCGCGCTGACGCGGATCACGTCCGGCGTGTTGGCCGGGTTGGTCAAATCGATCGTCTGCGCGGAAGGCACGATCCGCAGCGCGCCGCCGGTGCCGTCGCGGTCGTCGTGGCAGCCGGAAGCGGCGCAGGTGTTGTTGCCGAGCACCGTGTTGAAGATCGGATCGATGCAGCGCTGGAAGTAGGCGAACGAGAGCTTCTGTCCGCCCGGGTTGGCCGGGTTGGTCACGGTCGGCGGGTTGTCGAGCGGGTTCGATCCGCCGCATCCGGCGAGCACAAGTGCAACAAGGCCGTGCGCGGCCAAGCGCACGGCCTTGGCGTGGACGACGCGCGGGTCCGTCAAGGCGTACACCCCGTCTGTATCCAGGCCGCGATCGTGTTGTAGCCGGCGCTGCCCGCGGGCAGCACCGCCGTCGTCTGTCCGGTCGCACCGGCCGGATGCGGCACCGTCGAGGGCCGCGCGAGCAGCGCGTTGGACGCCGGCTGGCAGGTATTCGAAATCATCGACAGCGTCGCGTTGTAGTCGCCCTCGAGGCTTCCGGTCAGCACATAGCGGTTGCGCAGGAACGACTGGCCGGTCGCGGTGCCGTCGGTGCCGCCCGGCTGATGGCAGCTCGCGCACTGCGCGCGCAGGATCGGCTGCACCTGGGTCGCGAACGTCTGCTGGCTCAGCGTGCTCAAGCGCACGCCGCTGCCGCCGTTGGCGAGATCGTTGAAGTACACGCCGCCCAGATCGACCCACTCGGCGAGAAGACGCTTCTCGGCGGCATTGAGCATCGTCGCGTGATTCGGCGACGCGGGCGTCGGGTGCGCGCTGCGCGCTTCCGCACTCGCTTTCAGGTTCTCGCCGAACAGGATCTCGATCAGCCGGCTCGAACGCGCCAGGCCGCGCGCGCCGCCGGCGCTCGTTTCCACCAGCGCCGCGCCGCGCACGACGACCGGCACGCCGTCTTCGATCCGCGTGACCGGCAGGCCGGTGGCTTGGTCGATCACCGGATCGCCGACGACCAGCTCTTCGTACGAGACGAGGCGCCCGGTGCCGGCGGTGTTTGCGCGCAAATCGAGCCGCGCCGGATCGGCGTGGCAGTTGGTGCACGTGTTCGCGCCGCGGTCGCGCGTCCACAGCGGCTGGATGTGCGTCGGATAGTTGATGAAGCCGTTGGTCGGCGCCGGTGTGGCCAGATCGTCGGCTGGATTCGCGTTGCCCGTGTAGCGGATCGCGATCGGCGCGCGCGCGGTCACGCCGGGCCGGGTCGTGTCGGCCCAGACGTCGACGAACTCCATGTCGGGTTTCAGATTCAGCGCGCTCGGATCGACCCGGGTGCGCAGCGACGCCATCGTCTCACCGGATTGATGCTGGCTGGCCAGCGCCGGACGCAAAGCCGCGGGCAGCGTGTTCACGGTCGTGCCGCTGTTGATCGAGGCGCCGCGGCGCGGGCTGTGGCAGCCCATGCAGGTGCGCCGCTCGCCGGGCCGCACCTGGATCCAGTTCAGGTGCGTCTGGAAGCCGCGTCCGTAGGCGTCGGTGATCGTCAGCGCCAGCGGAACGTCGGCCGGCACGTGCAGCTTGAACGAGCCGTCGGGTTCGATCGGCGCGTAGCCCAGGATCTGCTGCGGCTCGAAATCGGTTTCACCAAGCGCGCCGCGCACGCCCATCGTGTTGGCCGCGGGAGGCGCCGCGCGCGTGGCGCGAACGAACCGCGTCGGCGCGCAGCGGTATGCGGCGTCGGCGGGGTCCTTCATCCGCACGAGGTTGGCGATCAGCGGCCGCGTGTCGAGCGGATCCGTCGGCGCCATCTTCGCGATGCCTTCGGTGCAGCCGGCCGGCAAATCGGCGGCGGCGAACACCGGCTCGCCCATGCGCTGCAGGCCGTCGGTGTCGTAGATGCTGCGCACCTCGATCAGCCCGAGCCCCTGCGCGGCGAGCGCTGCGTCGACACTGGTCGGATCGGCGGCGTTCGGCTCGGGTCGCGCCTGCAGTGCGATCGGATCCGTGTACATGAAACCGGGCGGGGGCGCGGCGACGATCAGGAACGTCTGCTGCGCCGGGTCGAACATGTAGATCGCGTACGAAGGCCGCACGTTGTCCTGCAGCGGATCGTTGGCGACGTCGGCCGCCAGCCGGTTGCGATCGGACAGGCGCGCGATCTCCTCCTGTGTCAGCGTGGAACAGGCGACGACCACGCCGTTGCGCGTGACCTGGCACGGCGCATACGCGACCAGCACACGGTTGGTACCGTCCCACAGCGGATACGGTGTGGTGATGCGACCGTGCAACGAAAGGCCGCGGCCGAAGTTCAACGCCTGCGCGGTCGCCTGCCGCTGCCCGCCCGGACCCACGACCTGCGTGCTGACCGGCGCGTTGTGCTCCGAGTAGTTCGCCGCGTCGATGAAGACCAGCGCACCGCCCTCCTGCGTTCCGGACAGCGGCATCAGGCTGGATGCGACGAAGCCCTTGTACGGACCTCGGGGGTCCATGTCGCGCGGATGCAGGAAGCTGTTGCCCGGGCTGAATTGCCCGTACAGGACGAACAGGTCCGTGCCGTCGGGCTTGGCGCGGAAGATCGTGAAGCGGTTCTGGTCGCCGACGTGCTCCCAGCGCGCGAACATGATGTCGCCGTTGGGCCGCACGACCGGGTTGCGCTCGTGGCTCGCGTTGACGGTGATCTGCTGGATGTTGCTGCCGTCGGCGGCCATCGTGTGCAGGTTCAGCACTCGCTCGCGCTCGTATTCGTCGAGCGCGTAGAACGTCTGGCCGTTGATCACCGTCTTCGTCCTGCTCTGCCGATTGGAGGCGAATACGAAACCGCGTCCGGCGGGCAGATACGCGGGGTCGACGTCGTCGTCGGTCGTGGAGTTCGTGATCCGCCGCAGCGTGCCGCCGGCGAAACCGCCGGCGCTCATGTCGTACTCCCAGATGTTCCAGCGTCCGGTGCACGCCGGCTGGCCGTTGATCGTCGATGTGTTCGACGTCGGGCAGCGCAGCGCGAAAACGATCTTCTTGCCGTCGTAGGAGACTTCGGGGTCGGAGACGTCGCCCTGCCCTTGCGTAATCGATGCCGTGACGTTGTGTTCCGGCGCACTCGGCGACGATTTCTCGCGGATGATCAGGTCGCCGCC
>Ga0272446_1005795_pt1 | contig 13349 bp, 8 predicted proteins | sample YNPCB0061_FD_194587 | JGI IMG/M metagenome (GOLD analysis project Ga0272446, IMG submission 194587) | Hot spring microbial mat communities from Yellowstone National Park, WY, United States - YNP-CB-006-1 | ecosystem: Environmental > Aquatic > Thermal springs > Hot (42-90C) > Sediment | place... | reverse complement strand
TGCGCATATCTGGTGATCGTTTGCTGTTGGTCATGATGCTCGATATGGAATGCAAGAACCTGCCAGAAAAACGTTCCCCTGTACGACGCATGGGCGCCGCCGTTGCCAGGAGCATCGGCGGCGCTCTGCTATCTGACTACCCGCGCGTCGTCGTGCCGTTGCGCAGCGCAATTGGAACCGAAGTCGGTCCCTCGACGCCGGTTTCGATCAGGGTGTTACTCACGATGGTCGTTGCGCGGCGCTCAAAGATCGTGTTGGTGATCTCATCGACCAGCGCAATCGCACCGTTGTAACCGACAATCGATCGTCGATGATGTCCGAAGCGGTCTTCAACCGGGAATCCAACCCGCACCAGCGGAATGTTCTCGGCTTCGGCGATGAACCTGCCTTTCGAGTGCCCGATGAGCAGATCAACCGGTTGCTGCTTGATGCGCTTGTGTAATTCGTGCAGATCACCCTTGAGAATGATCTCGCTCTCAACCCCCAGTTCTCCCGTCAGTTCGACCATTCGTTCTCCCCAGGGACGATTGTCGGCAGCCGTCAGCACGTATGCCGGGGTCATGCCCATTTCGGCAATCAGTCCGACCAACCCTTCAAGCAGGTCGGGATCGCCGTAGAGTGCGACCCGCAGTCCGGTGGTGTACATATGCGTATCGACCAGTGCATCGAGCAGGCGTGCCCGCTCGACTTCCAGCGATTCGGGGATCGTATGGTCGGTGATCTCGATCAGCGTGTTGACGAAAGCATCGGTATTCTTCAGCCCGATGGGCATGGTCAACACATGGGCGGGCACGTTGTAGCGTCGTTCGTAGATGCGCGCCGCTTCGCCGCCAACGTGGCGCTGGAGCGCAATCGTTGCCAGCGATTTCGAGGAGCTGCGCAGTTCCTCGATGGTCGTGCCGCCGCGCGGAACATGGGGACGCGGGTCGTAGTAGCCGCCGTCGAGGGTCTCTGAGTAGTCGGTGATCCACAGCCCGTGCAACCCCATCTCCCGCAGCATATGCTTCAGTTCGCGGATGTCGCCGGGGTTGACCCAGCCGGGAATGATGTTGATCCTGCCGTTGGTCTCGCCTTTCTTCTTGCGGCGATCCGGGAGATTGAGGGCGATCTCTTTGAGAAAGTTGTCGAAGCCGGTCGTGTGATTGCCGATGTACGACGGAGTTTTGACCGAAAGGATCGGGATTGTGACGTCCGGATGTTTGTCCAGAAACTCATCGATGATCGCAGGAATGTCGTCCCCGATCGTTTCTGAGAGACAGGTCGAACAGACCATGATCATGGTCGGGTGGAAGCGTTCCCAGATATTCTTGAGCGCCGCGAGCAGGTTCTGCTTGCCGCCGTAGACCGTTGTCTTTTCGGTGAGCGAGGTGGTGGCGACCTCAACCGGCTCGCGGAAGTGACGTGACATCTGGTGACGCGGGTAGGTGGCGCATCCCTGGGAGCCGTGGTTGATGGTGATAGCGCCGTGAATGCCGTAATTGGCGAGCATTGCCCCGATTGGCGCGCAGGAACGGGTCGGGTTGATGGCAACGGCTCGTTCCTGAAGGGTCAGACAGCTGGTCATGACTCCACCTCCTCAGATCCGTGGACTGCGTGGCGGGCGACGGGTGCAGGTCGGGCGTGCTGATGCACGATATTCCAGACCGGCGCGTGCAGGGCTTTATCAATATCGCGCGCGAAGTTGACCATGCCCACAAAACCGGCGTAGGGTCCGGTGTCGTAGGTATGCCCATTGACGAACGGCACGCCCAGTTTGTATGCCAGATACCGCTCCTTGTTGCCTGAGATGAACAGGTCGGGGCGGCGACGGGTCAGGATTTCTTCGATTTCGGGAACGTTCGGGTTGTCGATGACCAGCGCACCTTCGCCGATCTGGTTGAATATCTTCTCGTAATCATCGGTATGCCCGAAGGTTGTGGCTGCCGTCTCGGTCTCCATGCCCAATTCGCGCAGGAGTTCGATCCAGTGCCAGACGCGCGGACCGCCCTGGTAGATGAAGACGCGCTTCCCCTGCAGGCGTTGACGATAAGCGTCGATGTAGGGTTGAATGCGCGCCACTTCGTGGGCGATCACCTCTTCGGCGCGCGCTTCAAGCCCGAAGAACGCGGCGGTGTCGCGCAGCGCTTTTGCCATGTTTTTGATGCCCCAGAGCGTGACATTGAGGTACGGCGTGCCATACTTCTCCTTCATCATGTCGGCGATATAGGTGGCGGATCGCTGGCAGTGCACGATATTGAGCGCCGCTTTGTGCATGATCTTCAGGTCGTCCACCGAGACGTTCCCGGTGAAGCGGGCGATGATCCGCAAGCCAAGCGCCTCGAAGAGATACTCAAAGGTGCGGATGTCATTCTTGATGTTGTAGTCGCCGATAATGTTGATCGAGCGGCTGAAATCGCCCTCCGGCTCGACCGAGCCGACCAGTTGACGAAAGATCGTCTCGTTGCCGACGTGGTGCCCCATCGACTGACTGACGCCACGAAACCCCTCGCACTCGAAGAACACCACCGGTTTGCCGATGATCGCTTCCGCCTGTTTGGCGACGTCGCGCCCGTCATCGCCGATCAGCGCCGTAGAGCAGGTGTTGTAGACGAACACCGCCTTCGCATTGGGAAACTCGGCATTGGCTTCGATGATCGACTGAAGCAGCTTTTTCTCGCCGCCGAAGACGATGTTGGTTTCGTTCATATCGGTGACGAAGGTGTACTTCATGTGAAAATCGCTGTCGGCGAGGTGCGGACGGTAGCCCCAGGAGAAGAACGCGCACCCGATCGGTCCGTGGGTCAGTTGAATAGCGTCCTTGACCGGTCCGCCGACGACGCCGCGACAGCCGGCGTAGGTGCAGCCGCGCTCGGTCATATCGCCAGGCGTCGTTGCCACGTTGTTGGCAATGAAACAGGTGGCGCCATCGCCGCGCTGACACTTCCCGCCCGGTCCCTTGAGCGCGATATGGATCGCTCGCTCAGGCAGGGTCTGATTGCATTTGAACTGCATCGCGTTGCTCCTTTCGCTGCGCCAGAAACTTCGGAATACAGACTCGTTCGCCCGCGCCGCACCCCTCCTCGCCCGGCACGCCGATAGCATCAGCGCGGCATCGCTGGCAGTTGCGAAACTGCTCGATGACCGTCGCGCATTCGTCGCGCACCCGATTGACCAGCGCGGGTGAAGGTTCCGGCAGGTGGGCGAACTTTGCCAGGGGCATGAGCGGGATGATGTTCATGATGTATGCACCGTGATCTTTGACCGTGCGCGCGACATCGATCAGGTGATGATCGTTAACGCCCGGAATCAGCACAGAATTGACCTTGACCGCCATCCCGCGCAGCGCCGCTTCACGCAGACCGGTCAGTTGATTGCGCAGAAGCAGCGTACACGCCTCACGCCCGCGATAGGTCTTGCCGCGATACCGCACGTGAGCGTATATCTGCTCAGCGATTGCCGGGTCAACTGCATTGATCGTGATAGTCAGCGTGGTAATGCCAGCCTGCTCGATGGCATCGATCTGATCCGGCAGCAGCAAGCCGTTGGTGGAGAGACAGCGGATCAGGTGCGGAAATTCGTCGCGTGCGCGCTCGAATGTGGTCAGTGTTGCATTGTTTGCCAGCGCATCGCCCGGACCGGCGACGCCAAGGACGCGCAGGCGCGGGTCGCGGGCGACCGCATGGCGCACAGTTTGCAGCGCCTCATCGGGCGATACCACGCGCATGGTGACGCCGGGACGATTTTCGTTCGGGCAGGCATACCGGCGAATGCAATAGTTGCACTGAATGTTGCAGCGCGGCGCCACCGGAACGTGGATGCGTCCGAAGCGGAAATGCGCTGCGCGGCTGTAACATGGATGCGTGCTCAGGTCGATGTTGGGAAAACAGACGCCCTGACACGATCCGGCGGATGAAGCGTCCATGAGAGCCTCCATGACGCTGACGCGCCGCTAATCCACGATACCGTATTCGCGCATCAGATCCTCGAGTTCGTCCTGCGTGATCGGGGTAGGAATGGTGAACTCATCATTCTCATCGATCTTGCGCGCCAGTTCACGGTACTCGTGCGCCTGCGGCAGTTCAGGGTCGTAGTCGATGACAGTCTTCTTGTTGATCTCGGCGCGTTGCACGTCTTTACTGCGCGGCACGAAGTGGATCATCTTCGTGTTGAGACGGCGTGCGAACGCCTCAACCAGCGCCTGCTCATTTTCGACGAGGCGCGAATTGCAGATCAACCCGCCAAGGCGGGCGTAGCCGCGTTCCGCGAACTTCTTGATGCCCTTGCAGATGTTGTTCGCCGCAAAGAGCGCCATATACTCGCCGGAACAGACAATGTAGATCTCTTCGGCATACCCCTCGCGGATCGGCATGGCGAACCCGCCACAGACCACATCGCCAAGGACGTCGTAGAAGACATAATCCAGATCGTCCTTGTATGCGCCCAGGGCTTCGAGGGTTTGAATAGCGGTAATCACTCCGCGTCCGCCGCACCCGACGCCGGGTTCAGGTCCGCCCGACTCGACGCATTTGACGCCGCCGTATCCCTGAACGACCACCTTTTCGAGCTGCACGCTTTCAGGACCGACGTCGCGCAGCGTGTCGAGCACCGACGGCTGGCGCACGCCGCGGAGAAGCAGGCGAGTGCAATCCGCCTTGGGGTCGCACCCGACGACCATCAACCGGTATCCCATCGATGCCAGTGCGGCTGCAGTGTTCTGCTGCGTGGTGGACTTGCCAATCCCGCCCTTGCCGTAGAAAGCGACCTGTCGCATCGTTGTGCTCCTTTCCATCGAACCACACGCAACGGTATGCGCGTGAGTGCAAACCGGATCGTTCTTGAATGCACAAATGTGGAGTGTACCGGGCGCGCGGCGATGGCGGAACAGGTGCAGATCAGGCGAAGGACATACACCGGCGCTCACGCCGCCGCTGCGCACCCCCGGCAACAATCCAGGGTGCATCGAACATCAGTCTGACGGCATGAGCAGGAAGGGGGACATGTGGTATAATGCCACCGCATCGGCGCTCACGCCGCCGCTGCAATCGATCCCCCGCCGGTGCCAGCGGCGTGGGGATCGCCTGTTGCCTGAACCGATCTGTCAGACACCGGGCTGCACTATCGCCAGGATAGTGATTGCAGTGCCAGTGCAACCGCTCCCTGTAGACGTCTGAATGCGACTCCCGATGCTCAACCCGGTTGTGACATGCTGCTCAGGCAGTTCGTGCAACACTGCAAAGAGGCGTCATTGAGGATCACGACACTGTGGCGTTGCAGGGTTGACGGTGTTGATACGTGCATCGTGCCAGCACGCTCAACGCCACTGTTGGTTTCCATCGGTGGGATTTGTAGAGAATATACCATTGAAGATCGAGTTTGGCAATACGTTTTTGAGACATGATCGTTAACGTTCGATAACCAAAGCAGGCAAGTTGTCTATTTTGAACGTATGTATTTGTGGGTAAAACTCTGATGGGCGCGGTGGGCTCCTGATCCCATACCTGGAAAGGCATATGGTTTTTGAAGAAATAATCCAGTATAGTCCGCGCAGGCGGGCTTCGCTCTGGTTAGCCGAGGGCTTATGGTCTTTGAGTAATTATTCCGCTACCGCCCGCGCAGGCGGACTTCGCCCTGGTTAGCCGAGGGCTTTAGCCCCACGGCTCGTGCGGGATAGCGGATTATAGCAGTTCTCACAGAGGTTGAACCTGGTGGACGAGGTTGAACATGCCCGGAATCGCGCGCCTCACGCGATGACCGAAATAAATTTCGGTCTACACTCTGCTGAAAGCGTGCGTCTCGTGCGACACGACAGACCCGGACAAGGGTCAACGTATCTGCGAACTGCTATAAATTTCGGTCTACACTCCGCTGGCAGTGGGCGTCTCGCGCGACACGGCAGGACTGGACAGTGGTCAACATATCTAATAACTGCTATAAATGCTCAATCTCCATATACCATCAGAGCCAGCGGCGGGCTGAAACGGTTGTGTTTTGAAGAGTGATTTCGCCGATGGCAACACGGCTGACGATCCACGTCCTTTTTACGCTGGACTGCGAGAGCATTGCGATCCGCACGGCGAAGGAGGGACCACGCTCCTGGGAGCAGAGCGCGCGCGCGATTGAAGGGTATTGCAATCGTCTGCTTCGGGCAGGGTATCCGCCGACATTGTTCCTCGCACCGCAGTGCGCAGTCGAACACACGCCGCTGCTCGAAGAACTGGCGGGGCGCGGCGTCGAACTCGGGCTGTATGTGAATCCGTTGCAGGCGGAGAACGGTTCGTACCGCAATTTCCTGGGCACGCTTGCGCCGGATGTGCAACGCCAGTTGATCGATGACGCAGCCGAGCGCTTCGCCGACGCCATTGGCGTTCGTCCGCGCTCATTTCGCCCCTGCAAGCATTCGGCGAGCGACGCTACCTATCGCCTGCTCTACGAACTCGGCTTTCGTCAGGGTTCGATTGCGCAGCCCGGTTTTATGCTGCCGCGCATTGGGGTGGAGTGGGAGCACGTGGCGCACCACCCGCGCTACGTCGATGCGCAGCACCACGAGCGCGCCGGCGACCTGCCGTTCCTCGATGTGCCAGTGACGACCGACCCGGATCAGCGACAGATCACCAATCAACCGTATGAGTTGCGGATCGACGCCGGAACGTTCGAGGCGTTGCACCAACCGGTGATCGAACGCGCCATCGAGCGTATGATCGAGGATGTTGCATCGTTCTGCGCACTCTGTTTTACGTCCGATAATCGTCCGGCATATGACAATGACAATGATAAACATAGTCGGACGCTGGAAGCCGTCCTTGATTATCTCGAAGCGCTCGGCGAACGGCATGATCTTGTTCCGACGACCCTGGCTGGCGCCCACGAACGTTTTCGCGCCCTGCGCCACATGGTGAGTGCAGCGCAGGAGTGAACAGGCAACGGTATGCTGCGTCAACTCACGATTGCCCTCTCGTTTCCCCCGGTCATCTGGCGGAGGTTGCTGAGTCATTTCGGGCTTGCGCTGGCGGTCTGGTCTGGCATGGCGCTGGCGGCTGGCATGGTGGTCAGCATTCCGGTCTACGCCGAAGCGTCGGGGTACCGCATTTTGCTGGCGGCGCTCACCGAACGCGCAGTTGCCGACCCGCTGCCGCCATTCGCCATGATCTATCGCTACGGCGGTGCGTCCGATCCATCGATTTCGTGGCAACAGTACCTGCTGACGGATCAACTGGCAGGCAATCTGCCAGCGGCGGGGATTGACCTGCCAGCGCCGCCGAGCGTGCGCTTCGCTGCCACCGAAAAACTGCGCGTCGGGTTTCCTGACGGCGCGGGGCGGGAAGTTCTGTTTGCCCGTATCGGGTTCCTCAGCGGCATCGAACGGCACATCCAGATTGTTGATGGCGATCTGCCGCGTTCCTTCACCGGCGACGGACCGCTCGACGTGCTGGTTTCAGAAACAACCGCTGCGAAGAACACGCTGCTGATCGATGATCTCTACCGGGTTGAGTCGACCGGTCGCGAGCCGCGGATCGATGTCATTGTGCGCATTGCCGGCATATGGCGACCAGCAGACGCCGATGCCGGCTACTGGTTTCAAACGCCATCGGCTTATAGCGATGTCTTTCTCGTACCAGAGGAAAGTTTCGCCCTGATTGCGGATGTGCCGGATGCGCGATTTGTGACATTGGCGGCGTGGTACACGGCGATCGATGGCAGCAGTGTGCGCAGCAGCGATGTCGAGCGTCTGCGTGAGCGAATTGCAACCGCCACCGCCGACATCCAGCAGCGTCTGCCCGGCGCGCAACTCGTGCGCTCGCCAATGGAGGCGCTAGAGCGGCATCGTGATCAGGTGCGGGTGTTGACTGTCACGCTGGCGCTGTTTGCAGTGCCATTGCTCGTCGTGATCGGGTACTTTGTGCTCCAGGTCGCCGGGATGACCGTTGCGCGCCAGCAGCAGGAGATGGCGATTCTGCGCAGTCGCGGCAGTTCGCGCTGGCAGGTGCTGGGGCTGGCGCTCGGCGAAGTGCTGCTGCTCGGCGCAGCGGCATGGGCGGCTGGTTTGCCGTTGGGGTTGTTGCTGGCGCATGTGATCTCCTGGACTGTCTCCTTTTTGCGGTTTGCGCCACTTGACGCGCCAGCGCCGACATTGTTGCCAGCAAGCCCCTGGCATGCACTGGCGACGGTTCTGCTGGCGCTGCCAGCCGTTGTGATCCCGGCGCTGAGCGCTGCCGGTCGGACGATCATTTCCTACAAGATCGAACGCGCGCGCGCAACCCGCCCACCGCTCTGGCAACGTCTCTATCTCGATATTCTGTTGTTGATACCGGCAGTCTATGGTTATCAACAGTTACGGTTGAGCGGTATGATCGGTGTGCCGGGCGTGACTGTCGGCACGGATGACCCCTTTCGCAACCCGCTGTTGCTGCTCGCTCCGGCGCTGATGGTGTTTGCCGGCACGCTGGTCGGTATGCGTTTCCTACCGCTGCTGCTGCGCGCGCTGGCATGGATTGCGGGGCTGTTGCCGGGAGTGGCGCTTGTGACGGCGCTGCGCTTCCTGGCGCGCATGCCGGGCGCCTATGGCGGACCGGCGCTGCTTGTTGCGCTGACGCTGGCGCTTGCAACATTCACGTCGTCGATGGCGCTCACACTGGATCGTCATAGCGAAGAACGGGCATACTATCGGGGCGCGGCTGATGTGCGTCTCGCGTATCCTGGCGCGGCGATAACATCGGCGAACATTGCTGGCGACCGCGAGATCGCCCTGGCAGAAACCAGTCTTGATCTGAGCGGAGGCGCGTTGAGCACCACGGGTGAAGCCGATACAACTCCCAGCACAGCGTATCTGTTCGTGCCGATCGAAGAGTATCTGCTGATCCCCGGCGTGACCGGCGCCACCCGCGTTGCGCCCGGCAAGGTAGACATTATCGTAGGGAACGCACAACCAATCAGCGGCATCTTCTATGGCGTTGATCGAACAACCCTGGCAGCAGTGCTGGCGGATGCGTGGCGACCTGACTATGCCAATGAGTCCCTTGGCGCATTGATGAACCGTCTGGCGGATTATCCCGATGCGGCGCTGGTTTCCGAAACATTCGCAACACAATACGGGCTGCGGATCGGCGACCGATTTACGCTGGCGATGAATGATCGCGGGCAGACGCAAAATATCACATTTACGGTCGTTGGTATGCTCAGGTATTTTCCAACGCTCTACGATCAGGGTCCGCCATTTGTGATCGGGAACCTGGACTACAGTTTCGATTCACAGGGCGGGCTGTATCCGTATGAAGTCTGGCTATCGCTGGCGCCCGATGCCAGTCTGCAAGCAGTGGCGGCGGCAGGGATCGGGTACGGGCTGCGCATGATCCGGTCGACGCCACAGGCGTTGCTCGATCTCGATCTGCGCCGACCGGAGCGACAGGGATTGTTCGGGTTGCTCTCAGTCGGTTTTCTGGCGACAACTGTGGTGACGGTGATCGGATTTGTCGCCTATACACTTCTCTCGTTCCAGCGTCGCCTGGTGGAGTTGGGAGTCCTGCGCGCAATTGGCTTGAGTACGCGACAGTTGAGCTTGCTGCTGGTCTTTGAGCAGACGCTGATCGTCGGTTTTGGCGCCGCTCCCGGCACGCTGGTCGGTATTCTGACAAGTTGGTTGTTTATTCCATTCTTGCAGGTGCGTACCGGGGTCTATCCTGAGACGCCACCATTCGTGGTGCAGATCGACTGGGAGCGGATCGCGCTGGTGTACGGTATTTCCGGCGGTTTGCTGGCAGCGACGATTGTTGTGATCGTGCTCTTGTTGCATCGAATGCGCATTTTCGAGGCGGTGAAACTGGGTGAAGCGGTATAGTCTCGTGAAGCGGTGTGAAGGCAGTGTTGACTTCGCTGCAAAAACGCACCGCTGAGACGCCGAGGGCACAGAGAACCCTACAAACGTCCCAGGATGGATGCGTGGCGATGCATACGTGTGCGTGAGACGCGCGAGAGAATCTTCCGCTGCGAATGCTGCGCCTTCAGGGTGACATACCCCTTTTTGCAGTGGACTCAATGTTCAAAAGAGACGCTTGAAGAACCGATCACCCTCTGTTACTATAGCCGCAATCGCGTACTGAAGCGACAAGGAGCGTCCCATATGCCCCGATTCATTGTGGTGATCTGCGCCGGTATCGTAGCAACTGGATTACTCGTTGGTTTTGCACGAGTGATGGAAGCGGCTGCACCCCGTTCTGTGCCGCAGGCGCCGCTGCTGGCGTTGACCGAAACGGTGGAAGTACGTCCCACCGAGACGCCGCCACCGACGACCCCGCCAGGGACGCCGCCACCGACGACCCCGCCAGGGACGCCGCCACCGACGGTTCCGCCGGAGACGCCGCCACCGACGGTTCCGCCGGGGACGCCACCACCGACGACCCCGCCGGAGACGCCGCCGCCGGAGACGCCGCCGGAGACGCCGCCGCCGGAGACGCCGCCGGAGACGCCGCCGCCGGAGACGCCGCCGGAGACGCCGCCACCGGGAACGCCAGTGCAGGAGCAGCAGCAGCAGACGGTTACACCGGTTTCTGTCGGTACGCCAACACCGACGCTGACCGTGCCTGCTCCTGTCACGCTTCCCGGCACCGGTGCATCTGTTGCCGGTGGAGCGCCGCTGATGCTTGTACTGATAGCGCTGCTTGTGATTGCTGGCGGATTGCTGGCTCGTAATCGCAAGGCATAACTCTGTAACGCAGCAGAAGAGTTGCCGCTTGTGCTGCCTGGATTGCAATGATGACACGTTGTGCTCTCGTTCTTGTTCTGATCATCGGCAGTGTGTGCGGTGCGATGGCATCTCCCACAGCAACCGGCGCCGGGGATGATGCGCCGGTGGTGCGTCCGGTTGATAATGGCGTTTGGATAACCTGGCGTCCCACTGTTCCCGATCCCTCGCTGCCGGTGGAACCGGTTCTGGTTGCGCTGCGTGCACTCAGCGATGCCAGTGTCGAGCCACGCGTGATTGCGCTCGACGATGCGCCATGGTCTGGCGCACCCGATGATTTGCCGGTTGCGCCGGTGGTGGTGCTGCGCGAGTCGCGTCAGCGCGGCGAACGGATCGTCGCGCTGGCGCTGAGTCCGGCGTACCGGCAGGATGGACGCGCACGCGCCGTGCGCACCCTTGAGGTGCTGGTCGAAGCAGTGACGCCGCTGGACACGAAGGGCACAGCGGCGCTCGCGTTTGCCCAGGCGATGGCGTCGCCTTCCTCGATTCCGCCTCGCCCCCCCGCGTTCCCCGCTGTCCCGGCGTTGCGGGTGCGCGTCGAACACCAGGGATTGCAGATTCTCCGAGTCAGCGAACTGAGTCTGGCGATCACGGCATCACCGGCGCGCATCAAACTCAGTCGCGCCGGCACGGAGATCCCGATCGAGTTGCGCGATGTCAACGGGAACAGCGCCTGGGGCGATCCTGATGATGAACTGCGCTTCTATGCGCCGCCGCCGGGCGACCGCTGGAACCGGAGCGATACATACTGGCTCACGCTGGAAAACGGTACGCGATTGCGGATTGCATCTCGTTTAGCCAGCATACCATCGGGGGAAGCGCCGTCCAGCGCGCTGGAGCGGGGCGTTGTGCGGGGAACGACCTACTACGACTCGCGGCGCCCCGGCAGCGACGGCGACCACTGGTTTGCAGCGTTGCTGCGCGCCGAGCCAGGGCAACCGGAGGATGATCAGGCGCGGATGAGCATTCCGTTGACAACGACCCTTCCGGCGGCGGCAGGAACGATGACCTTCACAGTGAGCGTGCATGTGCAATCCGACGCTGTGCGTCGCCTGACTGCCGCAATCGGGTCGAGCAGCAGCGCGCCAGTAGAGTGGAACAGCGCCGGAGATGCGATGCAGACGCTGGTGGTGTCGGGAACTGCTGGCGACGCAACCGAAGCGCGCCTGACTCTGACCGCCATCACCGGCTACGCGCAGGTCGCGGTTGATACCATCGAGTGGTACAGACCAGTGCTGCTCCAGTTTGGCGGAAAGGGTGCGATCTTCCAGGGCGCTTCCGGTCAGCGCGCCTATCAGATCGCCGGAGCGCCGCCCGGCTTTGCCCTGTACGACGTGACCGATCCGGCTGCGCCGGTGCGGGTGCAGATCACCGGCGCAGCGTTCGAGGATGATCGTGCAGAGCGCTCGTACCTGCTGACCGGCGATGGGACCATTTTCACGCCGACGGTCGAACCCTTTACCCCGCCAGCGTTGCCATCTGGCGCCGATGCGGTCTACATTGCCCCGGCGCTGCTGCACCCCGCGCTGACGCCACTGATCGATCTGCGGCGAGCGCAGGGATATACCGTCGCGGTGATCGACGTCCAGAGCATCTATGATGGATGGAGTTCCGGTCAGGTCGATCCGCGCGCGATCCGTTCATTTCTGCAACATGTGGCGCAAACATGGTCGCCGCCGCCGATGGCGGTGACGCTTGTCGGCGATGGGAGTTCCGATCCGTTTGACTACACCAATCGCGGTGCAAAGAACGTCAACCTGATCCCGCCCTATCTGGCGATGGTCGATCCGTGGCTGGGTGAGACAGCGTGCGAAACCTGCTACGCGCAACTCGACGGTGAGAACCCGACCGACGACCGGTTGCCGGATGTCTGGCTTGGGCGTTTGCCGGTGAAAAGCGCCGCTGAACTGCAAACCCTGGTTGCCAGAATCGTCGGGTACGAAACCGCGCCGACCGGCGGCGCGTGGCGCGGGCGGATGCTGTACCTGGCGGACGATGCGGATAGCAGCGGCGATTTCGCGGCACAGGCGGAAGCGAGTATTGCACTGCAACCGCCTGTCATGCAGATTGATCGCGTGTTTTTCGGCAATGGCGCCGGGCAGATTCCAACCGCAGCCGCTGCGCGCGCGGCGGCGCTGGCGCGTTTTGGCAATGGTGCGGCGGTGGTTGCGTACTTTGGGCATGCACACCAGCAACAGTGGGCGGTGACCGAGTTGAGCGCACCGGAGAACTGGTTGCTCCACCGTTCGGATGTGCTGCAACTGACGAACGGCGACCGGTTGCCGGTGGTGCTGTCGCTCACCTGCCTGAGCAGCGCCTTCCAGTGGCCCTCCTATGTTGGCATGACTATCGACGAAGCATTGCTGCTGAGTGAGAAGGGTGGCGCAGTAGCAGTGTGGGGACCAACGGGGTTGGGGGTATCGTATGGGCACGATAAACTGCAAGAAGGATTCTTCCGCACCCTCTGGTCGTCCTCGGCAGGAAACGACATCGAACGCGCTGTTCCGCTGGGCGCGTTGACTGCTGCCGGCTTCCGCGAACTCTTTACCGGCAGCGTATGTTGCCAGGAAACGCTGTTGACCTACGCCCTGCTCGGCGACCCGCTGACCCGACTGCGGGTTTTGCTGACATGGCG
>Ga0272446_1005794_pt1 | contig 13351 bp, 19 predicted proteins | sample YNPCB0061_FD_194587 | JGI IMG/M metagenome (GOLD analysis project Ga0272446, IMG submission 194587) | Hot spring microbial mat communities from Yellowstone National Park, WY, United States - YNP-CB-006-1 | ecosystem: Environmental > Aquatic > Thermal springs > Hot (42-90C) > Sediment | place... | reverse complement strand
CCAACTAGCTGCACTATTAAGTCTGTCTCAGTTTTCGGGGCAACAGGGATCCCTGAGTGCTTTTGAACGTGTTCTGTTAGCCTTACTATCCAAGGGGAATCCCGTGAATCAAGAGATTATTGACAGCCAATTAGCAACAATCCTGGGTCTTACACAATTCTCAGAACAACAGGGATCCTTGAGTGCCTATGACAGGATCCTTTTGGCAGCAGTTGCGTTCGCTACAACCGATGGCATTGCAGCGGATCCCGTCACTATCACAGCGGGATCCCCGTCCTACACGATTCCTAACAACGTTAAAATACAGCCGATTTTACTGCAAAATAACGCCACGATTACCCTGCCCGCTCCAGTGCAAGTAATCGGAGAGCGGACTAGTGTAGTGGTTGAACTGACCCAGGACGACACAGGGGGAAGAACCGTAACTTGGGTAGCACCGGCTGGTTACACCATCAAGTGGTTATCTTCTGCCACAGCGCACAGATTAGTTACAGCTCCCAATAAAGTCAATTGGGTGCAGTTTGACTATGTGCAGGGCAGTACAGTTATCTATGCTTCTGTTGTGTGGCAGGAGTCACAAATCTGATGCGACTAACTACGAGGCAGATATTCTGGGATCCGCCCCATCAGCAAACACCAAGGATTTGGGCTGAGCAATTTCGGTTGCATACCACTGGTTTTAGTGCTACTGCCACTAGGTCAACAATGGGAGCTAATTTAAATGGTACAGGCAAATGGCATAGTGGAGCTCCTGGAATTGACGGAAAAATATATGGCATACCATTCGATGCCACAGACATTTTGATTATTGACCCTATAGCTGGAACAGCTGTTAGGTCAACGATGGGGGTTGATTTAAGTGGTACAAGCAAATGGGTTGGTGGTGTTGTTGGTATAGATGGGAAAATATATGGTATACCATATGATGCCACAGACATTTTGATTATTGATCCTGTAGCTGGAACAGCTGTTAGGTCAACGATGGGGGCTGATTTAAGTGGTGGTATCAAATGGCAGGGAGGAGTGTCTGGAATTGACAGTAATATATATGGTATACCTCGTAATTCTACAGACATTTTGATTATTGACCCTATAGCTGGAACAGCTGTTAGGTCAACGATGGGGGCTAATTTAAGTGGTACAAGCAAATGGGTTGGTGGTGTTGTTGGTATAGATGGGAAAATATATGGTGTACCTCGTAATTCTACAGACATTTTGATTATTGATCCTGTAGCTGGAACAGCTACTAGGTCAACGATGGGGGCTGATTTAAGTGGTACAAATAAGTGGGTTAGTGGTGTACCTGGGATTGATGGGAAAATATATTGTATACCACTTGATACTATAGATATTCTACAAATCACGGTTGGGTCAAATACTCCACTACGCTTAGCAATGCAGTCCAGTTTCTTCTGAGGTTTCTATGAGATTTTTCAGAATCCAATCAAATCAACCTGTTGAGGGATCCCTCCCTTCTCTCCTTCCAAACACAAGCAACCCTGAGCTGCTTACACCCTCAGAATTATTAGCGGCAGGGGTTTACACTTTAACAGAACCAGCTCCAGTTGAGGGATCCCGCTGGATCCCGGTTGCCCCGACCTGGGACGGCACGACATTAGTAGGAGGATGGGAGCTACAGGAGATCCTGCCTGTAGTGCCAGAACCTAATTGGGATGGGTTTCTGGCTGGCTTTATCTTTCCAGGCAATGAAATCTATAACGGGATTGCTACAAAGGTGCAAGCTGCCACGCCTTTTACTCAGGAGCATTGGGAAAATTTAAGGATGCTCATTATAATGCCGGGATCCCTTCGTACCCGCGAGGCGGTGATTAGTGGATGGGAATACCTTAAGCTACTTTTAGCGGCAGACAATCAGGCATTAACCGCCGAAACTGTGGCGGCATTTGAGGCATTGGCAACAGCAAATCATATTCTTTTGTCTGAGGAGTCTTTATGATCAAATTGACTGACACGCACCGCTACTACAAAGGGCTGCCTCACCAGGTGCGAGCTATTGAACAACTCCAGAAATTGATTGAGGAGCGCTACCCAGAAATCCTAGAGAACCAGGAGTGGATCACCACATGGCGGAGCGAGAGTAATCCGGATCCCCAACTGCAATCCCAGTGGATCCCAGCGGTAGCAATCGCGCTCATCAATGCCGTGCCGAATGATGTGGTTCCAAACGGTAAAACACGGCGCGAGAATGCCACCACTGCCATCCCCTTGCTGTTACGGGCTTGCGATAAATATGCAGTTAGGGATCCCGCCCATATCGCCTATATCATGGGCACAGTAAGCCATGAAAGCTATTTTGCCCCAATCAAAGAAATCGGCTCGGATGCTTACTTCACGCGGATGTACGAATGGCGTACTATTCTGGGGAATACCCAACCAGGTGATGGCGCAAAATATGCGGGACGGGGCTACGTGCAAATCACCGGACGACGGAACTATGCCCTATTTGAAAAGTTGTTAGGGATCCCGTTGGTTACAGAGCCAGATCTTGCCTTAGTGCCGCAGTTCGCCGCAGAGATTTGTGTCCGCGGCATGGCTGAGGGGCTGTTTACCGGGCGGAAAATGGGAGATTTTGGCGCGGGTGATACGTTCCAGTGGAAACAGGCGCGGCAGGTGATCAACGGCATGGATCGCGCTGACCTTATTGCCGGATACGCCCGCCACTACTACCAAGCCATCTTGTCCGTCTAGAGACTTGGGTTCCTCATCCTAGTGCCCTGCGCCCGAAACTTCGCCGTGATCTTAGCCTGCGGGATCCCGGTGCGGAGAGCTACCTCTGCAGGAGTCTTCCCTTCTTGGAGAAGCTCGGCACACTGCTTCACCTCTAAAGGTGTCCATGTATGACGGCTTTCTTTTTGGCTAAAGTTTCTTAGATTTTCGGAGAAAACCTGAGCCTGCTCCCGAATCTCTGGATTAGAAGATTTGCTCGCGCAATATAGGCAAATCTTATATCCCAGCTTATCTACTACCGGGATCCCGATTTGCAAGCACTTGCTGCAACGGGCGAGCGCGATCCTTTCAAGGATGGCAAAGGGATCCTTTTCTGGGGTGGCAGGGTTCGGGTGTTGAGTAGGCGGCTTGCGGACACAGCCGCAGCACTTGGATCTCCCGTCCTTGAGGAGATCCAAGGCTACATACCTTTCCGTGCCGCAAACGCAGCGGCACAGGAAAAGCCGCTTCTTCTTATCCCTGATTTCGTCGCCGCTAATGACTTCCCAATAGTGGAAGCGGCTCCCTACCGGAACCTTCTCCGGCACATTTAAGCATCCACAGTGGGTTGTATAACCGCTTTTTAGGCGATCCAGACGGTTCAGCCTGGTAGTGCCGCAATCGCAGCGACACCATATCCCCCTAGCTTCTCTTGGGCCCGTAACAACCCAACTCCCAAATCTTTCTCCTATTGGAATCTGCGTTCTTGGCATTTTTTTCTCCACAACGACAACAGGATCCCTATCCTCCTATCCCCACTTGGCATAGACCGCACCAAACAACACCGAGAACCAACGCTCCAGCACGGGATCCGGGCGATACTGCAACTGGTAGGCAAGCCGCCCGACTTCCTGGATCAACCAGGGATCCCGACGTGGAGCTTTCTTGATCAAACTGAGCAAATGCTCGCAGTAGTGAACAGTCATCATGGTCGTCTCCTCTGTGAGTGCCTATCACCCTACCAAACCCTTGACACAAAAGCAAGAAATTGTGAAAATCTGTCGGCAGGGATCCCGCTGCCAGGTCAGGGATCCCTACCCATAAAAATTTTAGCCATAACCCCTTGACAGAATAAAAAGGGGATGCGATAGTAAAGACATGGGGAAACAAATACCCCGGCACACAACACAACAAAGGAGTTAATACCATGTCACTTCATAAATTGGCGGAATACGTTCTATGCAACGGGCGCGTTGACGGGGATCCTGATGAAAAGGGCGGCGATTTTGCCGCGTCCTTGGCTGCGGAGATGTATTTTGAAATGCAGTTTGACGAATATGACCAATGGAATAACCTGAATGTGACTCTTCAAGAGATTGAGGAGTGGGTTTACGCCCGTTATTAACCCTATACACCTGCTACCCCCCAGGGATCCCGCACCTCGGAGTCGGACGGGATTCCTCTAGCCCCTGGACGTGATTGGGGCGCAATAAAGAGGAAAGAATTATGAAACTTAAGTATTTTAAGTATCTGGGCTACTGTGCGTTATGGACGACCCATAAACTAATTTTGGGTTCCCTGTTGGGTTTACTTCTTATTGCACATGGCTTGATTATTGGAGGGCAGTGGGCGTTCTGGTTGGGTTCCCAAGCCCGCATCTGGTGGAGCGCACATAAAGCCTTTGTCGCTCCTGTGATTGTGCCCTCACTGGACGATGATGCTCCTCTACTGCCCACGATTCAAAACACGCCTGTTGCGGTGAATCCGGATCCCGTTGTGGATGCGGATCCCGTTGTGGATGCAGCCATTGCTCCGACGACTGTTCCTACAACTGCCCCTGCTGACTTAGGATCTTTGACGATCCGTCAGCTAAAAAACATGGCGAAAGGGACAGGGATCCCGCGCTATTGGACGCTGACAAAGGCTCAGCTGATTGCAGCCTTGGGATCCCTATAATCTTCCCATGCCGCCGCCACCCCACAGCATAGAGAGGGGATTCCACAAAACACCCCTACAGGAGGAGTTATGTACGACACTGAGCGAGAACTCATCAAGCTGCAAGCACAGGCAAGGATACTGGAGCTGCTGGAAGACTACCAGCTAGAGAACAACGGTGATTGGCTAGGAGCTTGGATTGATATTAGATCCGACATTATCCGACAAATTCAACAGATCAAAAAAACCACATCCGCCACCCCACAGCGTTAGCGAGGGGGATCCCGCCCTGAGCATGGCGTAAAAAGGCTTACCCCGGCACGGCGGGGCTGGGCTGGGCGAGGCGTGGCATGGCTGGGCGGGGCTGGGCTAGGCGGGGCTAGGCAAGGCTAACTGCTGCTACCCCACAGCGTAGAGAGGGGAAAGGATCCCTGTGTACAATAGTGGTAACTCCTCTGTTGTGCCTGGGATCCCAGTCAACCGGGATCCTTTTTCTGGGGATCCGGTGTCAAGAGGTTAATGGTATAATGGTGTCAACACTACGGAGGAGAACAATGGAGGAAATTATTCAACAATACCAAGAAGATCGGCTGACACGGAAACAGCTAGTTACCCGTGCGGATGCCCTGCGTAAAAAAATCCAGGCTCTCCAGGCTGAGCGTTGGTCGGATGAGGGGAGCATGGTTGAGGTCGAAATTGACCTCAAAAAAGCCCGTCGATCCTTGGCTGAAACTCTCAAGGCTATCGAAACGATCGACAACACTTACCTTACTGCCTTGTACTAGGGATCCCCATGATCGATCATGAGGAAATCCTCAAGCTCCGGCAGGAAGGGCTGACCTATGCACAAATAGGTCAGCGATTTGGTGTATCCCGGCAAAGGATCCACCAGATCATAACCGAGGAGAGGGCAAGGCAAGCCGGGATCCCAAGCCGTGGTGAGCGGCTGCGAAAACGCAATCAAGGGATCCTGGAACGTGCCCAACAAGGGCACACAGTTCAAGAGATAGCCCAGGAGTTTGGGCTTGCAGTCGGGTACACTTACAAACTTTTGTCAACACTGAAAAGAGGGAATCATGACTAGCAACATCCAACGCTACAACACCGAAAAAAACACAGCGGCGATTGAAAAAATAATCGCAAATGGTGATCTCAGTGGATTATCCCCAGAGGAAAGGACAAGATTTTATGAACAGACCTGTCGTTCCCTGGGCGTGAACCCCTTCACACGACCGTTAGTTTACATTAAATTGAACGGCGCTCTGACTTTGTACGCCACCGCCAGGTGTACCCAGCAGATTGCTATGGCAAGAGGGATCTCGTTCAAGGTTTCAGAGCCAAAAATTGAGAACAACCTCATAACCGTGCTAGTTGAGGCACGGGATCCCCAAGGGCGCACCGACTCGGATATTGGTGCTTTGGAGATGCCAGCCAATGCCAAGCCTTACGAGATCGCTAATATCATCAAGAAGTGCATCACCCAAGCAAAAAGGCGGGTGATTCTCTCGATGTTCGGGCTGGGTTGGGCATCCGGCGAAGAACAGCGTGACCACGGGGATCCCGAACCCAACCAAGTCGAGGTTGAGTTAGAAGATATTGAGACACCCGCTGAGCCAGCCGCAAATCACGTACTAATGTACAGCCAGATAAAGGCAGCCGCCGCGTCAAAAGGGATCCCTGACGAGACCCTGCGTGAGTCGCTTGCTATTCTTTTCGGGGTGAGAACATCCAAGGATCTGACCCCTGGGAATCTTGCGACGATTCTGGAATGGATCAACAAATACGAATAATAATTCATTAGGGATCCCTGGGTTAGGGATCCCTTTGTTTTATTTAGGAGAATCGAATGTACTACGGGATCAACAATGCAGCTAATCACGGCTATGGTGTGGCTGCGGCACTAACGTATTGGGTGTTTAAGTGTCGGGGGAGATCCAGTCCTGCCAATGGTACTAAGACATGGGTGTATCTGGAGTCTGCGATCCGCAACGCAGCGGAGGTCAGCACCTGCCTAGAAGATTATTTGCAGAGACTTTGTGATAGTTTGCACAGCCACCTACGTCCAGAGGTACTAAACCGAATTATCCGTCCTCAGATGCGGGTGTTACGGGTAGCGCAAGACTTCTCGGAGATCCAAGAAGTCAACGAGGATCAACAGAATTTACAGTTTATGGGGTGGCGTGACTTGCTAACTGATATTGCCCCTCACGGGTTTACCGAGTGGGACGTATTGGAGCTTTGCCGTTCCAAACCAGCAATTATTCAGGTCTTATGCCGCCTTAGATTCGAAGAGGATCGTGCATTAGGGAAACAAAACGATGACGAAGAAACTCTAGATGTGGATGTATCTTATGCTTAAAAATTACGACCCAACCCAGCGCGAGTTGTTGACACTACATTGTGTGATTGAGTTGCTATCTCCACTCAGTCACATCGGAGAAGTGAGCGGGAACGTCTCTAATCTCAAGACAGTCAAGCTCCTAGACTTTGAGGGATCCCCGCGATCCTGTTTTGTGTATTCGGGGAATGCCTTGCGTAATGGGATCCTGCGGCGGGTGGGGATTGCCCATGTACTGCAAGAATGTCAGCTAAAGGTCAATCCTGATGTTCATCACACCCTATTTGCCGGTGGTCGGATTGACGGATCTACTGCCAATGACATGGACTTAGACTGGCAGATCCGGCAGCTTATGCCGTGGCTGTCGGTGTTGGGGACAGCAAAGCCCGTGGGGGTCTTTGGCAGCAGAGCCTCACAGATGATCCAAGGGCGAATCAACGTGGGATCCGCCTACTTAGTGTGCTACGAATCAGCCCCCTTGGTTTTCGCTCAATTCCCTGGGATCCTGCCCGCCCACATCTTGAGCCGGATCCAGGAATTGCAAGCTTGCAGGATTACTGGGGATCCCTTTACGATTGCCAGTCAAGCGGAGATTGACCGCTGGCAAAGGGCTAAAGAGCTGCATCTGCCCTATTTGCGTAAGGAGCTACGCACATGGACAGAGTATCTGACCATTGAACAGACTACACGCCGGGATAGCACTGAGGATCCTAATCTGGCTAAATATCTGCTGCCGAAAAACGACGCGCCTCAGCTGCAAGGGGATTTATTTAGGCGTAAAAAAGAAGAACCCAAGAAAGAGAAAAGCGACAAAATGATCGCCGCTGACCGGCTGATTATGGCGGGATCTCGGTTGTATTCACGATGGGATCTTAATACCACCGAGGTAGAAACAGGCTGGGTGATTGACACTCTGCTTCAGTTTGCTAAATCGCCCTATCTGGGGGGCAAAGGTAATCGGGGCAACGGGTTGTGTAAGCTCGACTTCTGGTTCCAACGAGGCGACCAAAGAGGACATTTCCTGTCCGTAGCAACGGGATCCCAAACGTTATCCGAGCCTGCCACAGCAGCTCATAGCCGCTACCGGGAGTATTTCGAGGCATGGCGGCAATACCTGGACGAAGCAAAATCGAATAGCGAAATAAGGGGGCTGTTGAATGCAACCGCTTAAGATTACAGCCTGCATGGGATCCCCAATTGCAGTTTATGACGATTACAGTCCGAGCTTGGACGCTTTACTGGAATGGCTGATTCTAGACAGCAGGGGGTTAGCCGTTCCCAATCCTACAGCAGCCGATGTGGACGCTACCCGTGGGATTGTTGATGCGGCGATGCCAATCGTCAAAGGAGATATAGCAGGGGAGTGGTATTGGCAGGTATCGGGCCCGTGCTACCTGTACAGCACCGAGCAAACTGACAAATTCCGTAAACGTTGGGATCCCGGCATCGGCACACCAGAACCCGATTGGGGAAAGCGTAAGCCCACTTGGAACACCTCAATGGGAGCGGAAAAGGCTTATGAACTCCCCCTCTATTTGCGGGATCCCGAAGTCATTTGCTGGTATGCGGTGGGGGATCCTGATAGGGTTTTAGAGCTTGTGAGGAACTGCACCGGGCTGGGGAAAAAGAGAGCAATTGGATTCGGACAAATCACTAGATGGCAAGTAGAGGAGATAAAGCATGACTACCACTTATTCCAAAACGGGATCCTTATGCGTCCCGTCCCCTACGAGCATTTGTCCACCGTCTGCGACTTTGGGATCCGAGACTGGGGATGGAGACCACCCACCTGGCTGCCTGCCAACAAACGACGGTGCGCCATGCCCGTCCACACGGTCAGATTGGGTTAGCCGGCAGGAGAAAGGTGGGTTGGGGGGTATTTTATGGCACTTAGCATTGGCACAGGGATCCCTTGCCCGTGGCTGGAGGCGCGGACAAATAAAGCGCTGGCAGTTATTCGCTCATGGCTGGATGTATGTGCCGGCGCTGTTTACGGATCTATCAGCGGGGGCAAGGACAGCTTAGTTATGGCACACCTAATCCGCCAGGTTTACCCTGACTGCCCATTGGTCTGGGTTAATCAAGGGTATATGGCGGAGTGGACGGACTGCGTGGAACTCTTGGAACATTTGAAAACATCCGGCTGGAACATTATAGAGCTATGCCCACCAAGAGATCTTTGGCGATTGTACGCCGATTACGGGATCCCGCTGGAAGGCACGATGAACACTAAATTTGACAAACTGATTAACCAAAAGCTCATCTATGACCCACTGGAAGAATACCAGGAATTGCACGGGATCCGGGGATACGCTTGGGGATTACGGCAAGACGAATCAAGAAATAGAGCAAAGTTCATGAGAAAACATGGTACTTTGCACCAGCTAAAGAACGGGCTATGGGTATGCTCTCCTATTGGGTTCTGGAGAACAGCTGACATTTGGAGCTATATTGACAGCCATTCTTTGCCCTACCCCGCGATGTACGACCGAGATCGCATGACCGTCAGAAACGGGCCACCAATAGGGACTACGGGCGTTAATTGGGGCAGACTGGCAGAACTCAAAAGGCATCATCCAGAAGCCTACACAACGCTATCTAATGCTTACCCAGAGGTGCGTAATTATGTCTAACTGTTATCTTTGCGGATCCCCTGCAGATCTCCCTTTGCTGCTAAAAGATACGTTCACGGCTCACAGCTTGTCCCGTTGCCCAGAGAGCGACAAAATGTGCCAGCGCTGTGATTACTGGCTAAACCTGCGGTGCTGGTACTTCAACCCCAATAAACAAAAATGGGGCAAACTCTTCGCCCGTAACTGGTCAAGCCTGTTTGTGCAGGGATCCCTTGTCTCCCCCGTAATCCAGGGATCCCGAACTGAGGACAAGGACACACTGCCAATCGTTAGCAAACTGCCTACACGAGCAGAGATCCGAGAATGGCTAATCAACCCACCGGATCCCCCGTTTGTGATTTGCATCGCCGAGTCCGGGCAGAAACATATCATCCCGTGGGCGCAGACAGGATACAACACCGAGCGGTTCCCAGTGCAATTCGAACTTGATTGTGTCTGGGTCAACAAAACACAATTTGCCGAGTTGCTAGCAGACTATGAGGCGCTGATGGCACTAGGCTTCAGCAAAACCGAGATCGACAGCGGGGACTACCACAGCGACCGGCTCATGCAGGTCTTCCGTTCGGGATCCCTGTGGACAAACCACGAAGAACGACTACAGCACTATCGGGGATCCCGACTACTCGCGCTGCTCAGCTACGTGGCACAAAAACGGGATCCCTAGCCGCCCAACAGAAAACGAAGCGGAGACCACACTGGATCCCCAATTGAACCCTGTGTGCTATGCTCTATTTAAATAGTATTCATTTAGAGGATATTCATGCTAATCAATTTCCAAGTCCCTGATGCTGAGGCAAAGTTGCTGAAGGAATACTGCAAACAAGTAGCCAGGACTCGTTCGGATGTACTGCGGGAGTTTGTCCGGTCTCTGGCTGCAAAGGTAAAAGACAAAGAAGTCACACCTGAATAATGGAACAGGGATCCCCGATGGCTTAGGGATCCCTGTTGATAAATACGCAACTTTAAGGATTCTATCATGCCAGAAAACGATCCCATGCTGCGAAAGTTGACTCCGTGGGAGTGGGAGCAACTGAAAAAGGCAGCTAAGGTTCTAATGTTGACTGTTGACGAGTTTGCGGAGATTGTCACCAAACACGCGGGATCCCCAAGGGGATCCTTGGTTAACCTGTACCAGTTAGAGTTGATTTTCAACGAGATGGAAGAGCATTATGTCAAACGCCACCAATTGGGTTAGGTCAGGACGCGGGCAGGCTTGCCCAGTTTGTGGTCGGAATAAAGATGCGGATTGTCGTTGGACTCCGGATCAATCTGTTGTCCTTTGTCACACGCACACCACTGGATACGATGCCCCTGGCTATCGCTATGCGGGCTATAGCGATAAGGGAGCAGGGTGGGGCAAATACTACCGCCCATTTGAAAAGCAGAACCGCCCTAAGTCTCTGACCACTTACTACGACTATCCTTCAGTGGATGGATCTCCACTAGTCCGTGTTGTGCGCCGAGATACCCCAGAGGGGAAGAAATTCTATCAAGAACACTGGAACGGATCCCGTTTTGTTTCGGGTGTGGGGCCCCGACGGGATGAGATTCCTATCTACCGCTATGCCGATGTGCGACGAGCAATTGAGCAGGGATCCCCCATTTACTGGGTCGAGGGGGAAGGAGTGGCTGAGTCCCTATGGGCGTTAGGTCTTCCTGCCACGACCACTATCGGTGGCAGCAAAGGCTACCGCAAATATGGGAAGGCATACCGGGACAACTTGAAAGGGGCAAAGATCATCGTCTGCCCAGACCAAGACCAAGAAGGAATGTCCTATGCCCAAGAGATCCTTAAAGACTTTCCGGGATCCGGGATGTGTCGGGCTTTTCCCTTGTCGCCCCAGTGGTCGGATTTACCGGCTAATCAAGGCGCTGACCTAGCCGATTGGATTCAGCAGGGGGCTACCCGATCCGATATTGAGGCGGCAGTAGTCTGGCCCGAACAAAAAGGATCCAAGACACCTAAAGGGGATCCTGATGAATTGCCCAGTCATGATGATTTGATTTCCTCGATTACCGAGCTAGAGAAGCGATATGGACTGAATACAAGCCGATTTGATTACGGGCTACACGCATTGAGCAAGCAAATAAAGATACCTAAATCAGCATTAGAAGCAATCTACTATAAGGCAATTTCTGAGTCTGTAGCACGTGAAATTGTTCCGATTACAGATTTAGCAGCCCGCCATTCAGAAAATCAGGTTAGGGAGTGGTTTATTGAAAGGCTATTGCCGCGAGGTACTACAGTGCTTTTCTATGCTGATGGTGGCGCAGGTAAAACACTCTTTTGCTACGACTTGATCAAGAGTTTGTTCGTACGTGAATCTTTCTTAGAACGGCGGGTAATATACCGACCTAAAACGCTCTTGATTCAGACTGACGAGCCGGAAGTGGACATGATGCAACGGATGCGAGACAAAGAAATGGATGGATATGCCGATCTCCATGTCACGACCGAGTGGACTTTTGGTGAGGCGTTTCGGCTGAGATCGTTAATAGAATCGCAAGGATACGAATTAGTGGTCATAGACTCTTTTGCGAGTGCTAATCGAATGGCATTAACTGAGGAGAAAGACGCGATGCATGCGGCTGTATTGTTCCAGTTGCGTGATATGGCTAACTCAACAGGATGCTCATTTATTGTTTTGCACCATACCAATAAGAAGGGAACTGCGCGAGGCAATACGTCAATACGAAACAACGTCTCGGAATGCTGGCATCTGCGCCGCTATGATCCTGAATCAGATGCGTTCAAAATGCAATCAAACGAGCGAGTATTTCAGGTTGAAAAGTCACGGGCAGGGGTGATCCAAAAACTGCTAGTCTCGCTTAACGAAGATCTCGATTTTGAGTATGTGGACGATCTCCAGAAACGAATAGACGGAGCGGACAATGAACCAGCAACCTGGGCAGAGCGGGTTTTAGCCTATTTCCAAAACAACCCAGCAGCCGAAGAAACACCCACATCCCTAGGAGAACGCTGGGCGCTACAAGGCATCAAACCCGATACCGCTAAAAAGATCCTGCTCAGACTAGCCGCTAAGGGATCCCTGGAGTCGTGTGGACGGGTTACCAACTCCAGAGGAGAACCCAGTACCCTGTATCGTCTATCGCGCACACGTACAAAACAGTGTCCCGGTATCCCAGTATCGCCTGAAACCATTGATACGACTGGGATAGCCACCGGGACAAACTACCGGGACACAACTGGGACAGATATTTTATGTCCTGGTAACGAGGCTACTGGGACAGCCCAAAATGCTGTACCGGTTAGTCCCAGTATTGTCCCGGTGGCGGAGACCCAGGTGTACCAAGGATCTCCGGCTATACCGGGATACCGGGACACACACACACTTACACGCGAGGGGGGAGAAAAACTACGCCGAGTGGGGGCAATCAATCAGTATTCAGGGCCACCCGTGGGATCCCGTGTCATCTTTAATCCGGTCAACGTGAATCCCAAGGCTATCCAGCGTTGGAAGTCAAAAGGGATGGACTTACCGTGGGGGCAAACAGGGACAGTGGTTGAGATTATGGGAAAGGGATCCCGATATGTGGCGATTGTGGCGTTGGATAATGGCGGGCGGGTTATCGTTGATGACCTCAACGCCTTGCAGGTGGGGGAATAGCCGTACTTTACCGTGAATTCGCTTTTAATCTCTGAGGGTTGAATTCCCCGCCCCTTGGGGCGTGATAAGATAGTCTTGGTTCGCAGCCCACCAGTTGAGAGTAAAAGTCAGGCATTGCCGGGTCCTCCAAAGTCTGGGAAATGTACAAA
>Ga0272446_1005793_pt1 | contig 13351 bp, 15 predicted proteins | sample YNPCB0061_FD_194587 | JGI IMG/M metagenome (GOLD analysis project Ga0272446, IMG submission 194587) | Hot spring microbial mat communities from Yellowstone National Park, WY, United States - YNP-CB-006-1 | ecosystem: Environmental > Aquatic > Thermal springs > Hot (42-90C) > Sediment | place... | reverse complement strand
GCGGAAAAAATATCAGCAGTATCTAATATTTAGGCGTGCCCCGCAATGCGGGCCGGGTTGCGGCGGCGCCGGCGCTGCGCATAAAATAGCGCCCAAGCCGCAAGCACCGCGTGGCAAGAACAAAAGCGGTCCGCCCCCATTGATGGGAAACCCGATTGGTGGAAATCCGGCAGCCAGCCTCCCACTGCCCGCGCCTTTCCCGGCGTGGGCAAAAGGCCCTGCCGGGTCTCAAAGGGGCGGCCTGCCCGTGGAAAGCCTTCTTAAACCACCCGAAAGAGTGAGGAAAATGAGTAAATCCATCCCAGCCATCCTGCTCGTGCTGCTTTCTTTTGCCGGGAGCGCCCTGGCGGAAGGAAACGCTGCGGCGGGCAAAAACAAGAGCTCCATGTGTGCGGGCTGCCACGGCATCGAAGGCTACCGCAGCGTCTACCCCGATACCTATCGGGTCCCCAAGATCGGCGGACAGCATGCGGAATACATCGTCGCCGCGCTCAAGGCCTACAAGGCGGGGGAACGCAAGCATGCCACCATGCGGGCCATTGCCGGCAGCCTTTCCGATCAGGACATGGCCGATCTCGCGGCCTACTATGCCGACGCCAAATAAGAAAGGGACCACCATCATGATGAGCCGCCTTCTCCTTTCCACCCTCATCCTGGGGCTTGGCACGGCGCTTCCCGCGGCCGCCGTCACCGGCAACGCCTCAGCGGGCAAGGCCAAGAGCACGGTCTGTGCCTCCTGCCACGGGCCCGACGGCAACAGCCCGACCCCGGCCTTCCCCAAACTGGCCGGCCAGAACGATGATTATCTCGTCCATGCCCTGAAGGCCTACCGCGACAAAAGCCGCGTCAACGCCATCATGAACGGGCAGGCCGCCAATCTTTCCGATCAGGACATCGCCGATCTGGCGGCGTATTTCGCCAGCCAGTCGGGTCTCAAGTACAAGCGCTGAATTTTCATCTGCCCACGCGCAGCCGGGGTGTGGCCCTGGCTGCGCGTCTTGTCTTTGGCCTGCGATGCCTGTGGAGCTTGCGGGCCCGCTTTCTTTTGCGGGTGAAAGCCCCCATTCAGCGCCCGCCGGTCGCCGGGCGTTTCGCCAGTTGGGCGTCGATGCAACCGAAATAAATTCCCGCATCGGGTGGGGTGTGGTGACGCTGGGCGTGCCAGACCATTTCCCCCAGACAGTCGATCAGCACGTGTGCGGCATCGTGTGGCGCAAGACCTCTTTCGAGGAGTGCCGTGTGGCGGGCGCGGATGCCCGGCGGCTGGTCGATGGAGAGCTGTTCCAGGAGGGCCAGATGCAGGGCGAGATGGAGGAAGGGGTTGGTCTCGCCCGCTTCCACGGGGTAATCACGGTCCAGGTGGCGCTCGGGTTGGGCGAGTACCGGGTGGTATTCCGGATGCAGCAGGATGACCTCGATGGCCAGGGTCTCCAGTCCGGCAAGGGGCTCGCCCGCCCGGTATTTGCGCCAGGTCTCGAAGAAGAAACGGCGCGCCGCTTCCCGCGAGGGATCAAACATCGCACTTGAAAAGCCCGACCACGGCCGAGTACTGGAAAAGCTCGTTGCTGTCCCCGAAGGGCGCGATCTCGCCGTTGCCGTAAAAGCCGATCACCGGCATGCCGGGGAAACGGTTCTTGACCAGTTCCAGGTCGCGGTCGATGCCGCCGTAGAAATACGGGCCCCGGCCCATGCAGGGAAAGAGCAGGGCAAAATCGGGGCTGGCCCCCAGCGCCCGGTGCACCCGGTCCAGGGTGAGGCGCATGTCCCGTTCCGCAGCCAGGGGCTGCCGCAGGGCCCAGAACAGGCGTTCGCCCGGAGACAGGCGGGCCGACAGCGTCACCGAGCGGTCATCGGCATTGGTGGAGATGACCGGTGCCAGACGGTAGCGTCCCTCCTCAATCGCGGTCTTTGGATCCCCGAAAATGACACCGGCAAGGATGAGGTGGAGGGGAATGCGTTCCAGGGCGCGCACATCCAGGGGCAGTTCCCGCGCCAGGGTGTTGAGGGAAGGTTGGGAGGCGACGCTGATCACGTCGTAGCCGCTCACCTGGGTGATTTCCATGGGCTGCGAGAGGGGACGCACTCCTTGGGAGACGCCCACCGCGCCGCGGGCACCGCGGATCACGCTTTCGCAGCGGCCGTTGCCGGCCAGGCGGCCCCCGCACCAGACCTTGAACGGCCCGCGTCCCGTGGCATCGCCCGATACCCCGCCGAAGCGCCGCCCCGGCGCCTTGATCCAGGCACTGTTGAGGGCATTAGGGGCGGCCAGCGCCAGAATGAGTTCATCGCCTTCTTCCCCATGGGCGGGGGTGAGGGAGAGTCCGCCGCCGAAGACCATGGCCGCGGCCGCCGGGGCATCCAGCACCCATTCCTCCTCGGTGAAGATGCCGGCGGCGGAACAGCCGACGATCTGCGTACAGTTGGCGGCGCGGGAGGCAGCGCGCACCGCCGGTTGGGGATCGGGGGCGAATTCCGGGGTGAGGAAAAGCAGCACGGCCTTGGCGTGGGTAAGGCCGGCGCGGGCCATGGCGGTCGCCACGGCCTGCCGCGCCAGGTCCTCATGGGCGGTGCGGCCGGTGGCCAGCGCAGTGGCAATGGGCATGGCTATTCCTCGCGCGTCTTGTGGGGATATTCACACAGGTCCCGGATCAGGCATTGGGGACATTTGGGCTTGCGTGCCGTGCACACATAGCGCCCGTGAAGGATCAGCCAGTGATGGGCATCGTGTTTGAACTCGTCCGGTACGAATTTTAGCAGCTTGCGTTCCACTTCCAGCGGCGTTTTGCCCTTGGCCAGGCCCACCCGGTTGGCGACACGGAAAATGTGGGTATCGACGGCGATGGTGGGCTGACCGAAAACGGTGTTGAGCACGACATTGGCGGTCTTGCGGCCCACGCCTGGCAGTTTCTCCAGCTCCTCCCGCGAGGCGGGCACCTCGCCGCCGTAACGTTCCACCAGGATGCGGCAGGTGGCGATGATGTGCTTTGCCTTGCTGGGGTATAAGCCAATGCTGCGGATGTAGGGAATGAGCCCTTCTTCGCCCAGGGCAAGGATGGCTTGCGGCGTGTTGGCATCCCTGAACAGCTTACGCGTGGCGAGGTTCACGCTCCTGTCGGTGGCCTGCGCCGAGAGGATGACGGCGATCAGCAGCTCGAAGGGGGTGCGGTATTCGAGCTCCGTCGTCGGGTTGGGGTTTTTGGCCCGGAAGCGCTCGAAGATTTCGCGGCGCTTGTGCGCGTTCATGCCGCTTGCAACGCCATCTGCGCCCGGGCTTCGCGGCGGGCATCGAGCCAGTTCTTGGTGGCGATCAACAGGCCCAGTCCCATGAAGGCACCGGGCGGCAGCACGGCCACCAGCAGTCCTGGATAATCCGCCGGCAGGAGGTGGACCACCCAGTCACGGGCGACCGGGCCGAATACCAGGTCCAGACCGGAGAAAAGCGTGCCCTTGCCCACGATCTCGCGCACGGCACCCAGCACGCTGAGAACCAGCGTCAGCCCCACGCCCATCATCAGCCCGTCGAAGAGGGAAGGCAGCAGAGGGTTCTTGGAAGCGAAGGCCTCGCAGCGGGCGAGCACGATGCAGTTGGTGGTGATGAGGGGAATGAAAATTCCCAGCACCAAATAGAGGGGATGGACGAAGGCATTCATCAGGAGCTGGATGGCGGTGACCAGGGCGGCGATGATGAGGATGAACACGGCGATGCGGATTTCCTTCGGCACCACGGCGCGGATCACAGAGACGCTGCCGTTGGCCACCACCATCACCAGGGTCGTGGCAAGTCCCAGGCTCATGGCGTTGACCGTGGTGTTGCTGATGGCGAGCAGGGGACACAGGCCCAAAAGCTGGACCAGGCCGGTATTCTGTTTCCATAGGCCATTGCGGATGATTTCCTGATAGACGCTCATCGTCTGGGCTCCTTTGTGCTGCGCGCAGGCCGGTTGAAGAGAGCCGCGCCTTCCTTCTGGTAGAAGCTCAAGGTGCGCTGCACCGCTTTCACCACGGCGCGGGGCGTGATGGTGGCACCGGCCCGGTAAGGGAAGACACCACCATCCTTCTGCACCTTCCACTGCATGGGCGAGATCCTGGTGAGGGATGTGCCCTCGAAGACGCGGATCCAGTCGGAACGCGCGGCATCAATGTAATCGCCAAGGCCCGGCGTTTCATTATGCGTCACCACACGCACCCCGGCCACTTCGCCATTCACCTTCACCGCCACCAGGAGACGGATGCGGCCGCCGTAACCATCCGGCGCCACCGCCTCGAAGACGAGGGCGGAGGGCGCCCCCTTGAGCCGGGCCCGGTAGACGAGGGAGGGTTCGGTGGTGCCCAACTCCTCCGTGGGCGGCAGTTCGATGGCATCGGCCAGAAGGTCGTTGTCGAACCACTGTGGGGGCAGCGCCTGGGTGATGAGGGCAAGTTTTTCCCGCTCCTCGCTGGCGGTGATGGTGGCCCGGGTCAGGTGGAAGGTATAGGCAAGGATGCCGGAGCCCAGCACGGCGAAGGCGAAGAGCAGGAATCCGCTGCGCAGCGCATTGCCGAGGGCGGGATTCATGGGCGCTCCTGCTGCCTGCCATGGCCGATGACCCGCGGCTGGGTGTAGGTGTCGATGAGGGGAACGGCCATGTTCATGATGAGGACGGCGAAGGCCACGCCGTCCGGGTAGCCGCCGAAGGTGCGGATGAGATAGACCAAAAAGCCGATGGCGGCACCGAAGATGAGCTTGCCCCGGGGGGTGGTGGGGCCGGTGACGGGATCGGTGGCGATGAAGAAGGCCCCCAGCATGGCACCGCCGCTTGCCAGATGAAACCAGGGCGCCACATAACGGTCCGGATCAAAGACATGGAACCAGAGGGCGGCGGCGAACAGGGCCGCCAGCATCGCCAGCGGGACATGCCAGGTGATCACGCGCTGCTGCAAAAGAAAGAGGCCACCCGCCAGATAGGCGAGGGCCACCACTTCCCCACCCCGTCCCCCCAGGTGGCCATAGACGGGCGCCCGGGTGATTTCGTGCACGGTGTGTCCCAGCTTGAGCTGGGTTTTCAGGAAATCGAGGGGTGTGGCCATGGTGATGGCATCCACGGTCACCCCCGCCGGCAGCCGGCCGGTGAAGGTGTAGCGCAGGGCCTCGGCAAGGGAGAGGTGGGCCTGGGCCAGCATGTCCACCGCCGGCCACTGGGTCATGTGGGCCGGAAAGGAAACGAGGAGAAGGGCATAGGCCGCCATGGCGGGATTGAACAGATTGTTGCCCAGCCCACCGTAGAGATGCTTGGCGACCACGATGGCAAAGAGCGTCCCGCCCACGATCAGCCACCAGGGCGCAAGCGGGGGCAGGGACAGGGCCAAAAGCCACGCGGTGACCAAGGCACTGCCATCCTTGAGGAAAGGGGCCACGGGATAGCGACGCAGGCGCAGCATGAAGGCTTCCGCAGCCAGTGCGGTCACGGAGGCGAGGACGAGGCTTATCACGATGGCCGGCCCGAAATAGACCACATAGGCGGCGATGCCCAGCCCCAGGGCGAGCAGCACCTTGCCCATGATGAGGCTCACGCTGACGGGCTGGGAGACATAGGTCATGCTTGATCCTCCCCGGATTTTTCCATGACCTCGCGCAGCTTCGCGCGGCGGGCTTCGATTTCCTGTATTTCCTGCAGCTTGTCGGGAGGCAGCGCCTCCACGTTGCGGGGAACGACGCCGGCGCGCTTGGCCTTGGCGCGTTCAATTGCGGCCTGGATGGCGGCGCGCTTGGCGTCCGCGTCGGGGTTGGGCATGGCCGCGGTGGCCTTGGCGGCGGCGGCCTTCTGCGCGAGTTTCTCGGCGCGTTCCTTCTTCTCCCGCTCCAGGCGGAAGAGATGGAACTGATGTCTTTCCCGCGCCCGGTCGGCAGCCTTTTTCTCCCGCTCCCGCGCCCAGATCTCGCTCTTGGCAAAGCGGTAATAGTCCACCAGCGGGATGTGGGACGGACACACATAGGCGCAGCAGCCGCATTCGATGCAGTCAAAAAGATGGTGCTCCTGCGCCTTGCCGAAATCCCGGGCGTGGGCGAACCAGTACAAATCCTGCGGCTGCAGGCGGACCGGGCAGACCTGGGCACAGCGGGTGCAGCGGATGCAGGGCAGGGGTGGCGGCGGTGGGGGAAAGAGGCGGTCGCTTCTGGCGATGACGCAATTCATCGCCTTCACCACCGGCACCGCCGTGGAATGCAGGTCGAAGCCCATCATTGGCCCGCCCATGATGTAGCCAGTGGTGTCGTCCCGCGGCTCACCGGTGAGTTTGACCAGCTCGGCAAGCGGCGTGCCGATCAGGGCCTCGAAGTTCTGCGGCCGCCGCACGTTGCCGGTGACCGTGACCACGCGGGAGATCAGGGGTTCGCCGTGATGCACGGCACGCTCGAGGGCGTGTGCCGTGCCCACGTTGAAGATTTGCACGCCGACGTCCGTGGAGCGCCCGCCGCTGGGCACCTCCCGGCCGGTGAGCAACTGGGTGAGCTGCTTGCCGCTGCCGGAGGGGTAGAGGGTGGGCACCACCACCAGCTCGAAATCGGTATCGCGGCAGGCCTCCCCCATGGCGGCAATGGCTTCCGGTTTGTTGTCCTCGATGGCGACGATGACCTCGCGGGCGCCCAGCAGATGGCGCATGATGCGCGCGCCCTCGATGATGGAGGGGGCACGTTCCCGCATCAGGCGGTCATCACAGGTGATCCACGGCTCGCATTCGCAGCCGTTCAGCACGAGAATGGGGATGGCGGCATCGGGGGCCGGGTTGAGTTTCACGTAGGTGGGAAAAACTGCGCCGCCCAGGCCCGCCAGCCCCATGTCCCGCAGGCGGTTGCGCACCTCGCTTACGCCCAGGTTCAGATAGTCGATGGGGGAACGCTCCACCCAGCGTTCCTCGCCATCCGCCTCGATCACCACACACAATGCCGGCAGGCCGGAAGGATGGGGAACGGGGCGCGGCTCCACCGCCAGCACCTTGCCCGAGGTGGGAGCGTGCACACTCACCGAAATGTAGCCATCCGCCTTGCCGATGAGTTGCCCCTTGAGTACCTTCTCCCCGGCTTCTACCACCGGCTTGGCCGGGTTGCCGATGTGCTGCAGAAGCGGTACCACCAGAAGGCTGGGCAGCGGCGCGCTGCCGATGGGGCGGCTGTTGGATTCCAGCTTGTGCTCGGGCGGATGCACCCCGCCGGGGAAGGGGTGAAGGGTGCGCATGGCTCAGGCGGCCTTTAAGGGAATCACCGGGTATTTCCATTTCCAGGTGGTGATGTCCTCCTGTACCGGCACCATGCGGATGCAGTCCACCGGACAAGCGGGCACGCACAGCTCGCAGCCGGTGCATTCGGAGGCGATCACCGTATGCATCTGTTTGGCCGCACCGACGATGGCATCCACCGGGCAGGCCTGGATGCAGAGGGTGCAGCCGATGCAGAGCTTCTCGTCGATGACGGCGACGGACTTGGGCTTGGCCACCCCATGGGCGGCGTTCAGGGGTTTGGGTTCCACCCCCAAAAGCTCGGCCAGCTTGCGCACACCCTCCTCCCCGCCCGGCGGACACTGGTTGATGTCCGCCTCACCCCGGGCGATGGCCTCGGCATAGGGACGGCAGCCGGGATAGCCGCATTGTCCGCACTGGGTCTGCGGCAGGATGGCATCGATTTTGTCCACCAGGGGGCTTGCCTCCACCTTGAAGCGGACGGCGGCAAAACCCAGCACGAGCCCCAGAAAGAGGCTAAGGCCCCCCATGACGACGAGTGCATTGATCATAGGCGAAGCAACTTGGCTGACCAAGCCGCCGGAAGGACCGGACCCGCGGCAGCCGGTGGGCGGGGCTTGGTCATTTCACCAGTCCGGAAAAGCCCATGAAGGCGAGGCTCATGAAGCCCGCCGTGACCATGGCGATGGCCGTGCCGCGAAAGGGAGCCGGCACGTCGGCGCCTTCCAGACGTTCCCGCATGGCGGCAAACACGATCAGGATCATGGAAAACCCCAGCGCCCCACCCAGGCCGAAGAAGAGGGACTCGACGAAATCGTGCCGCGCCTGCACATTGAGCAGGGGAATGCCCAGCACCGCGCAGTTGGTGGTGATGAGGGGTAGATAAATCCCCAACACCTGGTAGAGCAGGGGAAACATCTTGTGCAGAAACATTTCCGTGAATTGCACCACCGCCGCGATGACCACGATGAAGGAAAGGGTGCGCAGGTAGAAGAGCTCGCTGCCCAGAAGATATTCGTTGATGAGGTAGCTTGCACCGGAGGCGAGGGTGAGCACGAAGGTGGTGGCAAGCCCCATGCCGATGGCGGGTTCCAGCTTCTTCGACACCCCCATGAAGGGGCACAGGCCGAGAATCTTGACCAGCACGATGTTGTTGACGAACACCGTGCTCACGAGAATGAGCAGATAGGTCTCCACGATGAGCCGGTCCGGCGGCAAATAAAACGACCAAATTATCCGCTTTGGGCGGAGGGGCTGCAACCCTGCGCCGCCACGGGTTTTCCCTGCCCTACAAACCGGAGAGGGCCGTTTCCGGCTCGGTATAGGGCAAGCCCAAATCCTCCGCCACCGCCCGGTGGGTGAGGTGGCCCACGCAGAGCTGCAGGCCCGCGCGCAGATCGGCGCGGGTTTTGAGCGCGGTGAGGGGATCGGCAGCGAGGGCCAGGGTGTAGGGCAGGGTGGCGTTGGTGAGCGCCTGGGTGGAAGTGCGCGCGGTTGCGGCGGGCATGTTGGCCACACAGTAATGCACCACGCCGTCGTGGATGTAGGTGGGGTGACTGTGGGTGGTGGGCCGCGAGGTTTCCGCGCACCCTCCTTGGTCGATGGCCACGTCCACCAGCACGGCGCCGCGCTTCATCCGTCGCACCGTGTCATGGGTGATGAGCTTGGGGGCGCGTTTGCCCGGCAGGTACACGGAGCCCACCACGAGGTCGGCCTCGGTAGCCAGTTCGGCAATGGCGTGGGCTTCCGAATAACGGGTCTTCAGACGGGGGCCGAGGATGTCGTCGAGATAGCGCAGGCGGGCGAGATTGACATCGAGCAGGGTCACGTCGGCCCCCAACCCCAGGGCCATCTTCGCCGCCTGCGTGCCCACCGTGCCGCCGCCGATGATCAAGACCCGGCCCGGTGCCACGCCCGGCACCCCGCCCAGGAGGACGCCATTGCCCCCTGCCGCGAAGTGCAGACAATTGGCCCCCACGTGGATGGCCATGCGGCCGGCGATTTCCGACATGGGAACCAGCAGGGGCAGGCCGCCCTGGCCGTCGCTGACGGTTTCATAGGCGATGGCGATGACTTTGCGTTGCAGGAGGGCCTGGGCGAGGGCCGGGGCGGCGGCGAGGTGCAGATAACAGAACAGCACCTGCCCTTCCTCGAGCAGCGGGATCTCGGCGGGCTGCGGTTCCTTGACCTTCACCACCATGGGGCAGCGGTAAACCGCCTCCGCCGTGGCGACGATGCGGGCCCCCGCGGCCTGATAGTCCGCGTCGCTGAAACCGATGTGGGCGCCGGCACCGCTTTCCACACAGACCTCGTGGCCTGCCGCCACCAGCATGTGCACGCCGGCGGGCGTGGCACCCACACGATATTCGAAATCCTTGATCTCCTTGGGGATGCCGATGCGCATGGGGTTCCTCGTCGGTTAGATTTCCACCTGCGTGCCCAGTTCGATCACGCGGTTGGTGGGGATGCGGAAGAAACTCATGGCGCTTTCCGCATTGCGGGCCATGTGGATGAACAACTGCTCCCGCCAGGGTGCCATGCCAGGCAGACCCGTGGCGATGATGGTCTCCCGGGAAAGGAAGAAGGAAGTCTGCATCATGTCGAAGGTGAGCCCTTTCTCCCCGCACAGGGCAAGGGCGGCGGGAATGTCCGGTTCATCCTTGAAGCCATAGTGCACCACCACACGGTAGAAGTCATGACCCAGGTCCTCGATCTCGACCCGTTCAGCGGCGGGAACGAAGGGTCGGTTTTCCGTGATCACGGTGAGAAAGACCACCCGCTCGTGGAGCACCTTGTTGTGCGCCAGGTTGTGCAGCAGGGCATGGGGCACGCCGTCCTTGCTCGCGGTGAGGAAAACGGCGGTACCCGGCACCCGCACGGGCGGATGGGCCATAAGACCCTCGATGAAGGGTGTGAGCGCGATGGCTCCAGAGTTGAGGCGGGCGAGAAGGAGCTGGCGGCCCCGCTTCCAGGTGGACAGCAGGGTGAACACCACCACCCCCACCAGCAGGGGGAACCAGCCTCCCTCGACGATCTTGAGGGAGGTCGCCCCGAAGAAAGCCACATCCACGGTGAGGAAGGCGATGAGGCCGGCGATGGCGAGCCAACGGTTCCACCGCCACAGACCGATCACCACGACGAAGCCCAGCAAGGTGTCGATCAGCATGGTGCCGGTGACGGCGATGCCATAGGCGGCGGCCAGGTTGCTGGAGGAACCGAACATCAACACCAGGATGACGATGCCGCTCAGCATGGTCCAGTTGATGAAGGGGATGTAGATCTGGCCGATGGCATGTTCCGAGGTGTGGACGATCTGCATGCGCGGCAGATAGCCGAGCTGGATGGCCTGGCGGGTGACGGAGAAGGCGCCGGAAATCACCGCCTGCGACGCGATGATGGTGGCGGCGGTGGCCAGCGCGATGAGGGGTGGCAGCGCCCATTCCGGTGCCTGCATGTAGAAGGGATTGCTCACCGCTTCCGGATGGCGGATGAGCAGGGCGCCCTGGCCGAAATAGTTGAGCAGCAGCGCCGGCAGGACGAAGCCGAACCAGGCCAGACGAATGGGGGTGCGGCCGAAATGGCCCATGTCTGCGTAGAGGGCTTCGGCGCCGGTGACGGCCAGCACCACCGCACCGAGGGTGAGGAAGGCATAGCCCTGGTGCCGGGCGAAGAAATCCAGGGCGTGTAGCGGATTCACCGCCGCCAGCACGGCCGGCTCCGCCCGGATGTTGACCACCCCCAGAAGCGCCAGGGTGAGAAACCAGAGCGCCATCACCGGGGCGAAGAAACGTCCCACATGCTGGGTGCCGTGACGCTGGATGGCGAACAAAATGATCAGCACCACAAGCGAGAGAGGCTCCACCAGCGGCCGCAGCGCGGGGGTGGCCACCTGCAGCCCCTCCACCGCGGAGAGCACCGAGATGGCCGGCGTGATCATGCCGTCGCCGTAAAAGAGGGAGGCACCAAAAATGCCCAGTACCGCGAGCAGCCAACCCAGGCGGGTGCCCGGGGACACGGCGCGTTGCACCACGGCGATCAGGGCCATGATGCCCCCTTCGCCATTGTTGTCGGCGCGCATGATGAAGGCCACGTACTTGACCGAGACGACGATGGTGATCGCCCAGAACACCAGCGACAGGATGCCCAGCACATTGTCGGTGCTGGGCTCCAGGGGGTGGTGGCCGGCGAACACCTCCTTCATGGTGTAGAGGGGGCTGGTGCCAATGTCACCGAACACCACGCCGATGGCGCTGGCGGCAAGCCCCAGTGTGCTTACGCCACGGGATGCATGACTCATGGGGGATTCCCGCCGGGACAAAGGGTTTCCAGGATCTCCCGGACAAGCGCCGGGCCGCGATAGATGAGGCCGGTGTAAATCTGCACGAGCTTCGCCCCCGCCTCGATTTTTTCCTGCGCATCCCTGCCGGTGAGAATGCCTCCCACGCCGATGATGGGCACGGCATCCCCAAGTCTTGCATGGAGAGCACGGATGACCGCGGTGGCCTTGTCCCGCAACGGCGCGCCGGACAGGCCCCCGGCCTCCTCGCTGTGCACCAGCCCGCTCACCCCTTCGCGGCTTGTGGTGGTGTTGGTGGCGATGACGCCGTCGATGCGATGGGCAATCAACCGATCGGCGATGACCGCGATCTGGTCCCCGTCGAGATCGGGGGCGATCTTGAGCACGAGGGGCACGTAACGGCCATGGCGGTCGGCAAGGCGCGCCTGTTCCCCCTTGAGGGCGGAGAGCAGCCCGTCGAGCGCCTTCTCTGCCTGCAGATCACGCAGGTTGCGGGTGTTGGGGGAGGAGACGTTCACCGTCACGTAACTGGCATACGGATAGACCTTGCGCAGACAGATGAGATAGTCCTCTACTGCCTGCGCCATGGGGGTGTCGAAGTTCTTGCCGATGTTGATGCCCAGCACGCCGCGATATTGCGCCCGTCTGACGTTCTCCACCAGGACATCGACACCGTGGTTGTTGAAGCCCATGCGGTTGATGAGGGCCTGTGCCTCGGGGAGGCGGAAAAGGCGCGGCCGGGGGTTGCCCGGCTGCGGTCGCGGAGTGACGGTGCCGATTTCGAGAAAACCGAAGCCCAGGGCCGCGAGTCCATCGATGGCCTCGCCATTCTTGTCGAGACCCGCCGCCAGTCCCAGGGGATTGGGGAAGGAGATGCCCATCACCGTGCGCGGTGTGCAGGGGACGCGGGGTGCCGCGAAGCGCAACAGGCCGCCCACCCTGGCCAGCGCCTCGAGGGTAAGATCGTGGGCGGTTTCCGGGTCGAGGGCGAAAAGGAGGGGGCGGGCGAGGCAATAGAGCATGGAGGCACCCCGGGGGTGGCCGCGATTTTAGTCCGATTGTGCCGCCACCACAAATGATCCCAGATTTGTCATTAGGGCGCGCGATGATGGCGAGCCGGGTTTCGAGCAGATTCGCGCACGGGCGACGAGCCCATAGCGAGGCCTATGGGTGAGGAGCACGGGTGCGAAGATGCCGAAAGACGGCCGCCAGGGCGCGCGCAGGCGGGGATGAAATAGCAACGCAGATGCGATTCGACTCACCAAAGCGCCAATCGAAGGCACAGGCCGGCCTAATGACAAATCTGGGATGATTGACGCTGGGACCTTGCGGGACCTGCGCCTTTTCGCTATGGTGCGCGGCGGGGGAAACCATGAGCAAGCGCAATCCTTACGAATCCGAGGTGGATGTCCTCATCCGCAAACTGCGGGAGGACCCGAAGATCGAGGCTGAACGCAGCCGCAACTGGGCCTACTGGTGGCTGCGCGACCGACGGCCGCGCGACGTGGCAACGACTAACCTGGAAGCGGAGCTGGTGCCGCCGGAGCGGGACATGGCCTATGCCGCGCGCCGCTCCGATGTGGTGGGCGGCGTGGATTGAGGCGCGCTGACGCCGACGGCGGGGTATTCCTCCGCCGTTGGCTCAGAACGGCAGCTTGAGATCGGGCGCGGCTTCCAGCAGGACGCGGCGAAAGTCGGCCTGAATACGCTTGAGGGCCGCCTCGTTGTCGGCCTCGAAGCGTAGCACGATCACCGGGGTGGTGTTGGAGGGACGCGCGAGGCCGAAGCCGTCTGCGTATTCCACCCGCAGGCCATCGAGGGTGATGATTTCCCTGGCCCCGG
>Ga0272446_1005792_pt1 | contig 13351 bp, 10 predicted proteins | sample YNPCB0061_FD_194587 | JGI IMG/M metagenome (GOLD analysis project Ga0272446, IMG submission 194587) | Hot spring microbial mat communities from Yellowstone National Park, WY, United States - YNP-CB-006-1 | ecosystem: Environmental > Aquatic > Thermal springs > Hot (42-90C) > Sediment | place... | reverse complement strand
GTACATGGAACATTTCCCCTACCTCAGCAGCCTGTGGTTCGGCGAGGGCTACGACTACGACGAGTCGCCCGACTACTGGCTGGTGGAGATTTCCGGCATTCCCTTCGGCTTGTTCAGCGAAATGCTCGAGAAGAACGGCAATCCGTGGCGCGGCATGATTTACGGCATGACGGCGCGCTACTACCAGGGCGCCGACCCGAAGCACATCTGGAAGCTCTGGGACGACTTCGGCATCGAGCAGGCCGAAATGCTGGGCTACTGGTCGCCCGCTTGTCCCGTGCGCACTGACCGCAAAGACGTGCTGGTCACCGTGTACCGCCGGAATGAGAAGGCTCTGCTATCAATCGCGAGCTGGGCGAAACAGCCGGTAAGCTGCCGTCTGGTCATCGACTGGAAGGCCCTGGGAGTCCCCGAAACCGGCGCTACGCTCGCGGCTCCCGCCATCGAGGGTTTTCAGCCCGAAGCCCGCTTTACGCCTGGGGACGCGATTCCGGTCGAGCCGGGGAAGGGCTGGCTCCTGATCCTGGCCGCAGAGTAGCGAACATCCGCCGCAGGTCGCCGATGCCGCGCACCAGCACAATCAGCGTAATGATTACGAACGCCGACCCGGCCACCACAAAGTTCACCACCCAGAAGTAGTACCAAAACATGCGAATTTGAGCTTACCACGCCGGAGCTTGCAGTTGTACTAAGATGGAAAACTCGCATGCACTTCACTGTTCTCGACTGGGGAATCGTCGTTTGCTATTTAGCCATTACCATGGCCGCCGGCCTGGCGGGGCGTAAGTACATCTCCGGCCTCTCGGACTTTCTGGTGGCCGGCCGCGAACTGGGCACCTTCGTCGGCATCGCCACCCTGGCCGCCACCGAGATCGGCACCATCACCTTCATGTACTATGCCGAGCTCGGCTACCGGACCGGCTTCGCGTCTTTCATCAACGGTCTGATCGCCGGCGGCGTCATGCTCTTCATCGGCCGCACCGGCTTCCTCGTCCGCAAGCTGCGCGCCCTGGGACTGATGACGGTGCCCGAATTCTTCGAGATCAAGTACAGCCGTAACCTGCGTATCCTCACCGGTGTGCTGGTCGCCGTGGGAGGCATCCTGAACATGGGCGTCTTCCTGAAGGTCGAGGGCACCTTCCTCACCATCATCAGCGGCCTGCCCATGGAGTACCTGAAGTACATCATGACCGCCATTCTGCTGCTCGAGCTGATCTACACGGTGCTGGGCGGCATGGTCTCGATCGTGATCACCGACTTCATCCAGTTCATCGCGCTCAGCCTGGGCACCGTCCTGATCACCCTCTATTCCATCAGTGTGGCGGGCTGGGGAAACATGCGCGACGCCGTCACCAGGGCCATGGGCGAGGACGGTTTCAGCCCCATCACCAATCCCGATTACGGCTGGGCCTACATCGGCTTCCAGATCCTGCTGTGGCTGGCGATCGATACCTGCTGGCAGACCACGGCCATGCGCACTTTCTCCACCAAGAATCCCGAGGTCAGCCGCCGGATCTTCTCCTGGACCGGCTTCATCTACCTGGGCCGGGGCATGCTGCCCATGATCTGGGGCATCGCCGCCTTCACGGTCCTGGGACCGCATCAGAACGCCAGCGAAGCCATGCCGCGCTTCCTGGTCCAGATCCTGCCCGCCGGCATCCTGGGGCTGGTGGTCTCCGGCATGCTGGCCGCCACCATGTCTGTGAACAGCTCCTATCTGCTGGGCTGGAGTTCCATCATCGCCCAGGACATCGTGGTCCCGCTGCGCCGCAAGCCCCTCACCGGGCGCAGCCAGGTGCTGCTCAACCGCGTGACCAACCTGTTCGTCAGCCTGTTCGTGCTCTTCTGGGGGGTCTGGTATACGCTCCCCGGGCCGATCTATTTCTACCTCAACATCACCGCCACCATTTTTCTGGGGGGCGCGTTCTCGGCCGTGATCGCGGCGCTCTACTGGAAACGCGCCAACACCTTCGGCGGCTACTGCGCCATGATCGCGGGCGCCGTCGGCTCGGTGGGATTTTTCTTCTTCAAGACGCCCGCCAGTTGGGCGGGACTGGGCTCCTTCGCCCTGGCCGGGGCGGGCATGATTGTGGGTTCCTACGTGGGGAGCATGAGGCGAAAACATGCGGAGGTTGGAAAATAAAGTAGCCGTCGTCACCGGAGGCGCGGGTTCCGGCATCGGTCACGGCATCTCGCTCGAACTGGCCCGCGAAGGCGCCCGGGTGGCTATCTTCGAGCTGGATATGCAGGCTGCGGATTCCCTCTGCGCCCGCATCCAGTCCGATGGAGGCTGCGCCCGGGCCTATCGCGCCGATATCAGCCGCGGCGAGGAGGTGCGCCGCGCCATCGACCAGGTGGCCGCGGACTTCGGCCGTCTGGACGTGCTGGTGAACAACGCCGGCATCGGCATGATCCGCGCCGCCGCCGAGGCCACCGAGGAGGACTACGACCGCGTCCACTCCATCAACCTGCGCGGCGCCTGGCTGTGCGCCAAATACGCCATCCCGCACATGCAGCGCCAGGGCGGCGGCTCCATCGTCAACATCGCTTCGGTCCACGCCCGCGCCACCATGCCGCTCTATGCGCTCTACGCGACCATGAAAGCCGGCATCGTGGGCCTCACCCGCGGTCTTGCCGTCCAGTACGGCCCGGATGGCATCCGCGCCAATGCCGTCCTGCCCGGCCTGGTGGACGGCAAGCAGACCCGCGAGGTCATCGGCCAGTTCGTCCCCGACGTGGACCGTTTCATCGCCGATTTCGTCCGCCGCCACCAGGCCGTGCCGCGCCCCATCTCCCCCGCCGACGTCGGGCAGGTCGTGGCCTTTCTGGCCGGCGACGGCGCCCGCGCCATCACCGGCGCTGAGATCCCCGTCGACGCGGGCCTGCTCGCGCTGCTCCTCAGCAGGGACTGACACTCATGCGAATCACGGAAATCGAGAAAATCCAAGTCCGGGTGCCCTCCCGGCCGGATACGGTCAACAGCCCCGAAGTGCGCGATCCCATGCACATGTTGCCGCTCGGCGGCCGGGGCGGCTGGCAGCTTCAGTTCGACGAAATCTACAAGTACATCTATCGGGTGCGCACCGACGAGGGCATCGAGGGCATCGGGGAGAGCTATCGCGCCGTCAATCCCATCACCGTCGACGGCATCATCGCCGGGCTGATCGGCGCGGATCCGATGAAGATGAACCTGCGCGACCTCCCCATCGCCTGGTCGCGCGAATACGACGGATTCGAGTGCGCCATCTTCGACATTGCCGGCAAAAAACTCGGCGTCCCCGCATACCAGTTGCTCGGCGGCGCGTACCGCGAGTGGGTCGGCGTGGATTACTGGACCGGCCGCCGCACTTCCGCCGACGCCATTCGCAAGGCCCGCGAAGCCGCGGCCGCCGGCTTTCGCGGCATCAAGTTCAAGTGCACCCTCGAAGACGACGTCTGCGCCTGGGCCGAAGGCATCCGCGACGCCTGCGGGCCCCGGTTCCGCATTGTCTTTGACCCGAACACGCGCTTCGAGCGCCCCGCCGAGGTGCTCCGCTTCAGCCGCCGCCTGGAAGCCGCGGGCAACGTCGAGTGCCTGGAAGACCCCGTGCCCCGCTGGAACCTCTCCTGGTACCGCCTGCTGCGCGAAAAGACCGGCATCCCCATCGCCCTGCACGTGGCCCTGCCGTACATGGAACTGGGCCAGAGCCTCCGCGACGCCGTGCGCGCCATTCAACTGGAAGCCGTCGACTATTTCAACTTTAACTGCGGCATCGCCAATTTCCTGCGCCTCGCGGATCTGGCCGACGCCGCCGGCATCCCCTGCTGGCACGGCAGCGAGGTGGATCTCGGCATTCTCGAAGCCGCCTACCTGCACGCCTGCGCCGCCGCCAGGAACTGCACCTTGCGCAGCGACATATTCGGCGAGCTGGTGCGCGAAAACGATCTGATTGTCGAACCCATCCGCATCGAGGCCGGCCGCGCCCGGGTTCCCCAGCAGCCCGGCCTCGGCGTTACCCTCGACCTCGACGCGGTGGAGAAATATCGAGTGCGGGAGCAAGCATGAATCGCAGACATTTCCTGATGGCTGCCGGGGCGTATGGAACCGCCCTCGGCGCCAATGACCGCGTCCGCGTCGCCAACATCGGCTGCGGCCGCCGCGGTCTTCTGAAAGAACTCATCCAGGTGAAAGACTCCGCCGGCATCGAGATCGCCGCCGTGTGCGACTCGTGGCGTCAGAAGCGCGAAAAGGCGGCTTTCGATGTCAAGGAGTTCACCGGCAAAGAACCCAAACAGGCCGCCCATTACGCCGAGGTGCTGGCCGACAAGAGCATCGACGCCGTCGTGATCGGCACGCCCGACCACCAGCACTGCACCCTCCTGATCGAAGCCATCCGCGCCGGCAAGGACGTGTACATCGAAAAGCCCCTGGCCATGAACATGAAGGAACTGGTGCGCGCTTACGACACCGTGAAGCGCTCCGGCCGGGTCGTGCAGGTGGGCACCCAGATGCGCAGCTATCCCCAGTCGGCCGGCGCGCGCGAGTTCATCACCTCCGGCCGCCTGGGGAAGATTCTCAAAGTCGAGCAGGCGCGCAATGGCTACAGCCCCTATTGGATGAGCTACGGCGGACCGTCATTCTTCGCCGACCAGCCCGCCGAAGCCGACGTGGACTGGAAAGCCTTCCTGCTGAACCAGCGGCCGCGCCCCTTCGACCCCAGGATGTACGTGGGCTGGTACGGCTTCCGCGACTTTTCCCGCGGCCCGCACACCAACCTGATGGTCCACTTCATCGACCTGGTGCACTTTGTCACCGGAGTGACGTTTCCCAAACGGGTGGTGGCCCTGGGCGGCACGTTCCGCTGGAAAGATGTTTACGACGCGCCGGACTCGGTCGAGGTGGCCTTGGAATACCCCGAGGGCCTGATGGTCCGCTATTCGACCGTCTTCGGCAACGCGGCCGGAAACTACGCCAAATGGTTCGGCACGCGCGGCACGCTGGATGCGAAGAACCTCTCCCCGCGCGAGCACTGGATGGTGAGCGGCGAAGGCTCGGGCGAACCCGACAAGATCGCCGCCGAGGAGCAGATTCCCGAGAACCAGCCGCCCCATCACATGCAGAACTTCTTCGATTGCGTGCGCAGCCGCAAGGAGCCCGTTGCGCCCATCGAAGCCGGCTACGCCCATTCCGTGGCCGTCATCATGGCCGACGAGGCGCTCACCACCGGCCGGCGCATGACCTACGACCACTCACGCCGCGAAATTCACGCCGCCTGAGGTCACACCGTCAGCTTCCACGGCTTGCGGTATTCGCGCGACTGGTACCTGCGGGCCTCGCTTTGCTTCACATTCTGCCCGTCCCAATCCACCCGCAGTTTGCTCCGCAGGGCCACGTTGCCCAGCAGACAGGTGGCCGTCGAGCGATAGCATTTTTCGATGTCGCTCTCGGGGCGCTGCCGCGTCCGGATGCACTCCAGCCAGTTGGCCCAGTGCTTCAGGTTGCCGCTTGATACCGACTTCACCTGCTCGGGCTCGACCCCGGAATTCGGCTCCGGCTCGATGAAATACTGCCTGCGGTCCAGGAACATGGTGGCCTTCGAGCCGTGAAACAGAATGCCGCCGCCCTGTTTGAACATCGAGTTGCCGTTGCCGTTGCGGTATTCGTAGGTGGCGATGAAGCCCGGGTACTCGTAGGTCACCTGCAAGGTGTCCGGAGTCTCCCGGTTGTCGGTGAAGAACAGCTTCCCGCCCAGCGCGGTGATCGCCGTGGGCATGGCTTCGTCATAGGCCATCTGCACAATGTCGAGCCAGTGCACCCCCCAGTCGGTCATCATCCCGCCGGCGTAATCCCAGAACCAGCGGAAATGCGAGAAGGCCTTCGGATCGACGCCGAAGCGGTTCTTGTTGAACGGCCGCTTGGGCGCCGGCCCCAGCCACATGTCCCAGTCCAGACCCGGAGGCGGGTCCGAATCCGGCGGATTGCCGATCCCCGCCGGGTCGGCGTTCCCATAGTTCCACGTGCGCACGAAGGTGATCTTGCCCAGCCGGCCGCTCTTGACCACCTCGACGGCCTGTTGGAAGTGCTCCGCCGAGCGCTGCATCGTGCCGGCCTGCACCACGCGATTGTACTTGCGCGCCGCTTCCACCATCTTCTTGCCTTCGTCGATGGCGACGCAGATGGGTTTCTCCACCCACACGTCTTTGCCGGCCTTGCAGGCTTCCACGGTCATGTAAGCGTGCCAGTGATCCGGGGTCGAGATGCACACGGCGTCGATGCTTTTATCGGCCAGCACCTCGCGGAAATCGCGCACCCCTTTGGCCTGGCCCTTGGTGATCTCGAGGGCGATCTGAAGGTTCGGTTCGTAGACGTCGCATACGACCGGAACCGCGACGTTCTCCTGCTTCAGGGCGTAACCAAGATTGCCGTTGCCCATCTTGCCCATACCGATGAAGCCAATGCTGATCCGGTCGTTGGCGCCTTTGACTCGGCCGGTGAAAATGGAGGTGGTGAGCGCGCCCCCTGCGGTTTTTAGGAAATCTCTGCGTTCAGGTTGCATCAGTCGGAATCATACGCCACCCCGGCGGCCCCGCTCAACTGCGCGCGCTCACCCGAAGCTCACCCGCCGGCCTGGCGGCGGGGATCCAGCAGCTCCCGCAAGCGCTCCTCGGAGATGCCCCCGGCCCCGCCCGCCACTTCCCGCACCGTGCGCCCGCTCGCATAGGCTTCCTTCACCAGCGCCGCCGCCCGCTCGTATCCGATCTCCGGCGCCAGCGCCGTGCCCATGGCCAGCGACTGCTCGACGAACGCCCCGGCGCGGGCGCGGTCGGCTTCCAGCCCCGCCACCAGGCGCACCGCGAAATTGCGCCCCCCGGCGGCCAGCAGGCGGATCGATTCCAGCAGGTCGTAGGCCATCACCGGCAGCATCGCGTTCAGCTCGAAGTTGCCGGCCGCGCCGCACCACGCGATGGCCGCGTCGTATCCGGCCACCTGCGCGCACACCATCAACAGGCTTTCGGCGATCACCGGGTTTACCTTGCCCGGCATGATGCTCGACCCCGGTTGCACCTCCGGCAGTTTCAGCTCTCCGATGCCGCACCGCGGCCCCGATCCCAGCCAGCGGATGTCGTTGGCGATCTTGGTCAGCGACACCGCGTAGTTGCGCAGCGCCGCGCTCAGAAAAACCACCGCGTCGCGCGCGCCCTGGGCCTCGAAATGGTTCTCCGCTTCTTTGAGCGGCAGCCCCGTGCGCCGGGCAAGCTCCCCGATCACCGCCTGCGCGAATCCGGGCGGCGCGTTCAGCCCCGTGCCCACCGCCGTCCCTCCCAGCGCCACCTCGCAAATGCCCGGCAGCGCCGCGCGCACCCGTTCCATGGACAGCTCCACCTGCCGGGCGTAGCCCGAAAACTCCTGCCCGAGCCGCATCGGGACGGCGTCGTTCAGGTGCGTCCGCCCGATCTTGATCACCTCCCAAAACTCCGCGGCCTTGGCCGCCAGGGCGTCCCGCAGCACGCCCATCGAGGGCAGCAGGTCGCCTTCCACCTGTTCGGCCGCCGCCACGTGGAGCGCCGTGGGAATGACGTCGTTGCTCGATTGCCCGCGGTTCACGTCGTCGTTCGGGTGGGCGCCCGCCAGCCGCGCGATCACCTCGTTGGCGTTCATGTTCGTCGAGGTCCCGCTGCCGGTCTGAAATACGTCCACCACGAATTCGCCGTCAAACTCGCCCGCCGCCACGCGCTCGGCCGCCGCCGCGATGGCCTCGGCCTTCTCCGGAGGCAATTCGCCCGCTCTGCCGTTTGCCCGCGCCGCCGCGCTCTTGACGAGGCCGAGCGCGCGGATGAACGCCCTCGGCATCCGCAACCCGCTGATGGGAAAGTTCTCCACCGCCCGGGCCGTCTGGGCGCCGTACATCGCCCCGGCCGGCGCCCGCACCTCTCCCATCGTGTCCCGCTCCATCCGGTATCGGTCTTCCATAGCCGCCCCCACCGCCTGGAATGCTAGCGCGCCTCCAGAATCAGACACTTCAAATAGTGCGTCTCCGGAACCGTCAGCAGAATGGGATGATCTCTCGATTGGGTCCTGCGCTCGATCACCCGCACCGTGCGCCGGGCGTCCAGCGCCGCCTCGGCCACAATCTCCAGCAGCATCGCTTCGCTGACATGATGCGAGCACGAGCAGGTGATCAGAATGCCCCCCGGAGAAAGCAGCTCGAGCGCCCGCCGGTTGATCTCCTTGTAACCCCGCGCCGCGCCCTGGAGCGTGCTCCGCGACTTCGCGAAAGCCGGCGGGTCCAGCACGATCGTCTCAAACCGCCGGTGGGAAAAACCCGGGCTCGAGAGCAGGCCGAACACGTCGGCTTCTTTGAACTCGACGTTCCTCACCCCGTTGGCGGCCGCGTTCTCCGCCGCCATGCGCAGGGCCTCCGCCGAGCTGTCCACCGCCTCCACCGTCTCGCAGCTCCCCGCCAGATGCAGCGCGAAACCGCCCGTCGAGGTGAAGCAGTCCAGCGCCCGCCCTTTTGCGTAAACCGCCGCCGCCGCGTAGTTCTCCCGCTGGTCCAGGTAGGCGCCGGTCTTCTGGCCCTTCAACAGGTCGGCCTGCATCGTGAACCCGTTCAGAGGGAAGCTGACCCGGGCCGGCACGTCGCCCCGCGCCACCTCGGCCACCAGCGGCAGGTTCTCCTTCGTCCGCACCGGAGCGTCATTGCGCAGCACAATGCCTTTGGGCGAATACATCTCGGTCAGACAGTCCAGGATCTCCGCCTGGTGGCGGTCCATGCCCTGGTCGAGCGTCTGCACCACCAGATAGTCGCCGTAGCGGTCCACAATCAGCCCGGGAAGCAAATCGGCCTCCCCGAACACCACCCGGTAGGCGCCCGCTCCCGGGGCGGCAATCCGCCGCCGGTACTCTTCGGCTTCCTGAAGACGCCTGCGGAAAAACTCGCGGCCAATCGACTCGGCGCGCGCCGAAAGCATGCGCAGGCAGATTTGCGAGGTCGAGCTGTAATGCGCCGTTCCCAGACAGCGCCGGCGGGGATCGTGCACCAGCACGGCTGAGCCGGGCTCGGCTCCGCCCCGGCCCGTTACGTCACTCGAGTAAACCCAGGGATGTCCCGCCGCCACCCGTTCGGCGGCCCGGCGATTTACCTCAACCGCGGTCACCGGGCTGCCAGAAGCCGCGCAATCCGGTCTTCCGTCGATGGATGGGTCGAGAACAGGCGCATCATGCCCTGCCCCGTGAACGGCTTGATGATGAACATGTGCGCGGTGGCCGGCGAGGCGTCCATCGGAATCCGCTTGGACCAGCTCTCCAGCTTGGTGAGCGCCGATATCAGCCCGTGCGGCGTGCCGGTGTACTTGGCCGCGCCGGCGTCGGCGGCGTACTCGCGGGTGCGCGAAATCGCCATCTGAATCAGCATCGCCGCAATCGGCCCCAGAATCAGCATCAGCAGCGCGCCCCACGCGCCGCCCGGGTGCTCGTCGTCGTCGCTCCGGGCGCCCCCGAACCAGAACGCCATGCGCGCCAGCATGGTGATCGCCGCCGCAATCGTCGCCGCCACCGAGCTGATCAGAATGTCGCGGTGCAGCACGTGGCTCAGTTCATGGGCCGTCACGCCTTCCAGCTCGCGGTCGTCCATCAGCCGCAGCAGCCCCGCCGTGAAAGCCACCGAAGCGTGCTTCGGGTCGCGCCCCGTGGCGAACGCGTTGGGCGACTCCTCGGGAATCAGCCACAGCTTCGGCATGGGCAGGCCCATCCGCTGGGTCAGATTCCTCACCAGCGGGCCAACCCGCCGGTAGACCTCCGGGTTTTCCGTCTCATTCACCGGCTGGGCCGCATACATCGCCAGCGCGATCTTGTCGGAAAAGAAGTACCCCGCGAAGTTCATCGCCGCCGCCAGGATCAGACCAATGTAGAGGCCCTGGCGGCCTCCGAAGTACTCCCCGCCGGCAAGCAGCAGGGCGCTCAACAGTCCCAGCAGGAATACCGTCTTTAGCGTGTTCGAGGTGGTCATACCAGTTACCTTCTATTATCGCCGTTCCGGAACCGGCTCGGCGGCGTGCCTCTCAAACGTCAGGGTCTTCGCCGCCGGATCGCCGTCCACCCGCACCGTGTCGCCGGCCTGAAAATCGCCGTTGAGCAGCTTCAGCGCCAGCGGGTCCTGAAGCATGCGCTGAATCGCCCGGCGCAGCGGCCGCGCCCCGTATTGCGGGTCGTAACCCTCCGCCATCAGCGCCTGCTTGGCCTTCTCCGTCAGCTCGAGCCGGATCCCCCGCTCCTCCAGCATCTTCACCACCCTGCGCAACTGGATCTCGATGATCTGCCCCAGGTGCTCCTGGGTCAGCGGGTTGAAAACGATGATGTCATCCACCCGGTTCAGAAACTCGGGCCGGAAGGTGGCTCGCAGCGCCTGCATCAGCTTCTGGCGCAGATCCTCGTTGCGCCGGTCCGGGGTGTGCACCGAAAACCCGATCGGCGCCGAATCCCGAATGCTGCCCGAGCCCACGTTCGAGGTCATCACGATGATCGTGTTCTTGAAATCCACCGTGCGGCCGTGGCCGTCGGTCAGCCGCCCGTCGTCCAGAATCTGCAACATCGCGTTGAAGACTTCCGGATGGGCCTTTTCGATCTCGTCGAACAAAACCACCGAGTAAGGCCGCCGCCGCACATGCTCGGTCAACTGCCCCCCTTCGTCGTAACCTACGTAGCCGGGAGGCGCGCCGATCATCCGCGAAACGGCGTGCTTCTCCATGTACTCCGACATGTCCACCCGCACCATGGCCTTCTCGTCGTCAAACAGAAACTCGGCCAGGGCGCGGGCCAGTTCGGTCTTCCCCACCCCCGTCGGACCCAGCAACAGAAAACTGCCGATCGGCCGGTTCGGATCGCTCAACCCGGCCCGGTTGCGGCGCAGCGCGTTGGAAACCAGCCGCAACGCCTCGTCCTGCCCGACCACGCGCTCGTGCAGCCGGTCCTCCATGTGCACCAGTTTCTGAATCTCCCCCTCCATCATCCGCGCCACCGGAATGCCGGTCCACTTGGCGACAATGCGGGCAATGTCCTCTTCGTCGATCTCTTCCTTGAGCAGCGCCGTGCCGCTCTTGATCGTCTCCAGCTCCTTGGTGGCCACGGCGATCTCTTTCTCGATCTCCGCCAGCCGGCCGTATTTCAGTTGGGCCGCCTTCTCCCAGTCCCCGATCCGGGTGGCCTTCTCCTCTTCCTGCCGCAGCCGGTTCTGCTCTTCCTTCAGGCTCCGCGCCCGGTCGATGGCGCTCTTCTCCCGCGCCCAGCGCTCCTTGAGAACCGCCGCTTCCCCGCGCAGCTTCTCCAGTTCGTTCTCCACCACCCGCAGGCGCTCCCGCGAACCGGCGTCCGCTTCCCGGCTGAGTGCCTGGCGCTCGATCTCCAGGTGGGTGATCCGCCGGTCGATCTGGTCGATCTCAATCGGCATCGAGCCGATCTGGAGACGCAGCGCCGCGCCGGCCTCGTCAATCAGATCAATCGCCTTGTCGGGCAGAAAACGGTCGCTGATGTAACGGTGGGAAAGCACCGCCGCCGCCACAATGGCCGAGTCCTTGATCCTCACGCCGTGGTGAATCTCGAAACGCTCCTTGAGCCCCCGCAGAATGGCCACCGTGTCGTCCACCGTCGGCTCGCCAATCAGCACGGTCTGGAACCGGCGCGCCAGGGCCACGTCCTTCTCCACCCTCTGGCGGTATTCGTTCAGCGTGGTCGCCCCGATGCACCGCAGCTCCCCCCGCGCCAGCGCCGGCTTCAGCATGTTGGCGGCGTCAATCGCCCCTTCGCTCGCCCCCGCCCCCACCAGGGTGTGCAGTTCGTCAATGAAGCAGATGATCTCGCCGTTCGACTCGGTGATCTCTTTGAGCACCGCCTTGAGCCGGTCCTCGAACTCGCCCCGGAATTTCGTGCCCGCCACCAGCGTCCCCATGTCGAGCGACACCAGCCGCTTGTTCCGAAGCTGCTCGGGCACGTCGCCTTTGACAATCCGCTGCGCCAGCCCTTCCACAATCGCCGTCTTGCCCACCCCCGGCTCGCCAATCAGCACCGGGTTGTTCTTCGTGCGCCGGCTCAGCACCTGCATCACCCGGCGAATCTCTTCGTCGCGCCCGATCACCGGGTCCAGCTTCCCCTTGCGCGCCGCCTCGGTCAGATCCACCGCGTAACGGTCCAGGGCCTGGTACTTCGTCTCCGGATTCTGATCGGTCACCCGCTGGGTGCCCCGCACCCCGGCCAGGGCCTTCAAAATGGCGTCGTGGCCGGCCCCGGACCGCTCCAGCAACTGCCCCGCCGGGTCGGATTTCTCCAGCGACAGCGCCAGCAGCAGGTGCTCCGTCGAGACATATTCGTCCTTGAACCGGGCAGCCTCCTCAAAAGCCCTCTCCAGCGTCGCGTTCATCGCCGGCGTCAGGTATACCCCCGCCGGCGCGCCGGCTACCTTGGGAATCGACTGCTGAAGCCGCTCGGCCTCCTGAAGCAGTGCGTCCGGACGCACCCCGCACCGCTCCAGCAGCGGGCGCACAATCCCGTCCCGCTCCGCAGCCAGCGAAATCAGCAGGTGCACCGGATGAATCGCCTGGCTCTGCCGCTTCTCCGCCAGCGCCTGCGCCCGCTGCACGGATTCCTGCGCCTTCTCCGTCAGTTTGTCGAATCGAATCATGGGAATCGGGTGATCGGGTCATCGAGTCATCGCCCCGGCCCGATGACCCGGTGAACCGATTCTTCAGCTCTTCACTTCTATTTTCACCTGCCGCGGCTTGGCTGCGTCTTTTTTCGGCAGCGTCACCACCAGCACGCCGTTCTTGTACTCGGCCGATACCTTGTCGGTGTCCACCGTCGCCGGTACCGCAAAACTGCGCACGAAATTGCCGTAGCTGCGCTCGATCCGGTGATAGCCCTTCACCTTCTCGTCCTTCTCGAACTTCCGCTCCCCGGAAATCGTCAGGGTCTCGTTCTCCAGGTGAATGTCGATGTCTTTCAAATCGACGTCCGGAAGGTCCGCTTTGAGTACCAGCGCGTCTTCAGTCTCGCAGATATCCACGGCCGGAGACCAGGGCCGGCTGGCCCGCGGCTCGCTCAGCAGCCGGGTGACCGCGTCCTCAAACAACCGCAAACCGAGTGGATCGAAGTGGGTAGACATTGTTTTTGGTGATCCTCCTTTGATCAAACCTAAGACAATCATAAAATCTGCGTGAGCAGTTGTCAAGTATTTTTATCAACAGAAGAATCATTCTTCCGTCTCCCCCTCACTTGTTGTAAAGTAATCCCAAATGCCGTCCCGTTACCCCCTCTCCCGCCGCAACCTCCTCTCCGCCGCCTCCCTTGCCCCCCTTGCCCCGCCTCCCCGCCGCCCCAATG
>Ga0272446_1005791_pt1 | contig 13354 bp, 15 predicted proteins | sample YNPCB0061_FD_194587 | JGI IMG/M metagenome (GOLD analysis project Ga0272446, IMG submission 194587) | Hot spring microbial mat communities from Yellowstone National Park, WY, United States - YNP-CB-006-1 | ecosystem: Environmental > Aquatic > Thermal springs > Hot (42-90C) > Sediment | place... | reverse complement strand
TTGTCCAGCCCAACGAGGCCCGGCACATTCAAACAAGCGTTTCCGGCATTCGCCAAAAGACCCGGCGCACCTTCCCCGCCAGAGACGAACACCTCTCCGGGGTGGCTGATACGGGAGCCCGTCGCGCCCTCACCGCCAACGGGGGGCTCACGCGGGGGCGGACGCATTTTCACGATAATGCTCATGGTGCTGGGCACCCCCCAGGCGATGAAAATTTCGGGTTTGTGTAGGGGCGAATGATGATTCGCCCCTACGGGTTTCTCGTTACGTATTTCAAGATAACTGTTAACCGCGATGGGTTTTCGCCGCCTCCATGCATGAAAACAGACGTCAACCGCTTTTCTCCTGACTTCTGACTTCTGACTCCTGACTCCTGACTCCCGCCTCCTGCCTCCCGCCTCCCGCCTCCCAACCTCTGCCTCCTGTTTTCTCTTCATTTCCAATCTCTTGCGCTCCCCCCATCATTTTCGCTTGACATCCGATTTTTTCGAGCATAAAAGACGCATCAAAAACTGGTGAATGCTGTTTAATTGGTAATCAGGATTTACAGGAAGACAGCTCCTCCAGAAAGTCTGCCTTGGTCCCGTATCAACCGTCCATTCATCCGACAAAGGAGATGGGAATGGTTTTTGAGTGGGTTCATCTGGCAATCGTCCTCTTTCTTGCAGCAGGCGCTCTCCTGGGCGCTCTTCCGCTCGTTGCCTCCCGTTTTTTGGCTCCCCGCAGCAGTGCCAAGGATCTCGGTCTTCCCTATGAGTGCGGTATCACGCCGCATGGGCCTGCCCATGTGCGCTTCGGCATCAATTACTACGTGTACGCCCTGCTCTTTCTCGCCTTCGATGTCGATGTGCTCTATCTCTTCCCCGTAGCCGTCTACTACCCGCACAGTCCCGGATGGGCCGTATTTTGGGAATTTGTCGTCTTTTTAGGAATCCTCGCCCTTGCCGTCCTCTATTTTCTGAAAAAAGGGGTATTTACGTGGCCGAGAAAAATCACGTTCTGAAACCGGCCGAAACCACGATCGATCCGCCGATCGTTCGCCTCAAGCCGGTACAGGATATCCTCGACTTGTGTCGTTCCATGTCCTTTTGGCCGATGACGTTCGGTTTGGCCTGCTGCGCCATTGAAATGATGGCCGTCGGCATGGCGCGCTTCGACCTGGCTCGGTTCGGGGCCGAGGCCTTTCGACCATCGCCCCGACAGGCGGATTTGATGATCGTGGCAGGAACCGTATCCCGAAAGATGGCTCCGGCAGTCGTTCGGCTCTACGAACAGATGCCGGGCCCCAAATGGGTGATGGCATTGGGCAACTGCGCCATCTCGGGGGGGCCCTTTTCCTTCGAAGGGCAGTATGGCATCGTAGAAGGGGTAGACACCATCATCCCTGTCGATGTCTATGTCCCGGGTTGCCCGCCCAGGCCGGAAGGGCTGCTGGAAGGACTCTTCGCGTTGCAACAAAAGATCACCGGTCGCCGCTGGTGGCCGCTTCCCGAAAAGGCCATCCTGTCATGAGCCACCCAACGGAACGCCTTCTGATCGACTTGTGCAGGCAATCGGGAAAGTGCATCGTGCACAATCCACGTTATCCGATCACGGGCTCTTGCGTGGACATCTCCATCGATGCGTCAACGTTGCCGGATGCCGCCCGCCTGTTGTCGGATGCCGGATACTTTCTCGAGGACGTCACGGCCGTCGATGTTTCCGAAGGCATCTGGCTGATCTACCACTTCGACCGCTGGGAGGCCTCTCAGCGGGTGACGCTTCGGGTGTTCGCCTCGGGTGAACCACCGAGCGCCCCATCGCTCAGCGCTATCTTCAAGGGGGCCGACTGGCATGAACGGGAATGCTTCGATTTTTTCGGCGTTCGCTTCGACGGGCATCCGAACCTCAAGCCGCTGCTCTTGCCCGACGACATCGAAGCTCCGCCCCTTCTGAAGACAAGCGGCAAACGTTCCGTTCTCGGGCTGATTCCCATCGAACGGTGGGTGGAAGATTCTACCAGAAGTCGGGATGCCGCATCTTGATCCGACATCGTCGCCTTTTTCGGATGTTTCTGATTGAAGGAGATCGTTCATGACCACGTATGCCATTGTCCAGAACCTCGATCGGTGCATCGGCTGTCTCAGTTGCGAGGTTTACTGCAAGGAAAACAAGGGACTTCCGGAAGGTCCCCGGTTGTGTCAAATCGTCATGCTCGGGCCGCGCCTCGTTTCCGGGCTTCCTCGGGAAGCCTATGTGTACATGGGCTGCTTTCATTGCGAGCATCCGGCCTGTGTGGCCGCCTGTCCTACCGGGGCCATGCGGAAGCGCGAAGCCGACGGTATCGTCTATGTCGAGCAGGAGCTTTGTGTCGGATGCAAGGCCTGCATGGTCGCCTGCCCTTGGGGGGCTGTTCAGTGGAACCCCGAAGCCTTGAAGGTCGTCAAATGCGATTTGTGCAAGGATCGGCTCGATCAGGGACTCAAGCCGGTTTGCGTCACCGTATGTACCACCCAATGCCTCAGTCTGAGCGTGCTGGAAAAGGCAGAGGCCGCTTGATCGGGAAAGCGGTCATGGGGCTGATGGGGAGGGCAGGAGCCGGGAGCCGGAAGATGGGCGGAGGTGGAGACACCGCCGTGAACCGTCATCGTTGGTAGCGAATGCGATTCCGTCGAGGAGAATCTCATGTCTGAATCTATGACGTGTTGTCAACAACCCGAGATCGATTTCGTCGTGCTCGATCGCATCATCCAGGAGGAATACGGCGGCAGGCGGGAGGCCATGATCATGATGATGCAGGCCATTCAGCGACACTATCGCTATCTGCCGGAAGAGGCGCTCATCTATCTTTCCCAGTCCATCGGCGTTCCTCTCACCAAGATTTACGAGGTCGCCACCTTCTATGCTTCTTTCAGCCTGATTCCCAAAGGCAAACATATCCTGCACATCTGTACGGGAACGGCTTGTCACCTGAGGGGAAGCGGCGGCATGGTGGAGCATGTCGCCAAAAAACTCGGCATCGAGCCGGGAGGAACGACCCCGGACATGAACGTGACGCTGGAGACGGTCAACTGCCTCGGAGCCTGCGCCATGGCGCCTGTCGTCGTTCTCGACGAAACCTATCACCCGCAGTCCACCGTCGGGTTGATCAACGAACTGCTCGATCCCATTCTTGCCGAATAGCGGAGCCACCATGACATCGATTTCTCCCGCACCGGACTTGAGCTGGACCAGGAAACTGAGCCGCCCGGAAGACCTTGCGGCCTTCAGAAACCAGCTGATTGCGGAACAACATCCGGATGCCACCCGAATCCTGGTCTGTTGCGGCACCGGCTGCAAGGCGCTCGGCGCCCTCGATCTTCTGGCAGCCATGAAGCAGGCAGTGACAGACGCCCACCTGGACGTGAAGGTCGCCCCCTTGGTCAAACGGACCGGCTGCCATTCCTTCTGCTCGAGGGGCCCTCTTCTGGCGATTCAGCCCCAGGACATCTTCTACCAGAAGCTCAAACCTTCAGATGCAGCCGAAATCGTTCAGGAAACGATCATCGGTGGAAAGCTCATCCCCCGGTTTCTCTACAAGCCTCCGGGAGCCAAACAACCCATCGAGAAGCGCAGCGAAATTCCCTTTTTTGCCGCCCAGACCCGCGTGGTGTTGGAACGGGTGGGGCAGATCGATCCCTTCGACATCCGGGATGCCATCGCTTGGGGGGCTTACAGCGGTCTGGTCAAGGTCCTGACCGAGATGAAGCCCAAAGAGGTCATCGAAGAGATGAAACTCTCGAAACTTCGAGGCCGCGGTGGGGCGGGATTTCCGGCCGGCCTCAAGTGGGAATCCTGCGCCCGGCAACCCGGAAGGCATTACGTCATCTGCAACGGTGACGAGGGAGATCCCGGGGCCTTCATGGATGCCTCCCTGATGGAAGGCGACCCCCACGCCGTTTTGGAAGGAATGGCCATCGCAGCCTACGCCATGGGGTCGGATCGCGGCTTTATCTATGTGCGCATGGAATATCCGCTCGCTGTCCAAACCCTGTCGAACGCCATCCGCCAGGCGGAGGATCTGGGGCTTCTCGGTCAGAACATCTTGGGAACGGGCTTTAACTTCAAGGTATCGGTTTCGACGGGTGCGGGAGCCTTCGTTTGCGGCGAGTCCTCGGCCCTGATGTCGTCGCTCGAGGGCAAGGTCGGCCGGCCTCGACCGAAATACATCCGCTCGACCGAAAAAGGATTCCGAGACAGCCCCTCGAACCTGAACAACGTGGAAACCTACGCCAACGTTCCGAAAATCATCCTGAACGGCGGCGCCTGGTATGCCTCGATGGGAACGGAGCGCTCGGCAGGCACGAAGGTGTTCTCCCTCACCGGAAACGTCAACAACGTCGGTCTGATCGAAGTGCCGATGGGAACGAGCCTGCGACATATCGTCTATGACATCGGCGGCGGCATCCCCAATCGAAAGGAATTGAAGGCGGTTCAAACCGGCGGTCCGTCGGGGGGGTGCATTCCCATCCCCAAGAAGTTTCTCGATATCAACGTCGGGTTCGGGAAACTTGCCGAAATCGGCTCCATCATGGGCTCGGGCGGCATGATCGTCATGGACGAAAACACCTGCATGGTGGAGGTCTCCCGCTATTTCATCCATTTTCTGGTGGAGGAATCCTGCGGACAGTGCACCCCGTGCCGGGAAGGGCTCACCCAGATGGAGCGGATTCTGACCCGCATCACCCGGGGGGAAGGGCAGGAAGGCGATATTGAGCTGTTGGAAGAAGTCGGCACGTTCACCAACAGTTTTTCCCTCTGCGGGTTGGGCACCTCATCCGCAAATCCCGTTCTTTCCACGATCCGCTATTTCCGGGAAGAATACGAAGAGCATATCCGGGACAAAAAATGCAGGGCCGGGGTGTGCAAGGCGCTCTATCATCTGGAAATCCAGCCGGATGTCTGCACGGGATGCGGAGCTTGCAAGAAGCGCTGCCCGGCCAAGGCCATCACCGGTGAAAAGAAGGAGCCGCATCTCATCCATCAGGACCTGTGCATCAAGTGCATGGAATGCTATCGCAACTGCAAGTTCGATGCGATTGCCATTCGATAGAAGCGGGATAACGACGCTATCCAACGAAGGAAGCCGTGTATGAAGATCATCATGGACGGAAAAGAGGTCGCTGCCGAATACGGACAGACCATTTTCGAAGTCGCCCGGAAAAACGGCATCTACATCCCGACCCTGTGCCATGTGCCCGGACTGGAACCTGCGGCCATGTGCCGCATCTGTACGGTGGAGTTGACCGAAAACCGAAGAACCCGCCTGGTGACCTCCTGCAACTATCCCCTGAGGCAGGATGCCGAAATCCATACGGATACCCCTCGGCTTCGGGGCGGCAGAAAGCTGATCATCGAGCTGCTGGCCACCCGATGTCCGGACAGGCAGGTGCTCAAGGAACTCGGAGAGCGCTATGGGGCGGATCTACACCGGTTTCCGGCAGACGACAAGGACTGCATCATGTGCGGCCTCTGCGCCCGGGTCTGCGAGCGGGTCGGCGCCAATGTCCTCACCTTGTCGGGCCGAGGTGTCGAAATTACGGTCAGCACCTTCATGGGGCGGGTGGCCACTCATTGCATCGGATGCGGCGCATGCGCCCAGATCTGTCCGGTCAATGCCATCCGGATCGAGGACCATGACGGATACCGATCGGTCATCCTCAAGGGAAAGGAAGCATCCCGCATCCCCCTGCGCACGTGCACGACCTGCGGCAGACCTTTCGGGCCGGTCATCGATTTGGCGCCGGTTCTCGAACGTGCGGGCGAACCCGGTGTTCCGGCGTTCCATGCATCCGTCTGCCCGGCCTGCTCCCGTCGCAACCATGCCAAACGGATCCTCGAGCGGCATTTCGAGCCTTATGATGCGTCCATCCAGGCGTTCGTCGATGAAGGCCGGAGGTTCTGATGGAAACAGCGGCATCCCGGTCCATCGGTGATTACTACACGAGACATTTCGCTGCCGAGCAGTCGGTCGAGAAAACCGAAGGGGAAACCCTCATTCTCAACATCGGCCCCCAGCATCCGGCCACCCACGGGGTGCTGCGTCTCGTGGTGGAAATGGACGGCGAGTACATCCGGCGATGCGAGCCCGTGCTGGGCTACATTCATCGCATGCACGAGAAAATGGGGGAAAACCGAACCTATACCCAGTATCTGCCGAACATGGGTCGGGTCGACTACCTTCATGCCTTGGCGTGGAACTGGGCCTGGGTGGGGGCGGTCGAACGTCTGATGGGGATCGTCGTTCCGGAACGGGCCGAAATCATCCGGATCATCACCTGCGAGCTGAACCGCATTTCCTCCCATCTGTTGTGGTGGGGCGCCTATCTGCTGGATCTCGGGGCCTTCACCCCCATCGTCTATGCCTTCGCGGATCGGGAGCGGATCATGGACATTCTGCAGACCGTCACCGGAAGTCGACTGACCTACTGCTACTACCGCATCGGCGGGGTCGGCACCGACATTCCGCCGGATTTCTGTGGGATGGTCCGCGATTTTATCGCCTATTTCCGGTCCCGGTTGCCGATGTACCACGATCTTGTCACAGACAACATCATCCTTCGCGGCCGATGCGAAGACATCGGGGTGTTGCCTTCAGAAACGGCCCGGAGCTATGGAGCGACCGGGCCGGTGCTGCGGGGTTCCGGTGTCGCCTACGATGTGCGTCGGGCAGAGCCCTATTCGTTGTATGACCGATTCGCATTCGAGATTCCGGTGGGCGACAGCGGAGACGCCATGGATCGATACCGGGTCCGAATGGCCGAAATGGAACAAAGCCTTGCCATCATCGAACAGGCCATGGACAGGTTGCCGCAGGGGCCCGTGATGGCGCCGGATCTGCCCGAGCGGATCATCCCGCCCCGTGGGGAAACCTACTTCGCCGTCGAAGGCGCACGAGGGAAGATCGGGGTGTATGTGCTGAGCGACGGCTCCCCCATCCCCTACCGGGTGAAGCTTCGAGCCCCTGGATTTTCGAACCTGCATGTGTTTGCGGAGCTTGCCGTCGGCTGCCTTCTGGCCGATGCCCTGTCCATTCTGGGCAGCCTCGACCTCGTCATTCCGGAGATTGACCGATGATTCCCACGATGCTGCATCTGCTGGCCCATCCCTTCATCCGGATCGTGATCGCCCTCGTGCTGACCATGGCCTTCGTCGGGGTGATGGGGCTCGTGCTCGTGTATGCCGAACGGAAGGTGGCCGGTTTCATCCAGCGCCGACCCGGCCCCTTCGAAGTCGGCCCTCACGGGATTCTCCAATCCTTGGCGGATGCCGGGAAGCTCGTTGGAAAGCAGCTTGTCCGTCCCTTCGATGCCGATCCTTTTTTGTTCTGGGCCGCTCCGATCCTGTCCCTTGCGCCCGTGGTGGTCTGCTTTCTCCCCATTCCCTTCGGCCCTACCCTCACGGGGATGCAGATCAATGTCGGTCTCGTGCTGATTCTGGCCTTTTCGGGATTGAACACCCTGGCGTTGTGCCTTGCCGGATGGGGCTCGGCCAACAAGTACAGTTTGCTCGGCTCGGCTCGGGCCGTATCCCAATCGGTCGCCTATGAAATACCGCTTCTGTTGGCGGTGCTCGCCATCGCTTTCCAGAGCGGATCGCTCGATCTCACCGAGATCACCCTCACCCAGAGGCGATCGGTCCTTTCCTGGAATGTGTGGGTGCAGCCGCTGGCGTTTCTGATCTTTTTCGTTTCGCTGGTCGCTGAGACAAACCGAGCGCCCTTCGACCTGCCCGAAGCCGAAAGCGAGCTTACGGCCGGTTTCCATACGGAATATTCCGGGATGGGATTCGGACTGTTTTTTCTGGCGGAATATACCTACATGATCGTCGGCTGTGCCGTGGCCTCCTGCCTCTTCTTGGGCGGATGGGAAGGCCCGGTGGCGGACGGGCACTGGTGGTTTCTGGCCAAGACGTTCGGTTTGTTGCTGGCCATGATGTGGTTCCGATGGACCTATCCCCGGGTCCGGTTCGATCAGCTGCTCAATGTCTGCTGGAAATGGCTGATTCCGCTCGGCCTTGCGAATCTCGTGGTGACGGCTCTGGTCATCAAGGTGGTGGGTTGATATGGCAATGGTGGCAAAGACCCTCAAACGGTTGTGGAGCCTCGTCGTCGGTCTCGAGGTGACGGGAAAGGAATTCTTCAAGCCCTGGCTGACGGTGCACTATCCCAGACAGCAGGTGGGCAACCTCGATACCTACCGGGGGCACATCGAGTTGGTGCCGCGGGACGACAATCCGGCCATCCCCCGATGCATCATGTGCAGCCGGTGCCAGGACATCTGCCCGTCTCGGTGCATTTCGATCGCGTTCCATCCGGTGGAAAACGGGGAGAGGACGCCGAAACCGCTTTGGCTGAATCCCGGGATCGTTTCTCCGGGCTCTCACGGGGCTCCGCCTGCCCCCGAGCGGATCGAGCGGGTTCTCGATCGATTTGATCTGAATTACAGCTTGTGCAGCCTGTGTGGACTTTGCGTGCAGAATTGTCCGGTGGCTGCCATCCGCTTTTCCCGGCATGTGTATTTCTGCGGGACATCCAGACAGGATTTTTCGATCGACTTGTTGGAACGGATGAAGCGGGGAAACGGGACGAAACCCCATCCCGAATGACCCGAACCGATCGGCCCGAGTGACGGGCCGATCCCCAATTTTTTCGGAAAACGACCATGCAAACCGTTCTTGCCCCCATCGCCTATGGCATCTACCTGGTGTTGATCCTTGCAGGAGGCTTTTTGGCCGTTCGCAGCCCAAGCCTCGTGCGGGCCTTGCTCGGATTGATCACCACCCTCTTCGGTGTGGCCGGCATGTACCTCTTGATGGCGGCACCGTTTTTGGCCCTCATGCAGATTCTGATCTATGTTGGCGCCGTGAGTGTGCTCATCTTCTTTGCCATCATGCTGACCCGGGATCCGAGAGGGGAGGCCGGCCGGGAAGCTCGCTCAGATGGGGATCGGAAGCGGGGATTGCAGGCTGCCGTCTGCGGCCTTCTTCCAGCCGTCGTGCTGGGAAGTTTCATCTGGAAACATCGGATCGCGGCCTTGCCGCTCAAAGCCGAGGTCGGACTCGACAAGCTGGGTGAAACCCTCATCGGTCCTTATGCCCTGGCGTTCGAACTGATTTCCGTCGTGCTGGTCGCCGCCATGATCGGGGCCGTCGTTTTGAGTTTCGAGAGGAGAAAAAGCCGATGAATCCCCTAACCGCCTACCACATGGCAGCCCTTTGTCTTCTCGGCATCGGACTGTTCGGTCTGCTGAGCCGAAGAACGCTGATCGGCATGCTCATCTCGGTCGAGCTCATGCTGAACGGCGCCGGTCTATCCCTGGTCGCCGGTGCAAGGCTCACCCCGGCCGTCGATGAACTGGGGCAGTTGGGCGCGTTGCTGGTGATGGGGCTTGCGGCTGCTGAGGCCACCCTGGTGCTGGCCATCGTGTTGGTGGCCCACAAACGGACGGGAACTTCGGAAAGCGACGAGATGTCGCTCATGAGAGGCTGATCCATGTCTGATCCATCCCTGTGGCTGCTTGTACCGATTCTGGTGACGGGATTCAGCCCGGCGCTGATCTATGCGTTTCGTTCCCGGATCAATGTTCGGGAAGGGGTTTCCTTTACGGCTGCCGGCCTGACTTTCGCTTCGGTGCTCGTGCTCGCTCCTGCGGTATTGAAGGGGAATACGCCGGTTCTCACCGTGTTTACGATTCTACCGGGGATCACCGTGAAATTCGGGGCGGACGGGCTCGGGATGATTTTCGCTCTCGTCGCCTCCTTCCTGTGGATCCTGGCTACGGCCTACAACGTCGGCTACATGCGTTCCCTGAACGAGCATGCCCAGACCCGGTATTATTTCTGCTTTGCCGTAGCGATTTTCGGAGCCGTCGGTGTGGCGTTTTCGGCCAACGTGTTTACGCTCTACCTGTTTTATGAGGTCATCACCGTCTTTACCTATCCCCTCGTCGCCCACCATCAGGATGCGGAGGCCTATCACGGAGCCCGCAAATACATGGTCTATCTGATGGGCACATCCAAGCTCTTCCTGCTGCCTGCGATGGTGCTCACCTATGTGTTGGCCGGAACCCTCGATTTCCGGATGGGGGATATCACGGCAGGCATCTTTCCGAAAACCGCCGATCCGCTTTTGGTCAAAATCACCTTCGTCCTTTATGCGGCCGGTCTGGCCAAGGCGGCCATCATGCCGTTCCACAACTGGCTTCCATCGGCCATGGTGGCGCCGACACCGGTTTCTGCATTGCTGCATGCCGTTGCCGTCGTGAAGGCCGGCGTCTTTTCGATCTGTCGGGTATTTCTGTCCGGTTTCGGTTTGGAGACGATGGGAGCCCTTGGCCTGGGGGATATGGTGGCCGTGTTTGCTGCAGCCACTATCGTTCTGGCCTCGGTCATCGCCATGACCAAGGACGATTTGAAGGCGCGGCTTGCCTATTCGACGGTCAGCCAGCTTTCTTATGTGGTGTTGGGTGTCACCATGCTCGCGCCCCAGGCAGTCACCGGCGGCATTGCGCACATCGCACACCATGCCTTCAGCAAGATCACCCTCTTTTTCACGGCAGGGGCCATCTATGTGGCGACCCACCAAAAGAAGATCAGCCTGATGGGAGGCTTTGGACGGAAAATGCCTTGGACCTTCGGCGCATTCGCCGTGGCCTCCTTGTCCATGATCGGCGTTCCACCGGTCTGTGGGTTTGTCAGCAAGTGGTACATGGTGAACGGAGCCGTGAGTTACGGTCACTGGGCCTTGTTGATCGCCTTGCTGTCGAGCACCATCCTGAACGCCGCCTATTTTGGACCGGTTGTTTACCGGGCGTTTTTCGTGGCACCCTCGCCCGAAGTCGATTTCGAGCATTACCGTGAAGCGCCGCTTACGATGGTCGTTCCTTTGTGTCTGACGGCCGCCGTCAGCGTGCTGCTGGGCCTCTATCCCGACACGTTCTTTCAGTTCATTCACAGCCTCAAAGGATTGTAACGAACCATGTCCGCATCGAGCGATCCGGAAACACACGTTTCGAAACCATCCGAAGATCCGTTGAGCCGGAAGCTTCGCATCGGCTTTTTTGCCGTGCTCGGGCTTTTGGTCGTTCTCAATGTCGTCATCCGGCCGCATCACCCACACTTCGGTCTGGAAGCCTATCCGGGCTTTTGGGCCGTTTTCGGGCTGGCAGGGGCGCTCTTTCTGGGAAGGACCGCAAAAGGATTGGCGCATACCATCCTGGGAAAAGACGAGGATTTTTATGACCGAACCGAGCCATAGCCAGCGGAAAGGGTGGTGATCATGGGTTCCTTCGTTCATCCATCGATCGGTTTCGGTATGGCGGCAGTCCTGGCCTGGGTGCTGCCCGTTCGTATCGGCAGGTGGCTTCCGATGGCTGCTGCCGCTGCGGCGATTGCCGGCGTGCTGTCCATGCAGCCCGGTTCTCATGTGGCGGTTTCCTATTTGGGCCTGACCCTCGGGATGGGCCGGGTGGATGCCCTCGCTGTCGTATTTGCTCATGTCTTCGCCATTCAGGCCCTGATCGGCTTCGTCTACGCGTTTCACATCGAGGATCGTTGGCAGCATGTGGCGGCTTCCACCTATATTGCGGGTGCCTTCGGGTGTGTCTTTGCCGCCGATTTCGTTACGCTCTTCATTTTTTGGGAAATGATGAGTGTGGCATCCACCTTTCTCATCTGGTTGAACCGGGCGCCTGCTTCCACAAAGGCTGGTATCCGCTATTTTCTCTTTCACGTCTTCGGTGGGCTGTTGCTGTTGGCGGGTCTGCTGTTGCGGCATCAGGCAACCGGCACCTTCGCCTTCGAAGCCATCGATCCTGCATCGGCCCGATACTACGACATCCTGATCATGCTCGGCTTCTGCGTGAACGCTGCCGTCATTCCCTTGCATGCCTGGCTTCCGGATGCCTATCCCGAAGCCACCGTGACAGGCGCCGTCTTCATGAGCGCCTTCACCACGAAGACGGCCGTGTATGTCTTGCTGCGCTCCTTCAGTGGATTTGAACTCCTTGGGATCATGGGAACCCTCATGACCATTTACGGGGTCGTGTATGCGACGATCGAAAACAACGCCCGACGGATCCTGGCCTACCACATCGTCTCTCAGGTCGGCTACATGGTGGCCGGTGTCGGTGTGGGGACGGCCATGACCGTGAACGGCGCCTGTGCCCATGCCTATGCCCACATCCTTTATAAAGGGCTACTGTTCATGGGTGCCGGCACCCTGCTCTATGCCGCGGGGACGGCCAAACTCTCCAGCTTGGGAGGGCTTTTCCGCAGAATGCCCTGGGCCTTTTTTTGGTATATGATCGCGGCGGTCAGCATTTCCGGATTTCCGCTGTTTTCCGGCTTCGTCAGCAAGACGATGACCATTACCGGCGCGGCTGAGGCGCACCATCCGTGGCTTGCCCTCGGGATGGAATTCGCTGCCGTCGGTACGTTCCTTTCCGTCGGCATCAAACTGCCTTATTTTGCCTGGTTTTCGAAACCCGACTGCGGTATCGAACTCAAGCCCGTTCCGATCAACATGTATGTGGCCATGGGAGCGGCCGGAATTCTGTGCTTTCTGATCGGCGTGTATCCGGACTTCCTCTACAGACTGCTGCCGCATCCCGTCGAATATACGCCCTATACGGCCTGGCATGTGCTCCAGTCACTTCTTTTGCTCGGGTTTACGGGCCTCGGTTTTTACGTCCTTCGCTACAAGCTTACCCCCGAAGCCAAGATCAATCTCGACTTCGATTACGTCTACCGGCTGATCGGCCGCATCGTCATGGCTGCTGCCCGCATCATCGGCGACAGAATCGATTTCTGGTGGAGCGAATTTTACGCTCGGGTCGGGCTTCGTGGGTTTTTGGCCATTGCGTCCGGATCGAGCTGGTTCGACAAGAAAGCGATCGACGGGGTCGTGGATGGAACCGCCCTTGGCGTTCGAGCCATCGGGGAGAAGGCCACCCGGGTTCAGACCGGCAGGATCCAGGATTATCTCGCTTCCGCCATGGTGCTGGGGATGATTGTGGCTGTGGGGGTGTGGCTGCTGTTGTAGCGAAAGGGCGTGAGGGCTTCAAGGCGTGAACGTGGGAGGGCGGAAGAGCGTGAAGGGGGCGGTTGTAACGTTCCCAAAAAGATTTGCACGACATTCTTGGCATGGCGGGGGGCACCGCCCAGGGGATGAAAGTGCCGTGGCGGTATCGGGCGGATGGGGCATAGTTGTCGCCACCCCGGAGATGAAAATGCCGTGGCGGTATCGGGCGGATGGGGCATGGTTGGGGCCACCCCGGAAGATCGGCCCGTCGTGGCTGGTTCAGGTGCACCGGATCTGTTTGGCGAAGCCGAAAAC
>Ga0272446_1005790_pt1 | contig 13355 bp, 9 predicted proteins | sample YNPCB0061_FD_194587 | JGI IMG/M metagenome (GOLD analysis project Ga0272446, IMG submission 194587) | Hot spring microbial mat communities from Yellowstone National Park, WY, United States - YNP-CB-006-1 | ecosystem: Environmental > Aquatic > Thermal springs > Hot (42-90C) > Sediment | place... | reverse complement strand
CCCCTGCCGCAGGGCTTCTTATCGCATCCTGGGTGGTTCGGGACCTCTTGCATCGCCGCCTTGGTTCTTTTTCCTGAATTATCTGTACAAACCATAGAAGTGGCGCTAGAATAGGGTAATACTTATTTACTGGAAGTAACTATGAGCGGATTGCCCCTGAGAAGCGCCGATATTCGGGAACGGAATGCAAAAATAATACTCGGTCTCGTACAAAGCCGCAAGCATATCTCCCAATCGGAGGTCGTGACCCTTACGGGACTCAGGGCTCCCACCGTATTCCGGATCTTTACCGAACTGGAGAAACAGGGTTTAATCCGTCCATCAAAAACTCCGCGGAGCGAAGAAGTCCTGGCAAGCCAGAGCGGGGGTGAGGAAAGGAAGGGCCGAAAGCCCCAGTATTTCGAGGTTGTCCCGGAGGCTTTTTATAGCATCGGTATCGATTTTTGGTCCCGCTCGGCCACATTGGCCTTGAGCGATTTTTCTGGGGAAATTCGTTATGTTGATGAAGAACTGTTTCCTGAACAGATGGATGCGGACATCCTGGTCGCTTCCCTGCATGGGTTAATTCAACGGGCATTGCATAATAGCCATATCGATCCAAGCCGCATTTTAGGTTTTGGTATCGGCGCCCCAGGCCGCATCGATCTGGAATCTGGCCGGATTATCTCCTATCCCCGAATAGCAGAGCTTTCTCATTTTCCTCTGGTTGCAAAATTGCAGGAACATTATTCAGCGCCGGTCTACCTGCACAACAATGCAAGTCTTGCGGCTCTCGCGGAACGTAAGTACGGAGCAGCCCGGGGAGCGAAAAGCCTTTTTGCGTTCCTGGTCCGTTCCGGCGTCGGCGGGGCCTATATCGAAGGCTCCCAACCCTTTACGGTTCTTGGAAAAACAGCCCTGGAAGTAGGTCACCTTTCTTTTAATTGTGAGGGGCCTCACTGTACTTGCGGTGGCCAGGGCTGTCTGGAAGCCTATATAGCCGAGGATGCCATTCTGGGCTGGATACAAGGTGTTTATCCCCTTACATCCCTGGCCGAACTGGACCAGGTATTGTATACCCCAACAGGGGATGCAATTCGTTCCGCCCTGGATGAACCGCTTCACATATTCAGTCTGGCGGTGCGGAATATCCATACCCTCTTTTCTGCAGAAAGCTACCTTATCATAAGCCGGTTCCCCGGCTATGCAAGGCTTTTGCAGGAGGAGCTCCAAAAACGTCTGCAAGACCTCATCAACGACCGGGAGCATCCTATCAAACTGGTGTCCGATGTATATGATTCCCGCCGTATCGGCCGCGGTGCCACCGACCTGGTGATAGAACAGTTTTTAAGGGGATAAAAAACGCTCGATTATTTCACAGCCTGTGATATAATGGGGATATAACTGCAACGCTGAGAGGTTATATCCATGAAACGTTCTTTTTCCGTTATTTTACTTTTGACATGTATTATATTGCAAGGTTTTTCAGCAACAAACCTTGATGTACTTTTAGAGCAAAGCATTAATCTGTGGGATAAGACGGTTCCTTGGGTTCGACTCGGCTCAGCACCGGCTTTGCAAGATTATGATCCAACCCCGTTAGTACAGGATATTCTCCAGGATGTGGAACGGGCGGGACGCTATCAAGAATTCGAATATCTTTTTAGTTATCTGGCATCCAAGATATCCGAAAAAAGCCTGGTACTTAGAATTATTCAGGAAAATCCTCCCAGCCCAGGCTTCTGGCCTGCTATGGTAGACCAATCCCAGTATGCTATAGTTATCAGTTTTGCAGACCTGGATTATTTGCAAGAAGAACCATATCTGTTACGGGCTTCATTTCTTCGTGCAGTATCAACCCTTTACTATATCGAGTGTGCTCCCTTCCCTGCAGTTTATAGAAATATGAGAAATCCTCTTTGTGAATTCCCTGCTTTTATGACTGGCAACCACATAGAATCCATATATTTGCGGGAAATTGTTCCCTTTAACAAAATGTCATCTATTGCTAAGGATTGGCATGGTTGGCTGTTTGATTCTGCACAAAATGATAATTTGGCAGACCTTGCCGAGTTTTTTTATGGCATTACTATGCATCACGCCTATGGATTTATTGGTGAATTAAATCATCTAACGAATCTGCAACAAGTTTTTAATCTCTATAAAACTATGTATGAAATTGATCCTGTAATATTCAATGATATGCTTCAGCTGGTTTATGGTTCTGAATACTCCAATGCTAAAATGGGATATACAGGCACCTTTGCAAGAACCATGTTAATAATGTATCCATGGATCCTGTTCACATTGCAAACGATCGTGCCTCATTCATCAGCAAAAACGGATTTTCTAAAATTGCAGGAAGCAATAATCGAAAAATTACAGGTTATTCAAAAACTGAATGCTTATATGGACCCCATTGTTTTAGCAATCCGCCAAGAAAATCTAAATAGGTATAAATTTAATGCTTCAGACAAATCTATGGCTACTCTCATTGCAGCTGAATCTTCTACGAATAAAAAGATATCTGGATTGCCAAATCGGCCTGAAACGGCAAAAATAAACTGGTTTTATGATTATATAAATTATGGCTACACTGATTATGCAGGAACCCTGCCCTTAAGCGAAAAAGAGGCGCTCAATACTAAAGCCTATAGGTTTTCATATAACAATAAGGGCCAACTGATTGCTATTGAGTCATTTTATAAAGGCAAACTATGTGAGGATAGTGATAGATTAGATGCAGCACAAATAGAAATTATAAGAGATGATACTTGTGAAAGATGGTATTGGAAAAATGTCAGCGGAAAACTGACTATGAATAAGTATGGTTTTGCTGTATTAAAAATTGCAAATAAAGAAACTGGACAATACTTTGCATTTTATTCCGATGATGGCCGAAGAATTCCCAATGATAATGGTATAATGACGATTCAAAAACAATTGATCCCGAACGGTTTTGAATATCGTTTTTTTGACGGATCTGGAAGAGCCACCACATCTTATAATGGAGTTTCCGTGCAAAGGTTTGTAAAACAGGATAATAATTGGGATATTCGTTTTTTTGGTTCTGATAATAATCCTGTAAAGGATAATTCTATAGATGCTCATAGGATTTATGAAAAACATATAATCAATGCTTCTACCCACATAATAGAAGTGAGTTATTATGATGAAAATCTAAACCCCTGTATGAAAAGGGGAGAAGTATGGATAGAAAGATATTCAACAAGCAGGGAAAGGGTGATGTTCGAATTATTAGATCAAAAAGGTAAGCCTGTCCTGGGTATATGCGGATTTTCAAAAGTTATTCATACTGTTTCAAAGGGGTTGGTCATTAGGTCTGTCTTCATGGATATTACTGGAAAAGAGGTGAATACTATGACAGGATTCAGCAGACAGCAGTATAGTTATAATAATGATGGAAACATTACTGAAGTAATCATATTTAATTCTAATAATAAACCCGCAACAAATATGGAAGGCATTCATAAACGGGTTATGAAATATGACAAGAATGGATTTATGGAAGAATTGTATTTTTATGATACCAATGGAAAACCTGTAAATGATACGACAGGTGCGGCACGGATCCGGTGGATCAATGATGAAGATGGTACCATCCTTGGTATGGATGCATGGAATGCTAATGGTTTTAAACTGACAAATAGATTTCAGATGGATATTTGATTTCCCCTTAAGGCTCGCTTTAGGTTATATGAACCGTTGTCCTACATTTTTATTGACAACCAGGTGTTTCCATGTTTTACTTACTTAGTGAAAGTAATCAAAGGAGGTTCGGTATGAAACGAACGCTAGGATTGATTGGTATCCTTTTGCTGGCAACATCATTCTTTGCCATGGCGGAAGGACAGAAAGATGCCGGTTCCAAGGAAGTGGTGCTTAAGTGGCCCTGTATTTGGGTCGGCAAGGATTCCAAGGCCGCGGAAGTGGAAAAACTGGTTAACGAATTTAATGCGGCCAATGTGGGCAAAATTCGGGTGGAAATTGAACCCCAGCCCGATTATGATGGGTATGAACAAAAGATTCGTACATCCATTGCCGCCGGTGTTGTTCCGGACATTTTTACCCTGAAACTGAACCCCACCACTGCGGAATATTACAAATCTGACCTCTTATTGGATTTCTCCAAAGATATTTCCGGTGACTGGAAAGCCTCCTTTAAGGCAGGAACCCTGGAACAGGCTACTATTAATGGGGTTATGAAGTCCATTCCCTACGAAATTGCCATTACCCCCATTTGGTATAATGAAGCCCTCCTGAAAAAGGCTGGAGTTGCCTATCCCAAGACAGTAGATGAAATGTGGACCGCCTTTGATAAACTAAAGGCCGCAGGTGTAACCCCTGCCAGCCAGATGACCGGCGGAACCAATGCCTGGACCAGCATGCTCTGGTTCTCCCACTTTGCCGCATCCATCGGTGGCCCAAAGGTGTGGGACAAACCCCTTACGGACCCCGTATTTGTACAGGCGGCGGCCCTGCTCAAGAAAATGTATGAAAACGGCTATACGACCCCCGATGCGGTCGGCGGTGATGCGGGTGTTTCAGGTGGTCATTTCCTGGCAGGACGCACGGCCCTCTTCAGCAATGGCCCCTGGTATATCGGCCGGGTAAAGAAGGAAGCCCCTGAAGTATTTGCCAATACGAAAGTAGCTCCCGCCCCTGCCGCTGGAACCTATAAAAATGCTATGATCGGTTTCCTCCAGGCAAATATTGCCGCCGGCAACACCAAGGATCCCGCTAAGAAGGCCGCTCAGATTGCATTCCTTAAATGGATGACCAAGCCTGAAAACGTAAAGCGGATTGCCCTTTCCTCTGGGGCCATGTTCGCCGTCTCCTTTGAACTGACCGATGCTGATGCGGTGGATCCCCTGATGAAGCAGTTCTACGATCTATCCAACAAATCTGCCTTTAACGTGATGCACCTGGAAGGCGCCCGCGGCGCTGAAGTTGTCGCCGAATTCGGCCAGCAGCTGGCCAAGATGGCCCTGGGTCAGGCTACTCCAGAAGAATTTATGAAGGCTGTAGCAGCCAAGGAGAAACGGTAATATGAGACGAGGCGGGAGCACCTTCTCTGGCCGTCATAGACTGGGGATCGGGATATTTCTCGCTCCCGTCTTGATCTTGTATGGGGCCTTTTTTCTGTATCCTTTATGTTTCATCAGTATAACTAGTTTGATGGAATGGACCGGCATATCAAAAGCCCAGTTTGTAGGTTTGGAAAACTACAAAAAGCTTTTTTCCGACAGCACCTTTACCATGGGAATTCGGAACAACTTTATCTGGGCTTTTGCTTCCGGTTTTATCCAGATACCCCTGGCTACCCTGGTAGCCCTTATACTGGCCCGCAAGCCTCCCCTGTGGAAATTCCTGCGGACCCTGTACTTTCTTCCCAATGTCATATCTGCGGTCGCCCTGGCCATGCTTTGGAAGGCTATTTATAACCCTACCTATGGGCTTTTAAATGGGCTTCTTGCACTGGTGGGAATGGGAGGCCACAACTGGCTCGGGGACACCGCCACCGCCCTGACCGCCGTCATAGCCCAGTCGGTGCTCTATATTGGCTACTTTATGATCATCATCCTGGCGGCGATCAGCAATATTCCAGACAGCCTGTATGAAGCCGCCGAGATTGATGGGGCTTCGGTCCTTCAGCAAACCTTTAGGATTACCCTCCCCATGATTACCGGGACTCTGGTGACCAGCATCACCCTGGCTATGGCCTACGGTATGCGGCATTTCGAAGCTACCTTCCTTATGACTGGAGGCGGCCCTGCCTATGCTACCACCACCATGGGTATTCAACTGTACAATAAAATGGATGCCTTCCGTTACGGCGAGGCCAGCGCTATCGGCGCCATACTGATCCTCCTGGGGACCGTTCTCATTGTGCTGATTCGATCCCTGCTTTCTAAAAATGATCCCATGGCGGAGGCTGCTCAATGAAATCCAATCCAAATCAGCGAATTGGCGCAATTGCCGGAAAGATACTTGTTTTTTCGGTTCTTACGTTTTTCTTTCTTATCGCGGCCTTTCCTCTGCTCTGGCTCTTTATCTCATCCTTAAAGACGAACCTGGAATTGCAGGTTTCTCCCTTTACCTTGCCTAAGGTGTTGCAATGGATTAACTATGAAAACGCCCTTAAGATGGCAAACCTGCCCTCCCTGTTCCTTCATTCCATTTATGTAGCCTTTGGTGCGGTGTTATTAAACCTCCTCGTAACAAGCATGGCCGGTTTTGTCCTTGCCAGAGAGCAATTCCGGGGCAGGGAACTGATATATACCCTGCTCACCGCCGGAGTCCTGGTGCCCATCATTTCCTTTATGGTTCCCTATTTCACCTTGATCACCCGGCTTAAGCTCTATGACAAGCTCATCGCCCTCATAATCGTCTATGGGTCCATCAATATACCCGTATCGATATTCCTGGTAACTGCGTTTATGCGATCAATTCCAAAGGAAATGGAAGAAGCGGCGGTCATCGACGGCTGTTCCTTCCTTCAGCGTTATACGAAGATTGTACTGCCCCTGGCTCAGACGGGGCTCGTTACGGCGGGAACCTTCTGCTTTATCTATGCCTGGAATGAGTTTATTATGGCTCTTTTGCTTACGAGCTCTTCCGCCAGCCGAACCTTGCAGTTAGGTATCCGCTTTTTTACAAGCCAATTTGTGACGGATTATACCTCCATGTATGCCGCCATTATGATATCGATCATTCCCAGCATTGCCCTGTATACGATGCTTCATAACCGGATCATTTCCGGACTGACCGCTGGTGCGGTCAAAGGATAGGATGAACATGAAACAACATATTACCCTCGGTGTGGTCTGCCTGGCGCGGAAGACCTATGATTGGAAAACGGCGGGCGAAATTTGGAAAAAGCTCCGGCAGGACCTGTCTCAACTGGAACAGGTAACCCTCGTTGCTCCGGAAGACCTGGTTATCGAAGTAGAGGAAGCGGAACAGGCGGCGGAACTCTTGGCAGAAAAACGGGTTGATGCAGTGGCGATTATTTCTGGCACCTTTCATTTGGGGCATTTGGCATTGGTGATTGCCAAGCAGGTAAAAAAGCCAATTCTCCTTTGGGCCCTGCCTGAATTGCCCTATGATGGTGGAAAAATTCGGCTGAACTCGGTCTGCGGTGCAAACCTGAATGCGTCGAATCTCTACAAGGGTGGGATTCGCAATTATAGGGTGGTGGTCCGGCCCGACATGGACCAGGACTGGCTCGATGCAATCCGGGTCAGGGTAGCCCTTTCGACTGCCCGGGTAGGCATTATCGGCTATCGGGCCCACGGCTTCTTTAACCTGAGCACCGCCGACCTGGCCCTGTATAACCAGCTCGGTGTGCTCCTGGATCACTTTGAACTGGATGAGGTCTTTAACTATCCGGTCAACGACGCAGAGGTCGCCCGCCGGAAGGAACAGCTGAAAAAGGTCTTTGATGTTTCAGGCATTACTTCCGACCAGCTTGATAAGGTGGCGGCCCTCTCTGCCAAACTGGATGCCTTCCTCACGGCTAAGCGGCTTACCGCCCTGGCGATCCGCTGTTGGCCCGAATTTGCCGCCACCTACGGTATCAGTCCCTGTGCCGCCATGAGCCTGCTTCAGTCCGAGGACCGGATCCTGGCCTGCGAAGGCGATGTAGAAGGGGCCCTTTCCATGCTGGCCCACCGGGCTGTCGGTGCTGAAACGCCCTTCCTCTTTGACTTTTCCCAGATTGACCTGGAACAGAATTTTGCCCTCTTTTGGCACTGCGGCGTTGCTCCCTGCAATCTCTGGGACGGCCGCTGTGTCCGCTCTCTGGATACCTATTTTGCCGGCGGCAAGGGGGTTACCGCAGACTTTGTACTTAAGAGCGGCGACCTTTCAATTCTCAGGCTCGATTCCTGCGACGGCAAATTCCGGATGCTTCTGGATACTGCCCGGGCTGTCCCCATGGATAAACTCCTTAAGGGAACCTACATGAAGGCCGTTTTTGACCGGAATGTGGGGGACGTCTTGGCAACGGTGGTGAACAACGGCATTGCCCATCACGCTTCGGTAGTCTATGGTAACTATGTAAAACCCTTTGAAATCCTGGCCCACATCGAAGGCTGGGAAATTGTAAAATAGTTCAACCTTTTTAAATAAGGCTGCCTCTAAAAAGCTAACCTAGTTTTTAGAGGCGCCCTTATGAGAGGCGCCTGTTACATCCCCTGTATCTATTTTTTTCCTGTAATCCTTTTAAGCGATTCTTCTTCGAGTTCGGTACAGGGGGAAGCCTGGCCTGCGCGGCTTGCTTCCAGGGTCTTCCGCATGAGAGCAAAGGTTTTTGGTGTAATGGGGTATAGAATGGCAAGCAGGGTTCCAAGGCCAATAAAGAGAAGGGGGCCAAAGACGAAAATGTAACGGATTCCCTGAATTGCCGAGCCAGATTGATGAGCAGCTCCTGCGGTATAGCCGATAGCCTGAAGTAAAAGGCCAAAGACCCAGAGGGTTAGGGCTTGTACGAGCTTCCTGCAGAGGGTAAAGACTCCAGCCACACTGCCAGCCCGTTCAATATGGTTGGTAAGCTCATCCGCATCAGAGGATTCGGGTAGCATTGCCCAGGGCATGGCTACCACCGGAGACAGCCCCAGGCCGAGCAGGGCCGAGGAGGCGAGAATCAATATGGTGGGACTTGCAGGAGTCAGGGTGATAAAAAAGATTGCCACCAGGAACACAATCCCCGCGCCGATGGCGTAGGACTTCCCCTTGCCGATACGGTTTGCGATGGTGATGTGCAGGGGCAGGGAAAGGAGTTGGAAAATCAGCATGGAGCCGAGACAGAGGGTATAAATGCTGCCTCTGCCAATGTAGTAGGTTACAAAGTACACAAAGGATGCGGACAAAATATCCAGGGCCGTGTAGCCCAGAAGGTACATCCCGATATGAAGTCTGAAGGAACGGCAGGACAGAAGGCTCCGCAGGTCCTTAAAGGATTGCATAAGCCCCGCATTTTGCTGGGTAGTTTGGGCGGTTGGAATATCCTCTTCCCAGGTTCCCATAAATACAATAATCCAGGGCAGGGCATAGAGGAGTCCAAAGATGAGGCCTACCATGAAAAAGCCCTGGGATGGGTTGTCCCGGTACACATTTTTTACAAGAAAACCCGGTATGGTCCCTGCTATGAGGGCTGAGAGCTGAGAAAATAACATTCGGGCACCGGAAAGCCGGGCCCGTTCCCGATAGTCTCCGCTCATTTCGGTGGGCAGGGACGAGTAGGGGACCATAACAATCGTGTAGACCGTACAGAACAGAACGTAGCTGAAGAGGTAATAGAAAAAGGTTGCCAGTTCGTTTTCAAAGCGCAGGGTGAGCCAGAGCATCCAAAAGCTTAAGAACACAGGAATAATGCTCACTAAAAAGTAAACCCTGCGGCGGCCGAAGCGGGATTTGGTGCGATCCGAAATGAGCCCCATTAAGGGGTCTGAAACAGCATCCCAGGCTTTGCCAACCAATACAACCAGCCCTGCGAGCAGGGGCGAAAGGCCCACCACATCGGTAAGAAAATAGATAAACAGGGTCGAAATAATTAAAAAGGACCCGCCGCCATAAATGTCTCCCATACCATAGGACACCAGAGCGCCAATTCCAAGCCGTTTTTTCTGTTCTGCCATAGAGAGCCTCCTTGAGCTATTTATCTATATTGCACCACTATGTTTTTACCCCGAATACCGGGATAGGCACCTTTTTGCATAAGCGGTTTGCGTTCAGGGTGGGCTAAAAGCCACTTGTTTTTCATAAAGAGGCATTGAGCTTCGGTTCCCCGTGTTCGCTGTTCCAGGATTGTTTCAGAGAGGGGGGTATTGGTGCCCCGGGGGAGGATGATGAGGCTTTTAAAGCCCCTGTCCTGTACACGGCAGGGCGAAAAATGGAGAGTTCGGGGATATAATTCTATGGCGTCTCCCTTTTTTAAATACAGGCCAATCACCTGGCTTGAATCATACTGCCAGTCGGCATCTATATCTTCCCATTTTCCCAGAAGCAAGACCTGGTCTGTTAAGGCGATTATTACTTCCGGCGATTTATGATATTCAAGACCGTTAAGGCTCATATTTGGCCCTGCCACAAAACCTACCTGTATGGAAATTTCTCCGAATATCTGGTCATAGAGCTCCTTGCCGGGCAGGGTCTCCAGTTCAGGAACTGATGCTATATATTGGTTTTCTTCGAGGCCGGCGGGTATAAGCGCATCGGCTTGTTCAATGATGGCCCCCATATAGGGGTGCTTAAAGGTTCTGCCGAATGGGGTAAAGTGGTCCTCTTCTGCAGTAATAAAGTTAAGTCCAGGATTCAGTGTCCGTAGGGTTTCGATAGTCATATTGTAGTTCCTTATTTGGATATATCCTGTACCGTAATCGCATCGGTCTTGCTTACGGGCCGGCTGGGATACAGGGCTTCACATGCCCTGGGTATCTCCCGGAAGAGGCTTTCCCATGAAGTTCCGGCACGGTACAACACCGGCGGTTCCCCCAGGTACGAGCGAACGGTACAGCTCATACCCGCTGGTCCGGGGCTCTGAAAGGTTTCGCCGCTCCAGAGATGACACCAGGTCCCCGGGGGCAGGTGAAGTTTTCTTTCATTGGCGGCGGACTCGACAACGGGGGCCACCAGGAGGTCGGGCCCTAAAAGATACTGGTCCTTGATATGCCAGGCCTCAGGATCTGCTTCATAATGCAGGAATAGGGGCCGCATAACCGGGATACCCATTTCAGCATTTTCTGCTACCAGGCTTTTAAGGTAGGGTAAGAGGGACCTATGCAGGGTCCCCATCCGGGCCAAGTGGGCCAGGGTCTCCGGATCTGAGTCGAATTGCCAGTTGTCCCGGGGCCTGTTTCCCTCATGGCCCCGCATGACCGGAGTAAGGGCCGCAAGTTCGGCCCAGCGCATAAAGAGTTCCTTGGTGCGTTTCATGCCAAACAGGGTGGTGTATCCCCCCATATCGCTGTGGTGCAGGCCATGGCCGGACATGGCCAGGGACAGGGCCGCCGGAATAACCGACGGAAGCCCGTCATCTTCGGACCAATCCACATTCTGATCCCCCGCCCACATGAGGGGGCACCATTTCTGCGAACCGGGCCCGCCGGCCCGCATAAAGTACACAATCTGTCCCTGTTTTTCAGGGTGATCCTGATACCACTCCTGGACGGCCTCATAGTTACAGCGGGCCCAGAGGGCAGGCCACTCATTATGGGCCAGCTCAGCCGAACGGCCCGAATAAAGGATCGTATCGGTGGGCAGGTACTCGCCAAAGTCGGCCATCCAGCCGGATAATCCGAAATCAAGCAAATTATGTTTAATAACCCCTTTGAACCACCGGAATGCTTCGGGATTCGTAAGGTCCACTATCCCTGCATAAAATTCGCCGAAATCCACCAGGTATGTGCGGCCCTCCCCATTTTTCGCCAGGTAGCCCTGCGGTTCGGCTTCCTGAAACAGGGAATGGTCCTGCAAAACATAGGGATTGATGTACCCTAGGAACCGGACCCCATCCCGATTCCAGTTTTGTATGGCCCGGTCCAAAGCTGGATACCGTTCCTGGTCCCAGACCCAATTCCAGCGCAGCCGCTGGCCGAAACTGGTTATCCGTATGCCCTCCCAGTCCTGGGCCCAGATCCCAACCACGGGAACGTGAGCCTTTCGGGCCGAGGCAAGTTTATGCTCGCAGGTTTCGGTTCCCCCTTGAATGCCGAGGATTACCCCCTCCATCACCCAATCGGGAAGCATCCCCTGGCGGCCAAAGTAGGCCGATTGATCCTGAATGGTTTCGACCATGCTGGGTTTAAGGCCGAACACAAACCGGCTCGGAAGATCCCAGAAATACAGCTCATGACGGTCCGGCTCAGAAAAATCAAAGACCGAATAGGCAGGACAGTCCGCATAGCACCACAGATGCCGGGAACTTACAAAGCTTGTTTGGGGGAAAAAGGTCCAGTAGTAGTCACCGCCGGCCCCTTCAGCCACATCGGCAAGCCAGGTAACATAGCTTTTCTTGTTTCTCCCTACGCCCTGTTCGCTGGTCCACAGGGGAAAGGCTCTGCCGCGGAGGTTCAAGTAGCTAAACTGTTCGCCGCAGCCATAGACCTGTTCATTGGCTTGGGCTGAAAAATGGAAGCGCCACCGATTGGGCTTATATGGTGTGGCTTGGCCAGGTTCTGTCTCGGTTGTACAGGAAAGCTCAAGCCGATCAGAAACCACCACAGCCTGGAGGATAAGATTATAGAGCATTTTGTGAGCATGGCGACCAGAACCGGCCCGGCTAAAGCGAATTACCAGACGGTTTGGTTCGGACTCGAGCAAATCCCAATCCTGCAAACCTACAAGCTCTTTAAGCCGTTCAGAAATATGAAAATTACCCCGGAACATACGGTAGTTTCCCGTACCTCTGCCGGCATAGACAAAGGGTTGGTCCGGCGAGTGGGCAAAAATTTCCACACCCTTAAAGAACAATCTCAGATTTCCATTGTCAGTGTGGATGTGCAGGGACTCTTGATTTGGGGTCATCGGATACTCCATGATTTACTTACACTAAGTAAGTAAATCATGGTTTCACCGGCCCGTCAATCAATTTTTGAAGATTTAAAAAGCAGGGCAGGACCAGCGGTCAGTCTCGTTTCAGGCAGGGGAATTTCATCATAGCGGCCTACGTTATTCCAGTAGGTATAGCCGAAATTGCCCGCATTCTGTACCCCTAAAAGCTGACGCAGGACATAATCATTGTTGTAATATTTCCGGTCATAGGCCACATTCATGTAAAAGGCCTGCATATAGGGCCGGATAATCGCCTGGTTCCGGGCAATAGTCATGGCCCGCAGGGTCCCCAGATAGTAAATACGGTAGGGCCGCAGTTCCGGCGGATCGTTAGCCAAAAAGGTCTGCTCAAAATGGCTCGGATAATACATGGGGCAGATGGCATCTACGTAGCGGGAAAGAACCTCGACCTCCTGGCCGGTCCGGGCGCCGGTGCGATACCAGCCGTTTGCTCCATAGATATCGATGGATATGGGTGCATCCACATGGCTCCGTACATAACGCAAAAAGGAAAGGATGGCGCTTTCCATATCCATACCCGCATCACGCCAACGGAAACGGGCCTGGCTCAGGTTAAGGCCGTCGGTGGGAAAACGGATATAATCAAACTGGATCTCATCAAAACCCCGCTGGTGCAATTCCTGGGCAATAGCAGTAATGTACGCCCAGACTTCTTCCGAGTAGGGGTCCACCCATTTTTCATCATAGTCCGTACGGGTCCCATCGGCATTTTCGTAATAGCCCTGCCAGGGACTGTTCAGAACCGAATCCCAGACCGCGTACTTACCCCCTTCCTTTTT
>Ga0272446_1005789_pt1 | contig 13358 bp, 11 predicted proteins | sample YNPCB0061_FD_194587 | JGI IMG/M metagenome (GOLD analysis project Ga0272446, IMG submission 194587) | Hot spring microbial mat communities from Yellowstone National Park, WY, United States - YNP-CB-006-1 | ecosystem: Environmental > Aquatic > Thermal springs > Hot (42-90C) > Sediment | place... | reverse complement strand
TTGCAGGCGATCTCCGAAGAGTTGCAGGAGGCGGCCAAGATCGACGGCGCCAGCGCCTGGAATCGCCTGTGGTCGGTGACGTTGCCGTTGCTGCGCCCTCAGCTCCTGGTGATCACGCTCCTCCTCAGCATCGGCGCGATCAACGCCTCGGGCATCTTCCTCACCGTCACTGACGGCGGGCCGGGCCGCTCCTCAGAAGTGACGGCGCTGTACATGTACCATACGGCCTTTCGCTTCTTCCAGTTGACGCAGGGATCGGCCATCGCCGTCATCATGTTCCTCATCAATCTGACTCTCACCCTCATTTACCTGCGCATTTTCCGGTCGGAGTACCAAATCTGAGAACAGGGGACCACCAGCATGAGTCAGACGACAAGCATCCCTTTGCAGAGGGCGGCGCCACAGGCGCGTGAGCTACGGCGTCCCATCCGTCGTGCGCTGCGTGTCATCCCGTATGCGCTCGTGATCGTCATCTGCCTGATCATGATCTTTCCCGTGTTGTGGACCGTGTCCTCTTCCTTCAAGGACCAGACCGAGGTGCTCAAGTATCCGCCGACCTGGATCCCGGAGAAGCCGACGCTCAAGGGGTATGATCGGGTGTTGAGCGCCAAAGGGCGCATGCCGCGCTACGTCTTCAACACGTTGATTCTGGCCTGTCTGGCGACGTCCACCTCGGCGATCGTCGCGTCGCTCGCTGGCTACTCCTTCTCGCGCTTCCGTTTCCGCGGGCGCCAGGCCATCCTTGTCCTGATCCTGGCCACCATCATGATCCCCGGGCTGACGCAGTTGATCCCCCTTTACTCAATGCTGGCTTCCTGGGGATTGCTCAACACGTATCTTGGTTTGATCCTGATCTACAGTTCTGGCCAATTGCCCTTCTCGATCTGGATCATGAAGAGCTTCTTCGACACCATCCCGCGCGAGCTGGAAGAGGCTGGCATGATCGATGGCTGTAGCGTCTGGCAGGCGCTCTTCCAGATCATCCTGCCGATCTCGGCGCCGGGGCTGATGGCGGTGGTCGTCATGAACTTCGTAGGCACCTGGAACGAGTTCATGACCAACCTGGTGATGACCAGCACCGACAACATGCGCAATGTGTCGGTAGGGTTGTGGAACTTCCTGAGCTGGTATGGCGTGGACTATGGCGCCGTCAACGCGGCGGCGGTGGTCGTCATGATCCCCGTGATCATCATCTTCATCCTCGGCCGCGGTTATTTCATCCGTGGGATGCTGGAGGGGGCGCTGAAAGGATAAAGGTGCAAGGGGCCGGGTCAATTTGACGCAGATTTGAGCATTGGATATAATTAAGTTGCATTCCTCAGTAGCTCAATTGGCAGAGCAAGCGGCTGTTAACCGCAAGGTTCGAGGTTCGAGTCCTCGCTGAGGAGCCTTGAAAGCAGCCTTGACCCTCAGGAGCTGCCGCCACTCAGGCGGCGGCTCTTTCTTTTCGTGTCCTCTGCGCTTCCCCACAGCCTTGACAATAACATCCCCATAACCTTCCCTTAATATCGGCTTTGCATTTCTCTGCTATGGTGTCCGCAGACCGGTCGCGAAGCGGATGAATTGGACCAGCTACTCCAGTAACAAGCGGTTGACGCGCCGCGGCGCATCAACCAGAAAGGCCCTGGCATGACGTCAACCCCAGAAGTTGGCCGCCGTGCTTCATCTCATAATCTGATCGCGGAGCTCCGCAAGATCTATGGCGGTCGACATCTCCGGAGCGATCTCTTCGGCAGGCGAGCTGCGCTGCCCAGCGAAATCGCCCAAGCGCTGGCTCGCAAACAAGGCGCTCCCTTTTCGCCAGCCCCCTCCCCTCTGACCGCGCCCCGGACACAGTCGGCAAGGGCGGACAAGCTCGGGGAGTGAGGGGGATCTGGACCCCAAAAATCGGAGGAGATTTCATGACCGTTCGCATGCTGTCGTTCGCGCTGTTGTTCGCTTTGTTGGGGGCTTGGGCGGCCGGTTGTGTGGCGGCGCCCGTCAGCAGCCCCGCCGTTCCTGCCGTCGCTTCCGAAGAGAAGGCCACCTCTGGCGAGATCACCGTCTACACGGCGCTGGAGGACGACCAAATCGCGAAGTACTTGCCGCTGTTCAATGAGAAGTATCCTAACATCAAGGTCAACATCGTCCGCGATTCTACCGGCATTGTCACGGCCAAGCTGCTGGCGGAGAAGGCCAATCCTCAGGCCGACGTCGTCTGGGGTTTGGCGGCGACCAGCCTGCTGATCGCCGATCAAGAGGGGATGTTGGAGCCATACGCGCCCGAAGGCCTGGACAGGATCCGGCCCAACTTCCGGGACAGCCGTAACCCGCCGCACTGGGTGGGGATCGATTCCTGGTTCTCGGCTTTCTGTGTCAACACCACGGAACTGGCCGCTAAGAACCTCCCCATGCCTGCTTCTTGGGACGATCTGCTGAAGCCAGAATACAAGGGCCTGATCGTCATGCCCAATCCTAACTCGTCGGGCACCGGCTATCTTTCCGTCTCGGCGATCCTGCAGCTCAAGGGGGAAGAGGAAGGGTGGAAGTACCTGGATCGGCTTCATGAGAACATCGCTACCTACACCCATTCTGGCTCCAAGCCGTGCAAAATGGCTGGCGCTGGCGAGGCGGTGATCGGCATCTCCTTCGACTATCGGGCGATCAAGCAGAAGGCCGAAGGACAACCCATCGAGGCGGTCTTCCCCAGTGAGGGATCGGGTTGGGAAACAGAGGCGAACGCGCTGATCAAGAAGGATCCGATCAACCCCGCCGCGCGCACGTTCCTGGACTGGGCGATCAGCTCGGAGGTCATGAAGCTCTATGCGGAGAGCTACCCCATCACGGCTGCAGATACCGGCGTGGCGATCCCCGAAGGCTACCCGGCCGATCCGATCAAACAGCTCATCGACAACGATCTGGTGAAGGCGGCGGCCGAGCGCGAGCGCATCTTGCGCGAATGGATGACGCGTTACGACGCCAAGTCGGAACCGAAGTGATCCCTGGGCTGGCCCTGCGATCCAGAGAGTAGACGATGAACGCCGCCGCCCCTTACCTGCAAATTCGTAACATCAGTAAATTCTTCGGCAAGGTTACTGCCCTGGAAGAGGTATCGTTGGATGTAGGCGTGGGCGAGTTCCTCTTCTTGCTCGGCCCCAGTGGCTGCGGCAAGACCACGCTGTTGCGCATCATCGCTGGATTGGAGGAGCCGAGCGCTGGCCAGGTGATCCAGGCGGGAGCGGATGTCACGCACTTGCCGCCCAGCCGGCGCGATTTTGGGATCGTCTTCCAATCCTATGCGCTCTTCCCGAACCTGACGGTGGCGCAGAACATCGCCTATGGCCTGGAGAATCGGCGCCTGCCCAGGGCGCAGGTGGCGGCGCGAGTGGCCGAGATGCTGGAACTGGTGGGACTACAGGGCTACGAGGCGCGCTATCCCGCGCAGCTCTCTGGCGGTCAACAACAGCGGGTGGCGCTGGCGCGCGCCCTGGCCCTCTCGCCCGGCCTCTTGTTGTTGGACGAACCCCTTTCGGCTTTGGACGCGCGGGTGCGCGCCCGGCTGCGCCTGGAGTTGGCGGCGTTGCAACGCCAGCTAGGCGTGACCACGATCATGGTGACGCACGATCAGGAGGAGGCGCTGACCATGGCCGATCGCGTGGCGGTCATGGATCGCGGCCGCATCGTGCAAGTCGGTTCCCCGCGCGAGGTGTACCGCGCGCCGGCCACGCCGTTCGTCGCCGACTTCGTGGGGCTGATGAACTTCCTGCCTGGCGTGATGATGGCCGGCCGCGTGGCGCAAGTGCGCTGCGGCGGCGCGTTGCTGCAGGTGCCCGACCATGTCCCAGGCCTGTCACCCGGCCGCGAGGTGATGGTCGCGATCCGACCGGAGGATGTGCGCATCCTTCATAATGGCCTGGACCTGACGAATATCCTGGAGACAAGGGTGCACGAGGTCGAATTCTTAGGCCCCTTCCACCGGCTGCATCTACGGGTGCTGCAGCAGGATAGTTGCGGATGTGCACTGAACCTGACAGCTTATCTCGATCCGGCGGGACAAACCAGGCCTATCCATCAAGGCGCGCCACTGGCGGTCCATCTTCCCGTCGAAGCGCTTCGCGTCTACCCGACGCAAGCATGATGCAATCTTCGATCCGGTTCGGTCGGGGCGATGCGCGCCGCCCTCCCGTGCATCGCCCCAGCCGATGGATGAGGATCGGCCGCTTATGACGACGATCCCCCGTCCACGCGGCTCGCTGGGGCAGCTCAACCTGACTTGCCCTGGCGAACAATCTCTACAGCAAGCCCTGATCGGCCTCGCCGCGCTTTGGCTGTTGTTGGGGGTTGTGTTGCCATTGGCGCCCCTGGTTAGCCGCAGCCTTAGCGACGCCGAAGGTCGCTGGGTGGGGTTGGCCAACTTCGTGCGCTACTTTCAAACGCCCGGCCTGGCCCAATCGTTCGGCAACAGCCTCCGCGTGGCGGCTGTGAGCACCGTGCTGGCCGTGACGCTGGCCTTCGGGTACGCCTATGCGTTGACGCGCACGGCGATGCCGGCCAAGGGGTTCTTCCGAGCCGTCGCCATGCTGCCTCTCTACGCCCCCACCCTGGCCCTCGGCATCGGGCTGGTCTACCTGTTCGGCAACAAGGGACTGGTGACGACCGGGTTTCTGGGGCTGGGAGAGCGTCTGTTCGGCCGGCCGGTGGGGTGGGACATCCATTTGTATGGCGCCACTGGCATCGTTCTCGGCGAGTCGCTCTACTGTTTCCCGCAGGCGCTGGTGATCCTGGTCGTGGCGGCGAGCCTGGCCGACGCGCGACTGTACGAAGCTAGCCAGGCGCTGCGAGCTACGTCGCTGCGCACCTTCTGGACCGTGACGCTGCCCACCTTGCGCTACGGGCTGGTGAGCGCTTTCTTTGTCTGCTTTACGCTCGCCTTCACCGACTTTGGCGTCGCCAAGGTGGTGGGCGGCAACTTCAACGTGCTGGCCACCGATATCTACAAGCAGGTGATCGGCCAGCAGAACTTCAGTATGGGCGCCGCCATCAGCATCCTGCTGTTGACGCCCACGGTCATCGCGTTCATCCTGGACCGCTGGGTGCAGCGCCAGCAAGCGGCGACGTTGACCACGCGTTCCGTGCCCTATCAACCCAAGCCCTCCCCCGGCGTCGATCTGCTGGCGACCCTCTACTGCTCGTTGATCGCAACGGCGGTGTTGCTGGTCATTGGCGCTGTGTTTCTTGCCGCTGTGGTGAACATCTGGCCTTACAATTTGCAACTCACCCTGCGCCACTTTGACTTTCGCGCGGTGGGCGGCGGCGGCGCAGCGGCGTTCTGGAACAGCCTGCGTATGTCGCTGTACACCGCGGTCGTCGGCGCGGCCCTCACCTTCGCCAGCGCTTATCTGGTCGAGAAGAGCCGGGGGCTTCGACCCTTGCGCGCCTCGATCTATTTCTTCTCGATGATCCCTGTGGCGCTGCCGGGGCTGGTCATCGGCTTGGCCTATATCTTCTTCTTCAATCCGCGGCAATGGCAGATCGCTGGCCTGAGCGTGCCGAACCCGTTCAGTTTCCTGTATGGCACGATGGGCATCCTCGTGCTGGCCAACATCGTGCATTTTTACACGGTCAGTTTCATGACCGCTACCACGGCCCTCAAGCAGCTAGATGCCGAGTTCGAGGCGGTGTCCGCTTCGCTGCGGGTGCCGTTCTACCGTACTTTCTGGAGGATCACGGCGCCGTTGTGTTTGCCAGCGATTCTCGAGATCGCCATCTACTATTTCGTCAACGCGATGGTGACCGTCTCGGCTGTGATCTTCCTTTACTCGCCCACCCTCAAACTGGCCGCGGTGGCTATCGTCAACATGGACGACGCTGGCGATACAGCCGCTGCCGCCGCAATGTCGGCGCTGGTGATTTTGACCAGCGTAGGCGCCCGCTTGCTGTATGAGGTGGCTGTGCGCCAACTGAACCAGCGCACACAACGCTGGCGCGCCAGAGAGTAGCGCCTTGTTGTGAGATTACACCTTTTCTCGCTCCTACGCCCCTGCGCAGGAGCGCCCAGACGGATCGCCGCCTGAGCCTGCGCGGGCTTCGACAAGCTCAGCCGACGCAGGTTCAGCTTTTCTTGATGCCAAATCCAGCGTAACGGAGCAGTAGGCTGCTATCCCAGTACATACCCGTGAAGGATGCGAGATGACAGAGCACGCGCACGTTCCTTCGCCCAAAGACAAAATTCTCTTTACCCCGGGGCCGCTGACCACCAGCCCGACCGTGAAGCGGGCCATGCTGCGCGATGTGGGTTCGCGCGACGTCGAGTTCATCCACATCGTGCGCGAGGTTCGCCAGGAGCTGTTGGCGCTGGCGGGTGCCGTCGATCGCGGCTATGAAGCGATCCTCATGCAAGGCAGCGGCACGTTTGGCGTTGAGGCAGTGATCGGTTCGATCACACCCCCCCGCGGCAAATGGCTGTTCGTGGTCAACGGCGCGTACGGCCAGCGTATGTTGCAGATCGCCAGGACGTTGCAGATCGCCGCGATGGCGGTGACCTTCCCAGAAAACCGGCCTGCTAACACTGAAGCGGTCGCGACGGCGTTAGACCGCGATCCTGTCATCAGCCATCTCGGCGTGGTGCACTGCGAGACCACCACCGGCCTGCTCAACCCCATCCAGGAGCTGGGCGCAGTGGCTGCTGACCGCGATGTGGTGTTCATGGTGGATGCTATGAGCAGTTTCGGCGCCGTGCCGATCCCCGTCGCCGACTGGGGCATCGACTACCTGGTCTCGTCGTCCAACAAATGCATCGAGGGGACGCCCGGTTTCAGTTTCGTACTGGCGCGGCGGGCCGCGCTGGAACAGGTCGGTGGCTATGCTCGCAGCCTGAGCCTGGATTTGTTGGCCCAATGGCGCGGCCTGGAAGCGAACGGGCAGTTTCGCTTTACGCCGCCTACGCACGCCCTCCTCGCCTTTCGCCAGGCCCTGGCCGAGCTGCGGGCCGAGGGCGGCATCCCCGGTCGCGCCGCGCGCTATCGTCGCAACTATCAGACTTTGGTCGACGGGATGCGCGCGCTAGGCTTTGTCGAGTATTTACGGCCGGAGGATCAGAGCTACATTATAACGTCGTTTCGCTATCCTGATCATCCGAACTTCGATTTCGACCGCTTTTACAAGCTCCTGAGCGATCGAGGGTTCGTGATCTATCCCGGCAAAGTCAGCGACGCAGCTTGTTTTCGCATCGGCACCATCGGGCGTCTCTGCGAGGAAGATGTGCGCGCGTTGTTGGCTGCGATTCGCGAGACATTGACTGCTATGGAGGTTGTCTTATGAGTTACATAGTCAATGTGACCCACCGCTCGCGCCGGTTGACCGGCCCCATAAAAGCCGTGATCCTGGACTGGGCTGGCACGGTGGTCGATCATGGTTCGATCGCGCCGGTCATGGCGTTTATCGAGGTTTTCCGTCGGCGTGGAGTAGGCATCAGCCTTCAAGAGGCGCGCGCGCCGATGGGGATGCACAAGTGCGACCACATTCGCGCGATCACCAAGATGCCGATGGTCGCGGCGCTCTGGAATTCCGTCCATGGCCGCCCACCCGCCGAAGCCGATGTGCTGGCCATGTACGAGGAGTTCATCCCTCTGCAGATCAGCGTGCTGGCAGACTATGCGGATCCTATTCCAGGCGCCGTGGAGACGATCGCCAGGCTACGCGAGCGTGGCATCAAGATCGGCTCGACCACAGGCTATGACCGCCGTATGATGGAGGTGCTCGTGCCGGAAGCGGCCCGACGCGGATTTCGGCCCGATTCCATCGTGTGCGTGAGCGATGTGCCAGCGGGACGGCCAGAGCCGTGGATGGCGCTGCGTAGCGCCATGGAACTGCGCGCCTACCCACCGGCGCTGGTGGTCAAGGTAGGCGATACCGTTCCAGACATCGAGGAAGGGTTGAACGCCGGCATGTGGACAGTCGCCGTCGCGCTGACCGGCAACGAACTGGGCCTCTCCGCCGCCGAACTGGCTGCCCTATCGCAAGATGAGCTGGAGACGCGCCGCGAGCGGGCCTATCTCCGTTTGGCCGATGCTGGCGCGCACTACGTGATCGATGGCCTCTGGAACCTGCCGCAGGTTCTCGAAGAGATCGAAGATCGGCTGGCCGACGGCGAATTGCCATGAGGAGCGCCCCGAAGACCCACATTTGACAGCACAAGCGCCCTGAGTAGAATGAAGAATATCGGCTAATCACGCGCGATGAGGCTCGCGCATAACCGCCGTTGGCGAAGCCAAACCCGTCTCAGCGGCTGATAGCTTCTACCCACACAGGTCTGTGAACGGTAGAGGCTTTTTTGTTTCTTAACGACGACTGGAGCGATCCTGATGGCAACTGCAGAGCCGCCGCACGCACGTGCGTACCACGAATTGCTGGAGGCGTTATCCCAGGAAGGCTGCCCGATCTGTCGCTTGGGGTGGCGCGTCGCCGAGCGCTACCTGGACGGGCTGCTCTATGAGAACGTGAACGACCCCGGCGTGCGCGAGGGTCTGCGCGCGGCCCGCGGCTTCTGCTATCGTCATGCCTGGGCGTTGACGGCCGTCCGGGGATGCAGCCTGGGTGTCGCCATCCTCTATCGGGACGTGCTCCATACGGTGATCGAGGAATTGGCCCGCGACAGCGGCGAGGAGAAGCGAGTGCTGGGTTGGTCGCTCACGGCCGGCGCCGAGAAGGGGAGCGGCCGCCTGGCGCCGCAGGCTCCCTGTCCCGCCTGCGTCCAGCAGGAAGAGATGGAGCGCATCTACCTGCGGGAGTTGCTGCGCCGCCAGGACGATCCGCACTTGTGGCCAGCCTTCGCTGCCAGCAGTGGGCTATGCCTTCCCCATCTGCGCCAGGCGTTGCGTCAGACGGAGGATGACCGCCAGCGCCAGGAGCTGCTGAGCGTACAAGGCGAGATCTGGAAGCGCCTCCAACACGACCTGGACGAGTTCATTCGCAAGAACGACTACCGTTTTCGCCATGAGGGGTTCGGCGTCGAGGCCGATAGCTGGCTGCGGGCGCTGGCTGCCATCTCGGGCAACCGCTGAGCTGGAAGGTCCGCGAGCATCTTGAGCGTAGCGCGAGGAACAATGGCGATGGCCCTTCGGGAGCAGGCGAGCGCTGAGCCGCTGCTGGCCTTCTCGGCCAGGCTCAACTTCTCCTCCGCGGGGCGCGCCTACTGGCTCGCCCACGTGATCGCCGGCCCCTTTCTGGACAGGCGAGGGTCAATCGCGCCGACGAACGCCTTCCTGGCCGTCGATCAAGCCATCGCACAGGCCAGGTCGGAGCTGGAGGAGCTGGCATCTCGCATGAAGGTCAGGTGGCAGCCCCTTCCCCTGGGGCGCTTCCTGCGCACGCGGGTGGGAGCGCTGCAAGATATTCTTCCCTATGCTCGCCCCGAGGCGCTGCGGGGTTACGGCGCGCTGGATCCTCGTCTGAGCGCAGATCTGGCGCGATGGCAGGAGAGGATGAGAGAGGCTGTCAACATTTTCGCAGAGGCCGTCGGGGCCGAAACTGTCGGGGCTCCTCCTGCCTTTCCAGGCGAATCGGCGTCCCTGGCGGATCACAGAGAGACCCTGAATGCCCACCAGCGGATCGCCTTGGAGGGATTCCTGGCAGCTTGCGCGCGCGAGCTGATCCTCATGCACGCATACGCCGCGTCGTCCGCGCCGACGACGTCGCCGTTGGTCGCGCATCTCTTCGTTTCCGACTACACGGAAGAACAGGTCGGGCAGATCCTGGAAGCTCAGACGGCGATCCGAGATTGCCTGGAAGCATTGGCGGTCGCATCTGGTGTAAGCCTTTCCTGGCGCGACGCAGCAGCCGATGCCATCGTCTACCACCTGCGCCAGGCTGAGGAATGCATCGCGTTCGTCAACCAGGCTGCCAGCCGATCGGGCGTAGGGACGGGGCGCCTGCGCGAGCTCTCAGACCTCTACCTGATCGCTCACCAGGTGCATCTGCTGGCGAAGAATCTGCAACTCCTATCTGGTGAGTAAGTGCTCCGTTACGCTGGAGTTTGCATCAAGCAAAGCAGAGCCTGTGCCGGCTGAGCTTGTCGAAGCCGGCGCAGGCTCCGACGGCGATCCGTCTGGGCGGCGAGGAAAAGGCGCCCGCTTTTTTGCGAATTGGCGCGATCTGTAGAAAACTGGTTCCTGGACGACAGCTTCATGGAAAAGTTCTGGTTGATCGGACTCGGGGGGTTCTTGGGGGCGAACGCTCGCTATCTGGTGAGTGGTTGGGCTGCCGAACGCTGGGGCGCCTCCTTTCCTTTCGGGACCTTGCTCGTCAATGTCACCGGCAGCCTTGTGCTTGGCTTTTTTCTCACTTTGGCCAACGAACGGGCGCTCATCGATCCCCGTTTGCGCTTGTTTCTTGCCATCGGCTTCGTGGGCGCCTATACCACCTTCTCAACGTATGCCTTCGAGAGTTTCGCCTTCTTGGGCGAGGGACAGGGATGGCTGGCCCTGCTCAATCTGCTCTCGAACAACCTGATCAGCCTGGTCGGCGTGCTCCTGGGTAGCGCGTTGGCGCGCTGGCTGGTGTAGGGGGGATCTCATGCAAATCTCCGGGCGCGCGCTGCGGGTACGTATTTTGATCGGCGAGAGCGACCGCCTCGGACGCAAGGCGCTGTATATGGCGATCCTGGAGCGGCTGAAGGCCGAAGGCGCCGCCGGCGCCACCGTCTTGCGCGGCCTGGCCGGCTTCGGCGCGCATAGCCGCATCTACGCTGCCACGATCGAGCGCCTGTCGGTGGACCTGCCGGTCCTGATCGAATGGGTGGATCGCCCCGATCGGGTCGAACGCATCCTCCCCTTGATCGAACCGATGGTGCAAGAGGGGCTGATCACCGTGGACGAAGTGCAGGTGCGCAAGTACGCCCATCGCGCCTTGCAGAACCCGCCCGAGGACATCACGGTCGATCAGGTGATGACGCGTGAGGTAGGGACGGTCTCCCCCACCACCCCGCTGGCCGACGTGGTCTATCTGCTGGTCAACCAGGCGTACCGGTCCGTCCCTGTAGTGGATGAGCAGCGCCGCTTGCAAGGGTTGATCACTGATGGCGACCTCTTGCAGCGCGCCGGGGTGCCGCGCGCCGCCCAGCAGCGGGCCTTGACGGCGGAGGCGTTTCAGCAATTGCTGGCTGACCTGCGCGCTCAGGGCCAGACCGCCGCCGACATCATGACGCGCGATCTGGTCACGTTGCCGCCGCACGCCTCCCTGGTCGAGGCGATGCGCTTGATGGCCGAGAAGGGGCTGAAACGTTTGCCGGTTGTGGACGAGGAGAACCATCTGCTCGGCATCATCAGCCGCATCGACGTGCTGCGTTCCGTGGGCCAGCGTCCCGCGATCATGGAGGCCAGAACGACGCTGCCGGCGCCCGGCGCGCGTCGAGTGGCCGACGTCATGTTGCGGGATGTGCCGACCGTCTTCCCCGAAACGCCGCTGCCAGAGGTGGTGGACGCGCTCCTGGCCGCCCAACAGCGGCGCGCCATCGTCGTGGATAAGGACCGGCGCGTCTTGGGCATCATCACAGATGGCGATCTGATCAGCCGCGCGAGCGAAGCAGAAGCCCCTGGCGTGCTGGCGCGCTTGCAGAGCGCGGCCGGCGCGCGGACGCCAACGAGCTGGCATTGGTCCGGCCGGCGCACACGCGCCGCGGATGTGATGACCCCCCATCCCGTGTGCGTGCGCGCCGATGCGACGCCCGCTGAAGCGCTGGCCCTGGTCTTAGAGCACGGCGTCAAACGTCTGCCTGTCGTGGACGAGCAGGGGCGGCTGGTGGGGTTGGTAGGGCGAGCCGGCTTGATGCACGCTTTACTGCCAGCCGTCGCGAGCGAATCTGCTGGCGCGGCCTCTTCCACTCAAAAAGAAGATGAGGCGGCGTCATGAACCGTGTCTGGTGGGCGGTGGTGATCCTCGCCGCGATCGCGGCGGTGATCCTCCGCCACGATTTGCTCTTCCAGGCGAGCCTGCTCCTGGCCCTGGTGGGAGGAGCCTCTTCCCTGTGGGCGCACTATTGCCTGGCGGCCGTCGCCTATCGTCGGCATCTCGGTTCCTCGCGGCTATTCTGGGGCGAGGAGACCGATCTCACCATCGAGATCGTCAACGCCAAGCCGCTGCCCCTGCCCTGGCTGCGCGCCGAGGACGAATTCCCCGCCGATGTCGAGCTTCTGAACGGGCGCCTCTCCTATAGCCACCTGCCGCGCCGTCGCATCCTGACCAACTTCCTCTCGCTGCGCTGGTACGAGCGCGTGACGCGTCGCTACCGCCTGCGCGGCGGACGACGGGGAGCCTGGCAGATCGGGCCGGTCGATCTCTCCTCGGGCGACCTCTTCGGGTTCGCCATGCGCTACACCAGGGTAGACGATACGCAGTTCCTCATCGTCTACCCGCGCATGGTTCCTGTCACCGCGCTCGGCCTGCCGGCGCAGCACCCCTTCGGCGACTTCGCGACCGCCCGCCGCATCCTCGACGATCCCCTGCGCCTGGTGGGGGCGCGCGAGTATGTGCCCGGCGACAGCTTCCGCACGATTCACTGGAAAGCCACCGCGCGGCGCCAGGCGTTGCAGACCAAAGTCTTCGAGCCGTCGGCGGCGCGGCCGGTGGCGATCTTCTTGAACGTCAATACCTCCGACTACGCCTACGAGGGGATCGACCCCGAACTGCAGGAGTTCGCGATCAGCGCGGCCGCCTCCTTCGCCCGGCGCGCCTGGGAGGATAAGCTGCCGATCGGGCTGTACGTGAACTCAGTAGCCTATCCGGGAGGGAAACGCATCCGCATCCCGCCGGGGACTCGCCCCGATCAGATGACCTGGATCCTGGAGGCGTTGGCCAAAGTGGTGAGCCTGGGGCACTGGCGGCTGGCGGCCATCCTGCAGTTGGAGGTCCCCTCCCTGCGCATGGGCACGACGATCGTCGTGGTGACCGCGGTGATGAACGATCTCCTGCGCGCGATCCTGGTCGATTTGCCACGGCGGGGGTATCCTGTGGTCCTGGCGACGCTCGGCTCAGCGCAGCTCGATCAGCCATTGCCCGGCGTGCGCAGCTACCATCTCGGTGGACGTGAGCGGTGGCGGGAATTGACCGCGGTGGGGTTAGAGTGGCAACCGGGCGCTGTGGCAACCGAGGGGAAGCCCGCGGTCGCAATGTCCCCGGAAGGATCAGTGGCATGAGTCGGCAACCATGGAACTGGGTGAGCGATGGCGTGCTGCCTGCTGCGGTGGTCATCTTGAGGGCCTGTTGGCTGTGGCCCTGGCTGCAGATGCTTCACCGTTGGCTGGCGCCGTCTCAAGCGGGGCCGTTGCTCTCGCTCGCGTGGATCATCGGACTGCAAGCGGCGGGGATCGCGGCGGCTCGCCTGA
>Ga0272446_1005787_pt1 | contig 13359 bp, 8 predicted proteins | sample YNPCB0061_FD_194587 | JGI IMG/M metagenome (GOLD analysis project Ga0272446, IMG submission 194587) | Hot spring microbial mat communities from Yellowstone National Park, WY, United States - YNP-CB-006-1 | ecosystem: Environmental > Aquatic > Thermal springs > Hot (42-90C) > Sediment | place... | reverse complement strand
TCCAGATCCTCATGGTAGAGCCTGGCGCCGCCAATCGCTCGCTCATGGTAGGTTTGCAGCACCGGCTGCGCAACGCGTTCGCCATCGCTGAACACAATCACTGCAGGACGCAGCGATTCGACCAGCGGTACGTGCGCATCACGCTGCCAGGGATACACCAGCAATGTTGCGCGGCGACCCACCGGGCGTTGTAGCATGGCAGGCGCAGCTGCGTGAGCAAAGACCACGCTGGTGCGCCCGTAGTCGAGGCACAGCAGGACGCCGCCAGCGCTCACATCAAGCACCCGCAGGGTCGCCCCATCCAGTTCGACATGTTGCCCGGGGTGCAGGCGTTGCAGCGACGAGCGCGCCATGACCAGCCGTTGCCGCCACGCATCAACGACCGCTCCTGAATCGGCATCCGGCGGCACGAGCGCGTGGTGGGGGGTGTAACGCTCCAGCGCCGCAACCTGCCCTGGCAGGCGCTGTGCATCGGCGACCGTGACGATCACAAGATCAAGATCGCGCTGCCAGAATGGCATGCGCCGGCCCAGCGCCGCCACCAGCGCATCCGGATCGGAGCCACCGTCAATCAGGACAAAGCTGCCCCGCGGGGTCTGAATCAGCGCAGCATCGCCGGCCAGCGCCGGAAAAAAGACATGCAGGCGACCATCAGGGCGCTGCACCAGGACAAGCCCCAGCAATGCCACAAGCATCAGCGCGAGCCGCGGCGCAACACGGTGCAGAAGCGGGGGAGGGGTAGAAGAATCGGCCACGCGACCTCCTGGACAACGCAGGTCGCGCGACCGCCTGCAGCGCCATGGTAACCGCAGCGCATTACCGGCATAGAACAGGAGCGCGTGAAAGCCTGGTGCGATTACAGATCGAGTGCGCCGCACCCCGTGCAACCTGTACGGCGCAACTGCGTAATATCAGTTGTACGCCGCTGCCTGTCCGTGCTAGAATGAACTCGCCGTGCGGCAAGCAGGCCGGCAAGGCTCGCCATGTCAGTGTTCGACAATAAGGAGGCACGGGAGATGTCGATCTTCACCCGCATCCGCGACATTCTGAGCGCCAATGTCAACGCCATGCTCGACAACGCCGAAGATCCGGAGAAAATGGCCAACGAGTATCTGCGCCAGTTGAACAACCAGGAATACGAGGTCAAAACCAGCGTTGCAGCGGCGATGGCCGATGCCACCAAGCTGAATCGGATGGAAGCCCAGTACATGGCCGAGGCCGAGAGCTGGGATCGCAAGGCCGAGGCAGCGCTGCGCGCAGGCGACGAGGCGCTGGCGAAAGCGGCGCTGGCGCGCAAGGTTCAGGCCAACAAGCTCTACCACCAGTACGAGGAGCAATCAAACGCGCAGGAGGCGCAGGTTGAGCAATTGCAGCAGGCGCTGGTTCAGCTGCAAACACGCATTGCCGAGGTGCAGGCCAAGCGCGACCTGATCGTGGCCAAGAAGAACCGTGCTCAGACGCAGGAAGCTATTCAGCGCACGGTGCGTGGCGTCAGCCAGATCAGTGCGCTGGACAAGCTCGACCAGCTTGAGGATCGGGTTGATGACCGCCTGGATAAAGCCGAGGCCATGGCGAAACTGGAAGGCGACACACTGGAGAATAAGTTCCGTGATCTGGAACGCGATGCCGACGTCAATTCTGAACTTGAGGAACTGAAGAAGCGGCTCGGCCAGGGATAAGACGGAGTGGACCTTTTCGCCACGTGCGGTGCAGGGTTCTAGCAACGTGCCACAACCTTGCGCCCCGATGGGGGCATTCATTGCCGGGCCACGGCGGCTGTGCTGCCGTGGCCTGGACGTTCATCGCCGCACCGCCAGCGGCGCAGACGTTACCTCTCCGCCTCAACTGGTGGCAGGTAGAGGCGCGTGACATACTCCTTCACCATGCGACGCGTACTGAACACAGGCGACACACTGGCAATCGCCTCTTTGCAAATCTTCATCCAGCGATGCGGTATGCCATCGGCGCCGCGTTCGTAGTATATCGGCAAGACTTCCTGCTCGAGGATGCGGTACAGGTGCTGTGCATCGTTCCAGTCCTGCTCGTCCTGGTTGCTATACTCGCGCTCCTCGCCGACCGCCCAGCCATTGTTGCCATTGTACGCCTCTGGCCACCAGCCATCGAGAATACTGATATTGACCGCGCCATTCAGGCTAGCTTTCTGGCCGCTGGTGCCACTGGCCTCGTGTGGCCGACGCGGCGTGTTGAGCCAGATGTCAACCCCCTGCACCAGCGCACGTGCCAGCGCCATGTCATACTCTTCGATGAACAGGATGTGCCCGAGGAAACCGGGTTGCTGCGACAACTGGTAGACCTGCTGGATGAACAGCTTCCCCGGGTCGTCCGCCGGGTGCGCCTTGCCAGCGAAAATAATCTGTACCGGACGATCGCTGCGATTGAGCAAATGCTTCAGCCGTTCAGGCTGGCGAAACAGCAACGTTGCGCGCTTATAGGTCGCAAACCGGCGCGCAAAGCCGATCGTGAGGATGTGCTCATCAAGCACGGGCCACACCTGGGGCGGCGATCCCAGGCGCAGGTGGCGCTGGCGAGTACGCTCGCGCGCCAGCACCACAAGCTCGCGCTTCAGTGCTTGCCGCGTCTCCCACAACTGCTGGTCAGGAATGTCGTGCACCTTCTGCCAGCGTGCGACATTATCAAGATCATCTTCCCAGTCCGGGCCAAGCGCCGCATCATAGAGGCGGCGCATGGCAGGTGCCAGCCAGGTGCTGCTATGCACACCGTTCGTGATTGACGTGATCGGCACATCCTCCTGGGGCGCGCCTGGATAGAGCCAGTGCCACATGCCGCGCGCCACGTGACCATGCAGTTTACTCACACCATTGTGCGCGTGGGAGCCCTTGAGCGCCAGCACCGTCATGGCGAAGGTCGGCCCCCAGTTCTGCTGTTGCAGCGCCAGATCGTTGAACTGCTCGCGCGTCAGGCCAAGGTGCGGCCAGAACTGGTTGAAATACTTCTCAATCAGCTGAAGCGGAAAGGCGTCGTTCCCGGCAGGGACCGGCGTGTGAGTCGTGAATACCGCCTGACTGCGCACGTCGCGCCAGGCTTCACTGAACGGGACGCCCTGCGCCACCTTCTCACGCATCAATTCAAGTACCAGAAATGCCGAATGGCCCTCGTTCATGTGCCAGACCGTCGGCGCGAGCCCCAGCTGGCGCAGCGCGCGCACGCCGCCGATGCCCAGCACAATCTCCTGCGCGACACGCATCTCCTGGTCACCGCCATACAACCGCGCTGAAAGCTCTCGATCCTGCGGGCTATTCGGATGGATGTCGGTATCCATCAACAACAGCGGCACCCGGCCAACCTGGATGCGATAGACCTTGGCATAAATGGTGCGTCCAGGCAGATCGACTTCAACAACCACCTCGCGCCCATCGGTCGTCAGCGCCGGCATTGCTGCAATATCGGCAAAGTTCAGCTTCGCGTAGATCGCTTCCTGCCAGCCGCTCTGATCGAGACGCTGGCGAAAATATCCCTGCGGATAGATGAAGCCGACGGCAACGAACGGCAATCCCAGATCGCTGGCTTCCTTCACATGATCGCCAGCCAGCACGCCCAGGCCGCCTGAATAGATCGGTAACGATTCATGCAGGCCAAACTCGGCCGAGAAATAGGCGATCATCTCATTGGCACCGGGATACGCGCGCCGATACCATGTATCCTCAGCGCTCATATAGCGATCAAATGCGGCCATTACCTGGTCGTATGCCGCCAGATACTCCGGGTCGGCAGCAGCAGCCTCGAGTTTGCGCTGGCGCACATCGCGCAGAAAATCCACCGGATTGTGGTAATCCTGCTCCCAGAGCTCGGCATCAATGTGACGATAGAGATCCTGCGCCTCCGGGTGCCAGCTCCACCACAGGTTGTACGCCAGATCACGGAGCCGCGCAATACGTTCCGGAATCGGGGTAAAAAGCAGATCGGCGCTTCTGATACTCAAGGACGCCCTCCTTGATGTCAGCCATCGCCGGTGACGATCATCGTCATAGGGATGGATACGAGTGGAAGTGGCGCAGCGGCGCGCCGTGCGTACTATACACGCAGCAACGCACTGTTGCAAGTGGACCTGGCGCGCCTGTTACGCACACTGTTACCCGAGCTCGGCAGTTGCGCTCAGCGCCGTCTTCCCGTCAGGGGCCTGTGCCTCCAGTTCGATGCGCTCCGCAACAGGAAGGGCAACCAGGCGAAACGGCGCAAGGTCGAACAGCGGCGCCTGACCACGAAAACTGAAGCCAATGATTGGCCGGATAACATTCCTGCGCGCCAGCTCCAGCAGCAATACCGCCGTAAGCGGCCCATGAACCACCAGGCCAGGGTATCCTTCCTCATGCTCCGCGTAGGGTCGATCGTAGTGGATGCGGTGCGCATTGAATGTCAGCGCCGAGAAACGAAACAGGAGCCGTGTGTCTGGCATCACGACACGCACCCAGGCACCTTCCGGCGCGGGCGGAAACGCAACCGGCACCGGTGCCGGCAGGGGCGCACCTGGCTCGCGGTAGACAATGTCCTGCTCCTCCTCGATACAGAGCTGGTCTTCCTGGTAATACCTGTACCCGACCACCACAAATGCCAGCGATCCGCTGCGACCAGATTTTCGGGTGATAGTGCGGATGACGCCTTCGCGGTGAGCAGGCTTGCCAAGTATCAGCGGCCGGTGAAAACGCAACCGCGCGCCGGCAAACATGCGGCGCGGAAGTGGGATTGGCGGCATGAAGCCGCCGCGCTGCGGATGACCATCGTCGCCTAGCTGCGATTGTGGCGCTCGCGGCAGAAAATAGAACCAGTGCCACAACGGCGGCAACGGCGCCCCCTGTGTGAACGGTGCATCCGGTGCCTCGAACGTTGCCGCCGCCGCCTGTGCCTGCGCCGGGCTGAGATCATCGTCGAGCAGGTCCGTCCGCCCGATCCACGCGTCGTACTCCTCTGGCGTATCGGTCATGGCTGGTCACTTTCATTCCGTCGCTCGGCTCATGGTCGGACTCCCACCCCCAGCGGGGCCGGGGTAGGGGCGACGGGCTCATTTGCAAAGTATTGCTCCTAGACGCCACGTCCAGACTACAGGATGTTGGCAGACGCCGTTGGTTAAGGGCTTTCAACACGTTGTTATGTTTGTTTTACTGATACGCCGTGCATGTATTGCGTACACTGGAACAACCCACCCCACAGACATGGCGCGCCGGCCCCGGCAAATGTCATCGGGCCGTCGTTGTGCCTGGCGCGGTGGCGCATGCGTTGAGAGGGAGCGGAGGCACTACGATGGCGAAGGCGTCACGTTCGGCAAAACCGGTGGATCAGGAGGCCATTGGCGCGAATGTCGTGAGCGGCATGCCGGACACGCAGGGCGAACCCGATCACGAACAGGATCGCCTGCCGGAACAGGACCGGCTGCCATTAAGCGGCGTGCGAGTCATTGATGTCGGCAATTTCCTGGCCGGCCCGTACGCAGCATCGATCCTCGGTGAGTTCGGCGCCGAGATCCTGAAGGTGGAACATCCTATCGGCGGCGACCCGATGCGGCGTTTCGGCACACCGACCAAGCGCCATGACGCCACCCTCGCCTGGCTGAGCGAAGCGCGCAATCGCAAATCGGTCACTATTGATCTGCGGCAGAAGGAAGGCGTGAGCCTGTTCCTGAAACTGGTCGCCAGGTCCGACGTGCTGATCGAGAACTTCCGCCCCGGCACGATGGAGGAATGGGGCCTGGGCTGGGCAGAGTTGAGCGCCGCCAATCCCGCCCTGGTGATGCTGCGTGTGTCCGGTTACGGGCAGACCGGCCCATACCGGCGTCGCTCGGGGTTTGCCCATATCGCCCACGCCTTCGGTGGCCTCTCGTACCTCGCCGGCTTTCCTGGTGAGACGCCAGTTCTCCCCGGTACCGCCCCGCTCGGCGACTACATGGCGAGCCTGTATGGCGCCATCGGCATCCTGATCGCGCTGCGCCATGCCGAGCAGACCGGGCGCGGCCAGGTGATTGATGTCGCCATCTATGAAGCCGTCTTCCGCCTGCTAGACGAGATCGCCGGCGCCTATGGCCTCTTCGGTAAGATCCGGGAGCGTGAAGGCGCCGGTAGTTTCATTGCCGTGCCACACGGTCATTTTCGCACGCGCGACAACAAATGGGTCGCGATCGCCTGTACGACGGATAAGATGTTCGAGCGCCTGGCCGAGGCCATGGAACGGCCAGAGCTTGCTGCGCCTGAGCTGTACGGCGATCAGCGAAAACGGCTGGCCGCTCGCGATGTGGTGAACCAGATGACGATCGACTGGGTTGGTTCGCTCACCCGCGATGAAGTCATGGCGCGCTGCCTCGAAAAAGAAGTTCCGATCGGCAAGCTGAACAGTATCGCCGACATTTTCGAGGACGAGCACTTTCGGGCGCGCGGCAATCTCACGCACGTTGATGTCGAAGGCATTGGCGAAGTCGTGGTTCCTGGTGTTGCGCCAACGCTCTCGGAAACGCCGGGCCGCATTACCAACCTCGGCCCACCACTCGGCAACGCTACCTATGAGGTGCTCCGCGAGTTACTGGATATTTCGGCAGAGGAAATCAAACAACTACGAAGCCGCAAGATCATCTAGGGTTGGTTCTACATATTGAGGTATCTGATGACAGAGGGAAATATCAGCACCTTGCCGCTCGCCGGGATCCGCGTCATTGATGTCGCCACGGTGGTTGCCGCTCCCTACTGCGCGACAATCCTTGGCGAATTCGGCGCTGACGTGCTGAAGGTCGAACATCCTGTCGGTGGTGACGCGCTACGCCGATTCGGTACACCCACCCAGCGCGGCGACACACTCACCTGGCTCAGCGAGTCGCGCAACAAGCGTTCGGTCACCCTCAATCTGCAACATCCCGACGGTGCACAGCTCTTCAAGGAGTTAATCGCCAGAGCTGACGTGTTGTGCGAGAACTTCCGGCCCGGCACGCTGGAAAAGTGGGGCCTGGGCTGGGATGTCCTGCGACAGATCAATCCTGGCCTGGTAATGTTGCGGGTCACCGGCTATGGCCAGACCGGGCCGTACCGTGACCGGCCCGGTTTCGCCCGTATCGCCCACGCCGTCGGCGGCATCGCCTACCTGGCCGGGATGCCCAAGGGCACGCCGGTAACGCCAGGTTCAACGACGCTCGGCGATTATCTTACCGGGCTCTACGGCTGTATCGGCGTACTGATGGCGCTGCGCTACCGTGAGAAAACCGGCCGCGGCCAGTTCATCGATGCCGCCCTTTATGAGTCGGTCTTCCGCTGCAGTGATGAACTGGTGCCGGCCTACGCCATGTACGGTACGGTACGCGAGCGGCATGGACCGCACCACAACGACTTCGCCTGTCCTCACGGCCACTTCCCGACGAAAGACGGCAAGTGGGTGGCAATCTCGTGCGCTACCGACAAACTCTTCGCGCGGCTGGCACAGGCGATGGGACGCCCCGAACTCGCGTCATCGAGTATCTACGGTGAGCAGAAGGTCCGGCTGGAACATTACCAGGATGTCAACGAAATTGTACGCGACTGGTGCGGTTCTCTCACCCGTGCCGAGGTGCTGGCGCGCTGCCATGCGACGGCCACACCCGCCGCGCCGCTCAACGATATTGCCGATATCTTCGGCGACCGCCAGGTGCATGCCCGCCGTAATCTTGTCGCCATCGATCTCGATGACACCGGCGAGACGATCATTGTTCCCAATGTCATTCCCAAACTGTCGGAAACACCGGGCGCGATCAAGCACCTGGGCCCCCGGCTCGGCGAACATACCGACGAAGTGCTCCGCGATGTGCTTGGCATGACCGACGAGCAGATCGCCGATCTGCACACCAGACGCGTGATCTGATCGGCACACCGGAGGAACCTGCAAGCGGAGAAACGTATCATGGACGGCATTCTGAACGGCCTGCGCGTCGTGGAAGGTTCAGCCTTTGTTGCCGCGCCGCTCGGCGGAATGACCCTTGCCCAGCTGGGAGCCGATGTCATTCGTTTCGACCCGATCGGGGGCGGCCTCGACCACAAACGCTGGCCGGTCACCCTCGACGGCAGGCACAGCCTGTTCTGGGCCGGCCTGAATAAGGGCAAACGCTCGATCGCGGTTGACATCCGCACACCGCAGGGCCAGGAACTGCTGACCCGCTTGATCTGCGCACCGGGCGAACATGCCGGCCTCTTCAGCACCAACTTCCCGGCGCGTGGCTGGCTCAGCTATGACTCCCTGAAAGCGTACCGGCCCGACCTGATCATGGTGAACTTGCTCGGCCGCCGCGACGGTGGATCGGAAGTTGACTATACGGTCAATCCGCAACTCGGTTTCCCCTTCATGACCGGCCCGACGACGTCGCCCGACGTGGTCAACCATGTCTTCCCCGCCTGGGATTTCATTGCCGGCCAGATGATTGCGCTCGGGTTGCTCGCCGCCGAACGTCACCGCCGGCTGACCGGCGAAGGGCAACTGGTGAAACTGGCGCTGAAAGACATCGGGCTGGCAATGCTGGGCAATCTCGGCATGATTGCCGAGGTCATGATCAACGATGCCGACCGGCCCAGACAGGGTAATTATCTCTACGGCGCGTTTGGCCGCGATTTCGAAACGCTGGACGGCAAGCGAGTCATGGTCGTCGGGCTGACTGACCTGCAGTGGCGCGCACTCGGGAAAGCGACCCACCTCGCACAGGCGCTTGACGCGCTTGGCGCGCGGCTTGGCCTCGATCTGAACGACGAGGGGAACCGGTTCCGTGCGCGCCGAGAGATCGCAGCCATACTCGAGCCCTGGTTCCATGCGCGCACATTTGCCGAGATCCAGCGTGTGTTCGACGAACATCGCGTCACCTGGGGGCCCTATCGCACGGTGCGGGAGGCGCTCGCCAGCGATCCCGATTGTTCAGTGGCGAACCCGATGTTCAGCATGGTCGAGCAACCCGGTATCGGGTCGTACCTGATGCCAGCTTCGCCTCTCGATTTCAGCCGGGTGCCGCGACTGCCGGCGCAGCCGGCGCCCCGTCTCGGCGAGCATACCGACGAAATCCTGCTCGAGATCCTCGGCTTGAGCGAGGGTGAGATCGGCAAATTGCATGATGACGGTATCGTTGCAGGCCCGGACGAAACAGCGGAACCGTAAGGAGGCACCGTGAAACTACCGCTCAATTTCTATAAGCCACTGGCGGTCGGCGCGCCACAACCGCTGCGCGAACTGCCGGTCCGCCCCGAACGTGTGATCCATTTCTTCCCGCCATATATCGAAAAGATCCGCGCGCGCGTCCCCGAGATGGCCAGACAGGTTGACGTTCTGTGCGGCAACCTGGAAGACGCCATTCCGGTTGACGCCAAAGAGGCGGCCCGCGCTGGCTTCATCGAGGTGGCCCGCGCGACGGATTTCGGCGATACCGCGCTGTGGGTCAGGGTCAATGCGCTCAACAGCCCCTGGTTCCTCGACGATATGACCCAGATTGTCGGCGCTGTCGGCGACAGGCTCGATGTTATCATGATCCCCAAGGTTGAAGGGCCGTGGGACATTCATTTCGTTGACCAGTACCTGGCGCTGCTCGAGGCGAAACACAACCTCCAGAAACCGATCCTGGTCCACGCTCTGCTGGAGACGGCTCAGGGCATGATGAACCTGGAGGCGATTGCCGGTGCAAGCCCGCGCATGCATGGGTTCAGTCTCGGCCCGGCGGACCTGGCGGCATCCCGAGGGATGAAGACGACCCGCGTCGGCGGGGGTCATCCTTTCTACGGCGTGCTTGCCGATGCCCGAGAAGGCGAGGAACAACGCGCCTTCTTCCAGCAGGACCTGTGGCACTACACTATCGCCAGAATGGTTGATGTCGCCGTGGCGCACGGCCTGCGCGCCTTCTACGGGCCCTTCGGCGACTTGAAAGACGAAGCTGCCTGCGAGGCCCAGTTCCGCAACGCGTTCCTGCTTGGTTGCAGCGGCGCATGGTCGCTCGCACCCAACCAGATCGCCATCGCAAAACGCGTCTTCAGCCCCGACGTCAACGAAGTCCTCTTCGCCAGGCGCATCCTCGACGCCATGCCCGACGGCGCCGGCGTCGCCATGATCGACGGCAAAATGCAGGACGACGCGACATGGAAGCAGGCAAAGGTGATCGTGGATCTGGCGCGCATGGTAGCGAAGAAGGACCCTGACCTGGCGCAGGCATATGGCTTTGCAACGTGAGAGATGACCATGAGCGTCAAAACCAATCCAGGTAATTACTTCGAGGATTTCCGGTTAGGGCAGGAAATCGTGCATGCTACGCCGCGTACTGTCACCTCAGGAGACGCGGCGCTCTATACCGCACTCTATGGTTCGCGCTTCGCCATCAACTCCTCAACTCCGTTTGCAGCCACGCTGGGGTTGGCACAGGCGCCGCTCGACAGTCTGCTGGTCTTTCATATCATTTTCGGTAAAACCGTACCTGACATTTCGCTCAATGCCGTCGCAAATCTTGGCTACGCCGGCGGGCGATTCGGGCAACCGGTCTTTCCCGGCGACACTCTCTCGACGACCTCGACCGTGATCGGGCTCCGGCAGAATAGAGACGGCAAAACCGGTGTCGTTTATGTGCGTTCGGTCGGCGTCAACCAGCGCAACGAGATGGTCGTCGAATATACGCGCTGGGTCATGGTGCGCAAGAAGAACCTGGATGCACCCGCGCCGGCGCCGGTCGTTCCGGACCTGCCTGCGGCAGTGGCGGCTGATGAACTGGTGGTTCCGTACACACTGCACACCGGGGCCTATGATACCGTTCATGCCGGCAGCCCGTACCTGTGGGAGGATTACACGGCCGGCGAGAAAATTGATCACGTTGATGGCGTCACGATTGAAGAAGCCGAGCATATGCAGGCGACACGCCTGTATCAAAACACCGCGCGCGTGCATTTCAACCAGCACGTCGAGCGTGAGGGCCGCTTCGGGCGACGGATCGTCTACGGTGGGCACATTATCAGCCTGGCGCGCGCGCTTTCATTCAACGGGCTGGCGAATGCGCTGAGCGTGGCGGCCATCAACAGCGGTCGCCACACCAACCCGAGCTTCGCCGGCGACACCATCTACGCCTGGTCGGAGATTCTCGATACGATCGAACTGCCGGGCCGTACCGACATCGGCGCGCTGCGCGTGCGCACGGTCGCTACCAGGGACCGTGCATGTTCCGACTTTCCATACCAGGATGCCGACGGCAACTATGATCCGGCCATCGTCCTTGACTTCGATTATACAGTGCTGATGCCACGGCGAATCTGATAGCGGACTGGTCAGCTGTGCTATAATCGATCGCCGTGCCTGACAGAGTCGCTCCCGCTGCCGCTCGATCCGGTCCTGCCGTCCTGGCGCACATTGCGCGTCTCCTGGCGCCAGGCGCGCTCGGAGTGCTCGTTGCGGCACATCTGGTGTTCTTTGCCATCCGCGCCTGGCACGTGCTGACCTACCCCTATCCGCTCGATTATGGTGAGGGGCCGCTGCTGGCGCAGGTGCAACAACTGATCGCCGGCACGCCGCTACCGCTCCTGTATAACGATCCCGGCGCTTCGCCCTACCTGGTGGTGAACTACCCGCCGGTCTACCTTGTCACCGCATACATCCTGGCAACTCCGATCACCCTGCTGGCGCCTGATGGCCCGGATGCTGCGCTTCTGGCCGGGCGGCTCATATCATTGATCGCGACGCTCGGCTGCGTCGTGGCGATCTGGTGGCTCGCCGCGCCACCGCACGAACCAGGGCGCCAGCGACACCCGTGGCCAGTTGCGATCGTCGCGCTTGCCTTTCTCGCTATTCCCGTAGTGCGCGAATGGGCGGCGCTGATGCGCGTTGACCTGCTGGGGGTCTGCCTGGGATTGTGGGGGCTTGTGCTGGCGCGGCGCGGCTCGCGCCGGGCGGCATTACCGCTGGCGCTCGGCCTGCTGGTCAAGCCGTCGTTGATCGCTGCGCCGGCGGCGGCGCTGGCCTGGCTCTGGTTTCGCGATCGGCGCCGCGCGCTGGAACTGGCGCTCGGCATTGCTGCGCTGGGCGGGGCCGCCGCCGGTGCGCTGCACCTGGCCTCGGGCGGCTGGTTCTGGTTCCATGCCGTCGCCGCCAACGCCAACCCCTGGTCAGCCACGCTTGCCGAGGGGTTCTGGCACGATCAGTACGCTATCCTGTGGCCGCTCTGGTCCGGCGCAGCACTTGCTGCGGCCGTGCTGCTCGTTGCGGCGCGCCAGGGCGCTGCTCCGCCGGCCGATGCGGCGTTCGTGGCGCATGCGCATGCGCCGGGCGCAACATACGGCCTGCTGCCGGTCTACTATACCTGCGCTGGCGCATTCGTCGCCTTCGGCGTTGGTAAGGTCGGCGCATACGCCAACTACTTCTTCGAATACAACGCCGGCTTGATCTGGCTCATCGCAACTCTTGCCTTTTCTACTCGCTACCCGGGTGCCAGCTCCCGCTTCTCAGCTTCTGGACCCCGGCTCCCGGTTCTTATTGCGCACGTTGCGCTGCTTCTTCTCGCCGGCGCGTTGCTGCGCTACTATCCGCTCTGGAGTGAGAACTATGTCAAACCGTACGGCCTCATCGAAGGCGAGAACCCGCCACGCCTGGCATTCGGCAGTTACGGCGTCTGGCGCGACCTGCAACGCGAGCGCGACATTCTCGACACCCTGAGCCGCGTCAATGAAGCGCTCGTCGCCGAGGTGCGCGCCACCCGCGCGCCAGTGTTCACCGACTTCCCGGGGATCGCGGCGCAGGCCGGCGTCCCGGCGCGGCTACAGGTCTTCGAGCACCGCCAGTTATACGATGCCGGCCTGTGGGATCAGCGCCCGCTATTGCGCGATCTCGCCGGCGGCACCATCCCACTCGTCGTGCTCGACTACCTGGGTAACTGGCTGACACCAGAGATGATCACACTGATAACGCACCGGTATGCGCAGAATGGTTCGCGTGGCACGTTCGACCTGTACCGCCCGGTGGATCCCGGACCACGCATCAACACCTCATTCGATGCAGGTGCCGGGCTGCTGATCACCGGCGTTCACCTGGCAGCGCCCGGCAGCACAGCATACAGTCCTGGCGAGCGGGTGGTCCTGACACTGGAACTACAGCGCGCCGCTGCAACCCCGAACCACCTGTGCGACACGACGACCTGTCAGATTGTCGTGCGTCTGACGACCGGAGATGGGATGGCGCTCGTAGCGTGGGAACGCCCACTACTCTACGGTGTGCTTTCGCCGAACGACTGGGGCGATCTGCCGGTGCAACACATGCAGGCGCTCGATCTGCCGCCGGAGTTGCTGCCGGGTGTCTACCGGCTGACCGTAGCCATCACGGCCGGCGGCGCCGAACTCGCGCCGGCGCGCACCGTCGCACCGGTTGCGGTTGGCG
>Ga0272446_1005786_pt1 | contig 13359 bp, 13 predicted proteins | sample YNPCB0061_FD_194587 | JGI IMG/M metagenome (GOLD analysis project Ga0272446, IMG submission 194587) | Hot spring microbial mat communities from Yellowstone National Park, WY, United States - YNP-CB-006-1 | ecosystem: Environmental > Aquatic > Thermal springs > Hot (42-90C) > Sediment | place... | reverse complement strand
ATTCCCAATCATCTTTGCCATTGGACTCGGGGAGGGTATCGTTAACTAAATCTTCGGGGTTGGATGATTTTACCATTTGTTCGACAGTTGCAAAAAGTAGTCCTAAATCGAGGAAGAGGATACCAATTAGAAAGGCTTCCACCATAATCTTGATTAAGACTGAATTTAACTATACCTAATTCTACCGCCGATTGTCTTTGACAAAACTTCAATTAGAACCAGTCCACAAACTACACCAAGCCTCCTATGCTCCTTCCCTGAGTTTGTCCAAAACCGATCGGTCTTCCAAAGTAGAAGTATCGCTGGTGATTTCCTGCTGAGCTGCTAGGCTGCGTAACAGACGGCGCATGATTTTCCCCGATCGGGTTTTGGGGAGGGCATCGGTGAATTTAATTTCCGCCGGGCGGGCAATTGCGCCTATTTCTTTGACGACGTGTTGTTTTAACTCCTGTGCTAGTTCCTCTGTACCCGTTTGCAGTCCTTCTAGGATGACAAAGGCGCAAATCTCTTCCCCCTTAATTTCATCCGGTCTACCTACAACCGCTGCTTCTGCCACCGCCGGATGGGACACCAACGCCGACTCAATCTCCATCGTGCCCAACCGATGCCCCGCCACATTGATCACATCGTCCACCCTGCCCATGATCCAAAAATAGCCATCCTCGTCCTTTCTGGCTCCATCCCCGGCAAAGTAAAAATACTGTCCATCCCTCGGCGGGATATGCTCCCAATAGCTATGGCGGAACCGATCGGGATCGTTGTAAATGGTTCGCATCATCGACGGAAAAGGCGCTTTGATCACCAAATACCCCCCTTCATTCACACCCACCGGATTACCTTCCAAGTCCACCACATCGGCAATGATGCCAGGGAAAGGCAAGGTCGCTGAACCAGGCTTAGTCGCCATCGCCCCAGGCAGGGCAGAAATCATAATTCCCCCTGTTTCCGTTTGCCACCAGGTATCCACGATCGGGCATCGTTCCTGTCCAATAATGCGGTAATACCACATCCAAGCCTCTGGGTTGATCGGTTCCCCTACCGTTCCTAACAATCGCAGGGATGAAAGGTCACGGGCTTTCGGCAAATGCTCCCCCTGTTTGATAAACGCCCGGATAGCAGTCGGTGCCGTATAGAAGATGGTGACGCTGTACTTTTCAATGATCTCCCACATACAACCAGGGTTAGAGGGACGGGGTGCCCCCTCATACATCAGAGTAGTTGCCCCGTTGGACAGGGGTCCATAGACAATGTAGCTATGCCCCGTAATCCAGCCCACATCAGCCGTACACCAGTACACATCCGTATCCTTCAGGTCAAAAATCCACTGGGTCGTAATGTGGGTATAGAGGTTACAGCCCGCCGTGGTGTGCACTACCCCCTTGGGTTTCCCCGTACTGCCACTGGTATAGAGAATAAACAGCATATCCTCCGAATTCATCGGCTCTGGGGGACAATCGGCGCTTACCCCCTGCTTGAGGTCATGCCACCAGTGATCCCGTCCTGGTAGCATTTGAGTTTTTTGCCCCGTCCGTTGGACAACCAACACATTCTTGACCGTAGGCACTTGAGTCAGGGCAATATCCACCTGGTCCTTGAGGGGCACGATCGAATCCTTGCGCCAGCCCCCATCCGCCGTGATGACCAATTTTGCCTGTCCATCATTGAGCCGTTCCCTGAGTGCCTCCGCACTAAAGCCCCCAAACACCACACTATGGGGCGCGCCGATCCGGGCACAGGCAAGCATAGCGATCGCTGCTTCTGGGATCATGGGCATATAGATACCCACCAGGTCCCCCTTCTGCACGCCTAATCCCTTCAGTACATTGGCAAACAAACAGACCTCCCGATGGAGTTGGGCATAGGTATAGGTGCGGCTGTCTCCCGGTTCCCCCTCCCAAATCAGGGCGGCCTTATTGCGTCGCCAGGTCAATAAATGCCGATCGAGGCAGTTGTAGGAGATATTGAGTTTGCCCCCATCGAACCACTTCACGATCGGGGGTTGCCAGTCCAGAGTAGTATGCCACCGATCGAACCAATCCAGTTCCTGGGTTGCTAAATCCCCCCAAAACTTAGCGGGGTCTGCTTTCGCCTGTTCATAGAGTTCCTGATAGCGATCGAAGCTACCGATTTTGGCTTGGGCAGAGAATTCCAGGGAAGGATAGAACAGACGTTGTTCCTGTAGGACAGACTCGATCGGGGACGACATAACTTTTATGGCAAACTAAGTTAGCTAATTTTATCCCACCAGATTTCCTTTTTCCTAAGCTCTTCTCCTTTGATATTTGGATACACGATCGGGGCAGGGATTCAATAGACTCCTGATCCTAAAGCTCCTAACCTTAGCAACATTGAGCCAACCTTTTATAGCGGCTAACAAATAAGTTAAGACTTCCTCTATTAACACAACCAGCCCAATGAAACTTCTCCTATTAATAATTGCCCTGATTTTCATATACCTATTGAGTTAGGAGCGTGACAAGTCATACCCCTAGTTACTGCAAGCAAAATTGACCTTCAAACCTTTCTACTGGGCATTTCCCGATCGTTCAAAATTCGTCAAAAATACTTTCCTTAAACCCTTGAATATTTGCAGAATTCTGGTATTTTATGTTCATCATTACGGCACCCGCCGTGGGGTTTAGACAAATTCAGTTCGTGAGAGCTTTTGAGGGAGTGTGAGGATGTCCATGAGTGTGGAAGATGCTTTAGTAATTGTAGACGCTGTTCTACAACAGAAACGATTGAGTAATGTCCAGGAACTCCTGTTCCGTCAGGCATGGGAAGGGAAGACCTACATCGAAATTGCCGAAACTTCTGGTTATGACGCTTCCTATATTAGGGACGTAGGCTACAAACTATGGCAGTCCTTAACCAAGGCTTTAGGGGAAAGAGTATCAAAAAATAATCTGCAAGTGGTGTTCCGCCGTCAGTTGACCCGCTGGACTCCCCAAGCCCGATCGGGTGTAGTAACACCAGAAGTTAGGTTTATTCCCCCCAGCCAGGATGGTAGATATATTGATTGGGGAAAAGCCGCTGATACAAGCACCTTTTTTGGACGCACTAAAGAATTAGCCGAACTAGAGCAATGGATCCGATCGGAGCAGCTAAGGCTAATCGGTGTTTTTGGCATCGGGGGAATCGGCAAAACCCTATTTACCATCAAACTAGCCGAGCAAGTCCAGGCAGACTTTAGTTATGTAATCTGGCGCTCCCTCAGTCATGGACCTTCCCCAGAGGAGCTAATTGGGGATTTACTCTACTTCTTCAATCATGGACAGGAAGTAGGGGGCAACTTAGATAATCTTTTGTCTTTACTAATGACCCATCTACGTCAACATCGTTGTTTGATTGTGTTAGATGGAGTAGAAGCGGTGATGGAAGGGGGTAAAACCAATGGGGATTACTTGCCTGGTTATGAAGGCTTTGGCGAAATTTTCCGTCAGGTAGGGGAAGTAAAACATCAAAGTTGCTTGATTCTCAATGGTAGGGAAAAACCCGATGAACTCTCGCCTTTAGAGGGCGAAACAGTCCGATCGATGCAACTCCAGGGCTTAGAAGAAGAGGCATTAAACATTTTTGCTAAAGGTATATCGGACCCGATCGCAGCCAAGGAGTTGATGGAATTTTATGGCGGCAACCCGATGGCATTAAAAATCGTCTTCCGATCGATTCAAGAGCTATTTGACGGCAACATATCGGAATTTTTAGCCCAAAACACCCCCGTTTTTAGTAGTATCCGTCAGTTATTAAATCAACAATTCAATCGTCTTTCAGAAGCAGAAAAACAAGTCATGTTTTGGTTGGCAATCAATCAAACCCCCGTTGCGCACAAGCAATTGCAGTCTGATATTTCAGCTAATCGGAACTGCACAGGTTTGTTAGAAGCCCTTTATTCCCTGAAATGGCGGTCTTTAATTGAAAAACGTCCCGATGGTTTTTGTCTCCAGCCCGTAGTGATGATGTATGTGTTAGAACATCTAGTCAATGAAGCCTTTGATTCTATTATGTCTGGCTCTTTAGATTTTATTTCTGACTATCTACTCCTCAGACCTAGTTCATCCCCTGCGGTGCGGGAACGCCAAGTTCGTTTTATTATGTATCCTTTAGCAAACCGTTTAACTAGCACCTTTGCTAATCGGGAATTGTTGGTTAGTCACTTGAATAGCTTATTAACTAATAATGACCAGAGTTTATCTAATTACTGTCTAATGAATCTACGCCTGTTGTTGCAACAAATCCAGTTAGAAACCCCTGGCAATAAACTGGATAATGGTATGTCTCAGTTGAGGGTAGCTCTTTCCTAGCTTTCTCGTTTCACGAGGGCAGAAGATTTAGATACTTTCACGATCGCTGAAGAATTCGCCCTTCCCTTAGCTTTGGTGGGAGGGGCTATTTTGTTATCTTTAGTCAGAATGGTAGTGTTATTCCTATCTTTGTTGCTGTATTTTCGTTCAAAATCCTGCTGGGCAAGGGAGTTTACCAAAGAAAAACAGCCATAGGGAACAATAATACCCACTGATACCAGTAGCAAGACACTTTCAAAATACATGACTAAAGGAATTACTATGCACAGAATAGAATTCTAGCAAGTAAATTCCTAAAAACGTTATGCTAACAAACAAAATATGTCGGAATTTATGTCTTTCGCCTTAGTAATGACCACCGCTAGCAGTCCCCAAGAAGCAGAAAAGATTGCCCATGCCCTGCTACAGGAGCAGTTAGCAGCCTGTGTGCAAACTCTGCCAATTCAGAGCTATTACACTTGGGAGGGGCGCTTAAATCAGGAGCCTGAATACTTGATGCTCATTAAGGGCAGAGCAGGGAACTTTGACCAAATCCAAGCCTGTATAATTGCCAACCATAGCTATAAAGTGCCAGAAATTATCCAGATTCCCATCCCTACCGGCTCCCCCAACTATTTAGAATGGATGGCATCCGTGAGTAAATAATCTATGGCAGACCACTTAATAATTGCTGGGCGTACTTTTCATTCCCGCTTAATGACTGGTACGGGTAAATATCAAGATTTTGTCACTATGAACAAGGCAATCGCTATGAGTGGCTGTGAGATTATCACTGTGGCGGTGCGCCGTGTGCAGGAACAAACTATGGGGCACGGTGGTTTGGCAGAGGCGATCGATTGGCAGAAATATTGGATGCTACCCAATACGGCGGGCTGTACTACGGCAGAGGAGGCGGTTAGAGTAGCAAGGCTGGGACGGGAAATGGCAAAAATTTTGGGACAGGAAGATAACAATTTTGTCAAACTTGAGGTAATCCCCGATCGGCGTTATCTTCTACCAGACCCGATCGATACCTGTAGGGCGGCAGAACAGTTAATTAAGGAGGGTTTTGCTGTTTTACCTTACATCAATGCCGACCCCCTCCTCGCCCAAAGACTAGAGGAGATGGGCTGTGCAACAGTGATGCCCCTCGGTTCGCCGATCGGTTCCGGGCAGGGCTTAAACAACAAAGCCAATATTCAGATCATCATTGAGCAGGCTAAGGTGCCGGTTGTAGTGGATGCGGGGATTGGTACTCCCAGTGAAGCCTGTGCTGCGATGGAAATGGGAGCGGATGCCCTGCTCATTAACTCCGCTATTGCTCTCGCCCAAGACCCGATCGGGATGGCAGAAGCAATGGGTTTGGCGACTAGGGCGGGTAGGTTAGCCTATTTTGCTGGCAGAATTCCGGTTAAACCGATCGGTTCCGCTAGTTCCCCCCTGACGGGTGTGGTTGTTCAAAGTTGACGTAAAAATTAAAGAAATCTGATTTGTGCAGTAAGTCCTGGTTTGGATTCAAGCCTAGTTTTTGCTAGTCGAGCATTCTAACTTGGGCAGGGATGGAATAATCTCATCCTGGCGGGAATGGAGATACTGGGCAAACCGATGGGCTAGGGGGGGCACAAAGACCATTGGGCTAGTAAATCCTGAAAAAATCCACCAATAGTCGTTAATTTGCCCGATCGAGGGTAGGGAATCTGGGCTGAAGGCGACTAGGCAATGGTGCCACGTACCAGGCAGGTCCCCTAACTGCGGCAATAGGTGTTTTATACCCGATCGGATTTGGGCTTCCGTGGTAGGAACAGGCACAAAATCAGGATTGGGGTGGAGGCGGCTAATTTGTCCTAAACACATCCTGCCATCGGCAAAGGGAGCGCCCCCTACATCTAGGGAAGGTGGTAAGATTTCGGGCTGGTCTTCTTGCCAGGCTTGGGCTTGCAAAGCGCCCTGGGCTTCAAAATTGAGGCGTTTGAGATTGGCGGGCATAATGAAGTTGCGGAGCCTGGGGGTAGTAGGAGCAATTTCGATCAATTCCGCATGGGTAAAGAATAGGGGTAGGCTTACCCCCGATCGGTTTAAGAGCCTGCGCCCCATCCCCCCCGCACAAAGAATTAACCCCCCACACCCGATCGGATGTTTTTTGGTTCTGACCCCCTGTGCTAGGAGTTCTTCAATTTCTTCATAAATTATTGTCCCCCCCGATCGGGTAAATGCTTTTAAGTATCCCTTTACCAGACTTCTGGGATCGACCTGGGCATGGTCTATTAAAAAAGCGCCCGCGATCGCCTCTGGGTTAAGCAGGGGTTCTAATTCTTTTGTTATCTGCCGATCGAGCCTTTCATAGGAGCAATTTTGATAATTTGGCGCTACTGCTGAGGGGTCATCTTCGGGAGAGAGGGTAAGCAGGAGATTGATTTTACGAAAGCCGATATTGTAGTCTAGTTCAGCCCCTAGGTTGGGGTATCGATCGATGCTTTCCTGGCAGAGTTGCTTAGTGATTGCTGTTGTGCCGCTCCAATAGGGAATCCCCCCGTAACTAAAGTGGGTGGCATTAGGGGGGGAAGGAGCACGATCGATGATGGCAACCCGAAAACCCGATCGTTGTAATTCATAACCCAAGGCAGCCCCTGTCACCCCGCTGCCGCACACTAGCCAATCGTAGACCGTCACTGGGAGCTATTCTCCATCGATGCTTTTGCCAATTTGACTGCCAGCCCAAAACAGCCGATACAGAGGGGTAGGCTTACCCCTAAAATTCCCCAAGTTAGATTAGCTCCCCAGTCCGGGTTGCCAGAAGATAGCTCATAGATGGAACCCACAAAAGCAATAGCGCAAACGATCGCGGCTCCTAAAAGTAATTGAGCTTTAATATAGGTACTGTTCATAAAGCAAGAAATTAGAAATTTAACGAAAGACTTTAAGATAACATTGAATTTTATTTTTCCATTCTAGATCGTTTTATGTCCCGATCGGAGTTTTGCGTAATTGTTTCGAGAGAACCCTATAACTCTTTGAGTTTATTAGAACTCTATTTGAGCGGCTGAACAAATATTTTATCAGAATGCTTAACTAAGTTATTTAAGATTCAGTTAAGTTTCTAGATTTTTGCAAGAAAGTTGCTTTCAATTAAATATTAACTAATCCAAACATAATTAATTATTCAAAGCAAAACATTTTTCCCTACTATCCACAGAAGATGGGAATTTTTGTGAAGGCACCAAAGTAATACAACTCAGTTCGGGGGGGCAATTCCATCTGCCCGGTAGGTAGGTTCCCAAGCCGCGATTCACATAAAGCCAGTTTTCCCCTACCCGATGGAGTCCCATTGCCCATTCCCAATGCTTGACCACTTCGCTACACTCATGCCACATCAGTTTGCGGAGGGGCTTGGGCATACTCAACCTGCAGCGGCGGGCATAAGCCATCACTGGACCAATGCCAGGCAAAACGACCTGACCACCGTGGGTATGTCCTGAGAGTTGTAAATCCACCCGCCATCTTTTCAAGATTGCAGCAGTATCGGGGTTGTGGGACAGTACAATGCGGGGTACATCGGGCTTAATCTGGGGCATCACTTGTTTTGGTAAAAAATAATGGGACCAGTAATCACCCAAACCCACGATCGCCAGGTCTTCACCCAGGGGATAGACTACTTCATTTTCTAAGACCCTAATACCCGATCGGGTCAGAACATCCTTAATCAGGCTACGGGAATGGGGGCGCTCTAGGTCATGGTTGCCCAAAACAGCAAAAATACCCGATCGTGCCTGCATGAGAGAGAGATGTTGGGCTAGCTCGTAGATAGGCTCTGGCGCATCGGTGACAAAGTCCCCTGTTAGCATCACTAGGTCTGGGGCGAAGGCATTTGCCCGGTCGATCGTTTCTGATAAAAGTTTGACCGCCAGCCGCATACCATCAAAATGGAAATCAGAAAGCTGTACAATACGAAGACCACTCAAACCCTGGGGTAACCCATCTATAGGTATGGATAATTGGTCTACCTGTAAATTGCCCGCCAAAAATTGATGGATCACAACCTCACCTTAATCTCCTTTTACTAGCATAAGTATTTTTGCTCAATTTTTTGTTAATTTTTCTTTAAGTATGGCATTGATTCAATGGTATCCAGGACATATTGCCAAGGCGGAGAAGGCGCTAAAGGAACAACTCAAGCTCGTAGATGTGGTTTTAGAAGTGAGGGATGCCCGTATCCCCCGATCGAGTTCTAACCCCCGTATACCGGAATGGACTCAGGGTAAGCATCATCTTTGTATTCTGAATCGGATCGACTCGATCGAGCCAGCCCTATTGCACCAATGGTATGGCTGGTTTCAGTCCCAGGGGCAATTAGTCTATGGCACTAATGCCCAGACTGGAGAAGGAGTGACCAAATTACTCAAAGCCGCCCAGCAAGCGGGTATAGCTATCAATCAACGGCGGCGGGAGCGGGGAATGTTGCCAAGACCGGTAAGGGCAGTGGTGGTAGGCTATCCCAATGTCGGTAAATCTGCCCTAATCAACCGACTCCTTAACCGCAGGGTTGCGCCTAGTGCCAATAAGCCTGGTGTTACCCGTCAATTAAGATGGATTCGCATTTCTGATCAAATCGAACTCCTCGATACACCGGGCATTTTGCCCCCCCTCCTAGTCGATCAGTCCGCCGCCCTCAAACTTGCCATCTGTGATGACATTGGACAGGCAGCCTACGATCCCGTAGCGGTCACCGCAGCCATGCTAGACCTATTTCAAGCATTAGGTGTGGATATTGCCGATCGGTATAATCTATCTCTCAAGGAATTTGCCAATGGGGAAGAATATCTTTCTGCCCTCGGTCGCCCAGATACCGACCGGTTTGCCCGCCAAGTGTTAAATGATTTTCGGAAAGGGAAACTAGGCACGATCGGGTTAGAATACCCCTAACCATTCAAACCAGTATGTTGGCGGAGTCGGTAGCCAATCCCCCGCACAGTTTCAATAAAATCGGCGGGAGCGCCCACTGCCATAAGTTTGTTGCGGATAGATAAGATATGTGCCTTCACCGCAAATTCCGTCGGTGGGTCTTCCTGGTCCCATAGATGTTCTAGGATGTCATTGCGGGTCAAAATATTTCTGCCGCTGTTGATTAAAAGCTTTAGGACTTCAAATTCCTTACGGGTAATGGCTATTACTTTGTTATGGTAGGTTACTTCCCTAGTGGTAGGGTTTAATTTTAGTCTGCCCCATTTCATGATGCCAGGGGGAGCTTTTTCCGGTGCGGGAATGGGGGGAGGGGTCAACTCAAAAATGCGTCGTTCCCACACCCGCAGACGGGCAAATAATTCTAATAAATCGATCGGTTTGGTCATGTAGTCATCCGCCCCGGCATCAAGACCAAGCACCTTATCGTTAATCGTTTTGCGGGCAGTGAGAACAATGATGGGCATAGTGTAGCCCTTATGACGAATGCGGCGGCATAGCCCAATTCCGTCCAATTTAGGGAGCATTATATCGAGGAGAATTAGGTCGTACTTATCTTTTGTGCATTTCTCCCAAGCCTCTTCCCCATCTATGGCGATTTCTGCATTGTAGCCACGATCGTTTAACGCCTCTAGGAGTGCCTCACCTGATTCATTATCATCTTCCACTAATAGGATTTTTAATTTTGTCATGGGGAAAGGGATTAAGTTACAGTCTATAATATATTTCACTCTTAAGATAGTGAACAGTTAATCAGTGTAAAAACAAAAATTTTGCTGTCTAAGTAACTGCTTTGGTTAGCAGGTTTGATAGATTAAAACAATAGATTCACAAGGGATTACTCTAAGCAATACCAAGCCGAACGCCCTTTGCTAATAAATTTGTTGCATCAACGGTAGAAAGAGGAACCGAGAACAAATATCCCTGTCCATATTCACAACCCATTGCCCTTAATTTAGCTAATTGGTCTCCAGTTTCGATCCCTTCGGCAATTACTTCTAAATTTAGGCTGTCAGCTAGGAGGGAAATAATGTTAGCGATCGTCCAATTTTTCTGCTGAAGGAAAGTCCGATCGATTTTAATTACATCGATCGGGAAATCCTGCACCCTACTGAGGGAAGAATAGCCAATCCCAAAGTCATCTAAACAGATTTTTACCCCTACGCTTTTGAGGTCATGGAGTAGTTTAATCGCCCGATCGACATCAGTAATAATTGCACTTTCGGTAATTTCTAACTTAATTTGAGTAGGGGGTACACCAGACGAGTCAATATCTTTTTTAATCATACTGACAAAGCCTGGATCAAGGAGTTGATGCCCCGATACATTGATACTAACTATCACATGGGGATAGTTAAGATGCCAGCGACTTAATTGAAACATCGATTGTTTAGCTACCCAAGCACCAATACTATTAATTAAGCCCGTTTGTTCAGCAATGGGAATAAAATCGATCGGGGAAACCCTGCCCCGTTTCGGGTGATTCCACCTTAATAGTGCTTCAAATCCATCAATATTGCCGCTATCAATTTTGATGATGGGCTGGTAATAAAGCTCCAATTCATTATTTTGAATGGCGTGACTCAAGTCATCATACAAATCCCGATCGATGTTATACTTTTCCTGAATTTGATCTTGGAGGGATTGATTTTCGATTTGCAACTGTCGGCGTAATTGATGTAAAGAAATATGGGTATTAACCCTGGCAATCACTTCTTCAAGCTGAAAGGGTTTAGTAATGTAATCTACCCCCCCCAAAGCAAATCCATGCACTACATTTTGAATATCATGGAGGGCACTAATAAAAATAATTGGAATATCTTTAGTTAATTTATTTTGTTTAATAATTTCACAGAGGTCATAGCCACTCATACCGGGCATATTTATATCTAGCAGAATCAAATCAGGCTGGACATTTTGTAAAGACTCCAGCGCCATTTGTCCACTATAGGCTGAAATTAGCTCAAAGCCTTTGCGACTAAGGATACTCGAGAGAAGACGGACATTGTCGGGCATATCGTCTACTATTAATATTTTGCCTGTGGTAAATCTACTCATTTCATCATTACTTGACCCTATCTATCCTATCTTGACTGGTTCCAGTTTGATCAATTCATAGAGTGTAACCCTTGTCTAGGGGTTGTATAATCACCCCAATCACCTTTTAATTAAGAAAGTATTATTTTGTAGTTGGTATATGACCATTACTCCGGAAGTAACCTGCCCCCAAGCGCCCCAGTGTGCTGAAAACCAGAGATTGCTGATGGAGTCCCAAGCAAAGCTACATCAATCCCAAGCCCTCCTGGAACAACAGGAAACCCGCAATCAGTTCCTCCGAGAGCGAGTGCGTACCCTGGAAGATGAGTTGGTGGCTAAATCGGAAGAGCTTGCCATTTCCCAAAGTACCTGTGAAGATTTACGAAATCGTCTCAAACGGGAGCAACACCAATCTTCCCAATTAAAGGCGGCTCTGGAACGTTGTATCGATGTGCCCACCACGATCGCTTCTACTAAAGCAAAACCGGAACCCTCCCCCATGCCAGAAACCTCCTGGACAGATGTGGAGGCAATCGCCTTTTTTGAAGAAGAAAAACCCCAACCCCGCTCCAGACCGCAAGAAGAAAGCCGCTCTCCTTCCCCCCTGATTCGGCGTAATCGAGAAAAACCCCTACCGTCCTTTGCCGCCGTTGAGTTACCCCGCTTTCCTCGCCTCCCTAGAACATGATTGGCTATTTGCGGGGGGTAGTAGTAGGTATAGAAGTTGACCGCAAGCCCGTTAGTTGTATTTTGTCCCTAGAGGTAGGTAACTGGGGCTTAGACTTGCAGATTACTGCCCGCCATAGTAGTACCCTCAAATTAGGGGATCAAATAGAGGTGTTTACCCATCTCCAGGTCAGGGAAGACCAGTTAAATTTGTTTGGCTTTCCCTCCAAGGCGGAACGGGACTTGTTCCGGCGTTTAATTCAGGTATCGGGGATTGGGAGCCATATGGCGTTGGCTTTGATCCATACCCTCGGACTGACGGATTTGGTTAAAGCGATCGTGACTGGTAACATTAGAGTCCTGTGTCTGGCACCAGGCGTAGGGACGAAAACGGCAGAGCGCCTGGCATTGGAGCTAAAATCGAAGCTCTCCGACTACCGATCGGGGGTAACACCCGCCCCTAGTTCGGCTTTCCAAGAGGACGTAGAAATGACCCTTTTAGCTTTAGGATATACACCAGAGGAAGTTGGTAGGGCAATGCAGGCACTAATGAAAATGCCCCATCTGCCGGAGCAACTAGAAGACTGGGTGCGACAGGGGATCGAGTGGTTAACTAGGGAGGGATTTTAGCGATGGCGTATTTATTGACCGGCGATGTAGGGGGGACAAAGACCCTCTTACAGTTGACCAACCCAGAGGGGGATTCAATTTATAGTAAGCGCTATGTCAGCCGAGATTTCCAGGGCTTAGAGGGTATAATTCGGCAATTTTTAGCCGATGTCCATGCCCATTGCCAGTTAGTTGTTAAACCTAATATTGCCTGTCTGGGTTTAGCAGGCTCGATCGTTGGTTCCAAGTGCTACATGGTCAACTTGGGCTGGACTATTGATGCTAGGGAACTTGAGCAAAATTTAGGCATCGAAAGGGCAATATTGATCAACGATTTTACGGCGGTAGGTTACGGGGTTTTAGGACTAGACCGATCGGATTTGTTCACTCTCCAAGAAATTGCACCCCAAGACCAAGCCCCGATCGGGGTAATTGGAGCGGGCACGGGCTTAGGACAGGGTTTTTTAATTTGGCAACAGGATAGATATGTCGTTTATCCTTCCGAGGGAGGGCATACGGACTTTGCGCCCCGATCGGACTTAGAAATGGAGTTATTAAAGTATTTAAGCCAAAAGTTCGATCGGGTATCGGTAGAGCGGGTCGTATCGGGTCAGGGTATTAGTAATATCTATCAATTTCTCTGGGAATATAGGAAAGCTGAAGAAAATGAAATCTCTAGGGGAATTAGCCCAGAGGTAGCTGCCCAAATTGCCAATGCTGCCATCGCCGGCACCGATCCTATTGCCACAGAAACGATCGGGTTGTTTTTAGACTGCTATGCTGCCGAAATTGGTAATCTTGCCCTCAA
>Ga0272446_1005785_pt1 | contig 13362 bp, 9 predicted proteins | sample YNPCB0061_FD_194587 | JGI IMG/M metagenome (GOLD analysis project Ga0272446, IMG submission 194587) | Hot spring microbial mat communities from Yellowstone National Park, WY, United States - YNP-CB-006-1 | ecosystem: Environmental > Aquatic > Thermal springs > Hot (42-90C) > Sediment | place... | reverse complement strand
TGCACGCGCGCGAGATGGAGGGCGCGCAGGCGGTGCTGCGCGAGCGCGACGCCTACATCCGCGAGCTCGAGCGCGACGCGCGCGAGGCCCAGGCGCTGCGCGTCGACGCGCGGCGGGCGGACGCGCGGGCGCAGGCGGCGGCGGAGAAGGAGCGGCAGGCGCGGCTCGCGCTCGCCGAGGCGGAGGGGCGCTTCATGCGCGCCCGGATGCAGGCGAAGGCCGAGGCCGACATGGCGGCGCAGGCGGCGTCGTCGCCGGCGGGGGTCGCGGCGGCGAGCGCGCAGGTGGCGGCGGAGGTCGCGCGCGCGCTCGAGGGGCTCGACCGCGAGGAGCTGGTGGCGCGCTATGCGGCGCTCGAGGCGGAGTGCGGGCGGCTCCGGCGCAAGGAGGAGGAGGCGCGCGCCGAGTCGTGGAAGCACCTGAAGGCGCGCGGCGACGTCGAGGCGCAGCTGCGCGCGCTCAAGGACGAGACCGTCAACAAGCTGCGCGACGCCCGCAAGCTCGCCAACCACGAGCTCACGCGCGCGATGGAGGAGGCGACGCGCAAGACGGTCACGCTGCGCGACGAGCTCACCCGCAGCGAGAAGGAGCGCAAGGAGATGGTCGCCGAGGTGGCGCGCCTGCGCGACGAGCTCGAGCGCGCGCACGGCGGGGCCGGAGCGCAGCCGCCGCTCGCGCAGGGCGGAGAGGTCGCGTCGGCGCCGGCGCCGTCTCCGTCGGAGATCGCCGCCGAGCGCGCGCACGATCGCGTGCCCGAGCTGGCGGCGCTCGTCGCGCAGCTGGAGGAGGAGCTGCGGCAGGCGCGCGAGGCGGCGGCGAGCGGGGCGGTGGCGCACGCGGCGGCCCAGACGGCGGCGCAGCAGGCGCTCGTCGCGGCCGAGGCGGAGCGCGAGCGTCACGCGCGGCTCGTGGCCGAGGCGGAGGCCGAGGCGGCCCGTCGCGCCGAGGCGGCGGTGCGGGCGCGCGTGACGGCGCGCGAGCGCGAGCGCGAGATCGAGCTCCTGCGCGAGGCGCTGCGCGAGCGCGACGCGAAGCTGAACGCGCTCGAGGCGGCCGAGGCGGCGCGCGCGACCTCGCAGGCTCCGTCGCCGACGGCGACGTCGGCGCTGCTGGCGACGGCGCACGACGAGGAGGTGGCGCAGCTCCAGTCGCGCATCGGCGAGCTCGTGCGCGAGCTCGAGCGGCGCGATCTCTCCGTCGAGCGGGCGATCGCGGCGGCGGCGCACGAGCGGGCGCGCGCCGAGCGGCTGATCGCCGAGGAGCGCCGGGCGCTCGTCGAGCGCAACGACGCGCGGGCGCGGCTGGCCGAGCTCGAGGCGCGCGTGGCGACGCTGCGCGCCGAGGCCGAGCGGCTGCAGCAGGAGCGCGACGGAGAGGCCGAGCGGGCGCAGAAGGCCGAGCGCGAGACCGAGGCGCAGCGCGAGCGCGGGCAGCGGATGATCGACGCGGCGGCGAGCCGCACCGATCACGTGCGCGAACGGCTGAGCGGGCTCACGACCGTCGTCGAGAGCGAGCTGCGACGCCTCGCGACGCTCGAGTCGTCGCTCGCGCCGAAGCTCGACGCGGATCGCTGACCGCCGCCAGCTCGACGAGCCGCCGCAGATCGCCGTCGACCTCCGCCAGGCGCGCCCGCGCCTCGTCGGCGGAGGCGGCGAGCGCGTGCATCGCCAGCGCGAGCTTCGGCTTGCCGCCCGCCGCCGCCAACAGGCGCTGCGCCCGCGCGGGCGTGAGGCCGGTCAGCTCGGCGACGATGCGGCGCGCGCGATCGCGCAGCTTCTGGTTGGTCGCCTGCACGTCGATCATCCGCCCGCGGTAGACCTTCCCGAGCCGCACCATCACCGCCGTCGACAGCGCGTTCAGGATCATCTTCGTCACCGTCCCGCCCTTCATGCGCGTCGACCCCGCCAGCAGCTCGGGGCCGACCTGCGGCGCGATGACCACGTCGGCGAGGCGCGCGTGCTCGGGATCGCGCGCGCAGGTGATGAACAGGGTGCGCGCCGCGCGCTGCCGCGCCTCGACGAGCGCCGCGCGCGCGAAGGGCGTCACCCCCGACGCGGCGATGGCGCACACCACGTCGTCGGGGCCGATCGCCAGCCGCCGCAGCCGCCGCACCGCCGTCTCGGCGCGATCCTCGGCGCCCTCGACGGAGCGCATCATCGCCCGCGCCCCGCCAGCGACGAGCGCCACCACCCGCGCCGGATCGGCCCCGAACGTCGGCGGCAGCTCGGCCGCGTCGAGCGCCGCGAGCCGCCCGCTGGTCCCCGCGCCCACGTAGACCAGCCGCCCGCCGCGCGAGAGCGCCTCCACCACCGCGTCGACGGCGCGGGCGATCTCGCGACGGCAGCGCTGCGCCGCCCGCGCGACCGTGGCCTCCTCGGTGAGCACCGCGTCGACGAGCTCGAGCGCGGTCATCCGATCGAGCTCGGCCCCGAGCGGGTGCACCCGCTCCGTCGCCAGCCGCGCGTAGTCGGGGCGCGTCATTTACCCGCTAGACAACAAAGATCAGCCGCGCAGGCCGAGGACATCCTGCATGTCGTAGACACCGGCAGGGCGCCCCGCGAGCCAGGCCGCCGCGTGCACCGCGCCGCGCGCGAAGGTCTCGCGCGATGAGGCCCGGTGGGTGAGCTCCAGCCGCTCGCCGAGGCCGAGGAAGTAGGCGGTGTGGTCACCGACGACGTCGCCGCCGCGCACCGCCAGCACACCCAGCTCCTTCTGCGTCCGCGCCCCGACGTTCCCCTCGCGCCCGGTGCGCAGCACCGCGCCGAGGTCGCGCCCCAGCGCGTCGGCGATCGCCCGCGCCATCATGAGCGCCGTCCCCGACGGCGAGTCCTTCTTCAGCCGGTGGTGGATCTCGACGATCTCGACGTCGTATGCGTCGCCGAGCGCCTTGGCCGCGCGCTCGAGCAGCCCGACGAGGACGTTGACCCCGAGCGACATGTTCGCGCTCAGCACGATCGGCGCCCGCTCGGCGGCGCGCCAGATCGCCGCGCGCTCGTCGCCGGAGAAGCCGGTCGTGCCGATGACCACGCCCACCCCGCGCTTGGCGGCCTCGCCGACGGCGGCGACGGTGGCCTCGGGGGCGGTGAAGTCGATCAGCACGTCGGCGCGCCCCTCGTCGAGGACGCGCCCCAGATCGCGCTCGATGGTCACGCCGAGCGGCGGCAGCCCGGCGAGCGAGCCCGCGTCGGCGCCGAGGTGCGCCGACCCGGCGTGCTCGAGCGCGGCGGTGAGCGAGACCCCCGGCGTGTCGGTGATCGCGCGGACGATCATCCGCCCCATCTTGCCGCCCGCGCCGAGGACGCCGATGCGCCGAATCGCTCCGGTGGTCACAGGAGCGCGAGCTCCTTGAGGACGCCGCGCAGCCGCTCCTCCGTCGCCGGCGCGGCGGGCGCGAGCGGCAGCCGCAGCGTCGGGCCGATCAGGCCCATCATCGCCAGCGCGGTCTTGGCGGGGATGGGGTTCGACTCGACGAACAGCGCGTCGGCGAGCGGCAGCGACCGGTAGTGCAGCTTGCGCGCGAGCGCGTGATCGCCGGCGACGACGGCGTCCCATAGATCGCCGACGAGCTTCGGCGCGACATTCGAGACGACCGAGATGCAGCCGCGCGCACCGACGGCGTAGAGCGGGTAGTTGATGGCGTCCTCGCCCGACAGGATCGTCAGCCGATCGCCGAGGCGCTGCGCGATTTGCTGCGTGCGCACCACGAGGCCGGTCGCCTCCTTGATGCCGACCACCGACGGCGTCGTCTCCGCCAGCCGCGCCACCGTCTCGACGGCGAGGTCGACTCCGGTGCGCCCGGGGACGTTGTAGACGATGATCGGGAGCGGTACCGCCTCGGCGATGGCGCGGAAGTGGCGGTAGAGCCCCTCCTGCGTCGGCTTGTTGTAGTAGGGCGTGATGTGCAGGAGCCCGTCGGCGCCCGCCTCCTTCGCCGCCTTCGAGTAGTGGATCGCCTCGGCGGTGGCGTTCGAGCCCGCGCCGGCGATGACCGGCATGCGGCCGCGCGCCGTCTTCACCACGCGCGCGATCACCGCGACGTGCTCCTCCGGCGTCAGCGTCGCCGACTCGCCGGTGGTCCCGCACGGCACGAGCGCATCGATGCCGCCCGCGATCTGCGCCTCGACCAGCCGATCGAGCGCCTCCTCGTCGACCCGCCCGTCGGCACGCATCGGCGTGACGAGCGCGGTCATCGCTCCTTCGAACGTCCGCATGCGGGCACGCTAGCAAGCGCGCCCGCTCGCTGCAATGGAGCCGTCTCGGCGCGTCTACGCGTCGGGCTCGTCGTCGCCGGAGTCGCCGGAGTCGCCGGCGGGGCGCGCGGGGAGCGCGTCGACCAAGGTCCGCGCGAGCGCCCGCCAGTCGATCGGCTTCTCGACGAGCGCGTCGAACCCGGCGCGCACGAGCAGCGGCCCCGACTCGCGCTGCCCGAGCGCGGTGCAGGCGAGCACCGGGACATCCGCGGTCTCGGGCTCGCGCCGGAGCGCCTCGAGGATCTCGAGCCCGTCCGTGCCGGGCAACAAGATGTCTAGCAAAATGAGATCGGGCGGCTTGCGCACCGCGCGCGCGACGGCCTCGCCGGCGGCGTGTGCACACTCGACCTCGAACCCCAGGTGTCGCAGAAACTCCGCCGTCAGCTCGAGAAAATCGTCCTCGTCGTCGACGAGGAGCACGCGCGGCGGCTCTCCGGTGCGCGGCCGGGGCGGGAGGTCGGTGAGGCGCGGCCTCTCCCAGCCGACGACGTCGGTTCGCTCCATCGGCGTCTCGATCGTGCAGAACGCGTGCCCCGCCAATCCCCTCAGGCGCCTCGCGGCTGTTCGGCCTCCAGACGTCCGACCACGACGGCGCGATGTGCACCCCGGGCGCATGAGCCCGGGGGGCATGTGCATGGCGGGCTCGCTGGCCCTTTGGCCGTGGTCTGATACGGTGTCTCCTCGTGCCTGCGCGCCTGGTCATCCCGATGCTGGTCCTCCTCGCGGGGATCGCCTTCCTCTCGACGGTGGCGACGATCACCGGCGTCGAGGAGTCGCGGCTCGCGCTGCAGAAGGCGCGCAAGGACGTCCTGCCCGAGGAGCTCGCCGGAACCTCCGGCTGGCTGGCGGTCTACGGCTGCATCCGGCACGATCTCGCCGTCGGCGTGAGCCGCGCGCGCGGCGTGTTCCGCGTCGGGATCGCGGCCGTCGAGCGCCGCCCGACGCAGAGGGACGCGCCGCCGCCCGAGGATCCCGATCGCGTCTTCACGCCGCTCGCCGCGCGCGACGACTGCGACGAGGCCAAGCCGCCCAAGCGCGTCTACGCGCTCATCGAGAACGACGACTCGCTGGGCGACACCATCACGCACGTCTACAAGACCGCGGTGGCGCCGCCGCCGGTGCCGGCGATCGTCTCCGGCGTCGTCGGGCGCGGCGCCGGTCACCGACGGGAAGCCGCCCGCGCGCGCGCCTTCGCCGTCGAGACCCTGGGGCTCGGCGCGGCCGGCGTCGGCGACGCGCCGCTCCTCGTGAAGGGGCGCCAGCCCGGCGTCGTGTGGGTCGCGGTGCTCACCGCCGCCGCCGGGCTGCACGGCTACGCGCTGGTGATCGTCGCCATCGTCTGGGGCGTCCGCCGCCACCGTCGCCGTCGCGCCATCGCCCTCGGCCTCATCAACGAGGCCGAGGAGGAGTTCTGGCGCACCGAGACGCCGGACTAGCCGGACTAAGCGCTAGACGCTAATTCAGCGCGGCCCGCGTCGACGCCGGCGCGACGTCATCGCCGAGGTAGCCCTCGGCCTGCAGCCGGAAGAGGTGCGCATAGCGCCCGTTCCTCGCCAACAGCTCCGCGTGCGAGCCGTCCTCGAGGACCCGCTTGCCCTCGAGCACGAGGATGCGGTCGGCCATGCGCACCGTCGAGAAGCGGTGCGAGATGAGGAGCGTCGTGCGTCCGGCCGCGAGCGTCCGGAAGCGCTCGAACACGGCGTGCTCGGCCTCGGCGTCGAGCGCCGCCGTCGGCTCGTCGAGCACCAGGATGTCGGCCTCCTCGCGCATGAAGGCGCGCGAGAGCGCGATCTTCTGCCACTGCCCGCCCGACAGCTCCTGCCCGTCGTGGGCCCACTTCCCCAGCTTGGTCCCGAGCCCCTCGGGCAGCCCGCCCACCACCTCGCGCGCCCCACCGCGATCGACGGCCCGCTCGACGCGCCCGCCGTCCTCGAAGTGGTCGAGGCTGCCGACGGCGACGTTGTCGCGCACGTCGAGCTGGTACTCGTTGAAGTCCTGGAAGATGACCCCGAAGCGCGCGCGCAGGACCTTGGGGTCCCACTCGCGCAGGTCTTTTCCGTCAAGCAGAATCCGCCCCTCCGACGGGTCGTAGAGGCGCGTGAGCAGCTTGATCAGCGTCGTCTTCCCGGCGCCGTTCTGCCCGACGAGCGCCACCGACTGCCCGGCCGGGACGAAGATCGAGACGTGGCGGAGCGCCCACTCGTCGCTGTTCGGATACTTGAAGCCGACGTCGTCGAACCGGATCCCCCGCTCGGCCGCATCGGGCGCGGGCACGGGCACGGGCACGGGCACGGCGTCGTTCGTCGGGATCGCGAGGTACTCGAACAGGTTGGACATGTACAGCGTGTCCTCGTAGATGCCGCCGATCGCCGACAGCACCGACTGGAACGCCTGCTGCCCCTGCCGGAACGCGACCAGGTACAGCGTCATCGTGCCGAGCGTGATCGCCCCGAGCGCCGCCGCGATCGCCATCCCCGCGTAGCAGGCGTAGAACGCCCCCGTCCCGACGAGCGACAGCGCGAAGGCCCACACCGCGCGCCGCATCGCCAGCGTGCGGTCCTCGCGATGGAACTTGTCCCCGAGCGCGCGATACCGCCCGAGCAGCATCTTGCCGAGCCCGAACAGCTTCACCTCCTTCACGTGCCCGTCGTTCGCCAGCACGTACTCGAGGTAGTTGAGCTGCCGGCTCTCCGGCGAGCGCCAGTTCCGTAGCCGGAACGCCGAGCGCGAGAAGACCATCTCGACGACCGCCGCCGGCACCGCCGCCGCCAGCAGCGCCGCCGCCGCCCACGGCGAGTAGCGCACGATGAGCGCCAGGTACCCGACGAGGGTCAGCGTGTTCTGCACCAGCTGGAACCCCTCGGTGACCAGCGCCAGCGGCCGCACCGACGCCTCGCGCCGCGCGCGCGTCAGGCTGTCGTAGAAGCGCCCGTCCTCGAAGTGGCGCAGCTCGAGCGTGAGCGCCTTCTCGAGGATCATCGCATTGATGTCTAGCGCCAATCGCGCGCCGAGGAGCGCGCGCACCAGCCCCAGCCCGCGCTGCACCATCGCCTGCGCGACGATGACGCCGAGCTCGATCGCCACCCAGCGCACCGTCGCGCCGCGTGAGCCGGCCGTCACCGCGTCGACGATGCCCTTGCCAGCGTAGGCGATGCCGAGCGGCAGGAGCGCCGCCATCAGCGTCAGCACCGCCAGCGCGATGGTGGCGCCGCGCGACGTCCGCCACACCAGGCCCAGCGTCCGCCACGACAGGCGCAGCCCGTCGCTGATCTTCTCCCCGAGCTTGCGCTGCGGCCGCGCGGGCGGCTTCGTGATGCGGATCGCTGGGTGCGCCACCGGCTACAGATTAACCACTACCCGTATACGCGGTAGTCGATCTCCGGGAAGATGTTGTCGCGCCCCTCGAGGTCGGCGAGCCACCCGCCGTCGATGCGCCCCTCGGCGATCTCGCGATCGAGCCGCCGGAAGCGCGCCAGGTGCACCTTCACGCGATCGCAGGCGTACTTCACCGCCGTCGCCGTCTTCATGATGAAGGCCCAGTCCGACGACTGCAGCAGGAGCAGCTCGCGCGCCGCCTGGTTGAGCGCGCGCCGCTCGAGATCGGTCGGCTGCGAATAGCGACGGGCGAGGTCGTGCATGCGCGCCTCGCAGCGGTGCACGTGGCGGTAGATCCAATCGTTCGATCCGTCGACCCACACGCCCGAGTAGCCGCCGTCGCCCCACGACGACGGGCAGGGCTCGGCGACGGCGTTGACGGTGAACTCCTCGAGGTACTCGGCGCAGGTCGTCAGCTTGATGAGGTCCTGATCGAAGGCGATCTTGCGCGCGACGAAGTCGAGGAACATCGGCCCCTCGAACCACCAGTGGCCGTAGAGCTCGGCGTCGTAGGGCGAGATCACCAGCGGCCGGCGATCCATGTTCCCGGCGAGGTGCTCGATCTGCTTGCTGCGGTTGAAGACGAAGTTGCCGGCGTGCATCGCCGCGCGCTCGCGCGCGAGGTCGGGATCGTATGGCTGCTTGTGGGCGAGGTCGACGTCGGCGCCGGTCACGCGGAAGTACTTGTAGCCGGTGTGGACGCGGATCCCGTCGGGGTGGACGTAGGGGCCGATCTGATCGAGCCCGAGGTCGAAGCCGATGTCGCGATAGAAATCGCGATAGACACCATCTCCCGGGTAGCCCTCTTTGGCCGACCAGACCTGCTTCGAGCTCTCGAGATCGCGCCCGAACGCCGCCACGCCGGTGCGGCAGAAGATCGGCGCGAAGAGGCCCAGCGGCGGCCGCGGGCGTGCGTTGGCGATCCCGTGCGCGTCGACGAAGAAGTAGCGCAGCCCCGCCTCGGCGAGGAGCTGATCGACGCCCTCGGTGTAGCCGCACTCCGGCAGCCAGATGCCGCGCGGCCAGCGCCCGAAGTGGCGCGCGTAGGACTCGCAGGCGACCTGGATCTGCGCGCGGCGCGCCGACGGCTCGCGGATGACCGGCTGGTAGCCGTGCGTCGCGCCGACGGTGATGATCTCGAGGACGCCGTCGTCCTGCAGCGACTTGAAGGCGCCGACCACGTCGCCGCGGAGCTCGTCGTAGAGCGCGCGCAGACGACGGAAGCGATCGTGGTACCAGGCGGCCAGCTTGTGGAACGTCGGGTCGCCGTGGGTGCGCGCGCGCTCGCGCTCGCCGAGCTCGACGAGGCGATCGAGATACGCGGCGAAGCGCGTCTTGAGGAGGTCGTCGCGCAGCATCGTCACGAGCGGCGGCGACATCGACATCGTCATGCGGAAGCGGACGCCGTCGCGCACCAGGCCGCGGAAGACCTCGAGCAGCGGCAGGTAGGTCGCCACCGTCGCCTCGTACAGCCAGTTCTCCTCGAGGTGGTAGCGGTGCTCGGGGTGGCGGATGAAGGGGAGGTGCGCGTGGAGGACGAACGCCAGGTCGCCGCGGAGGGCCATCAGCGCAGCCCCCCCGAGCCCGAGCCCGGCGACGGCGAGGTCGGCGGCGTGGTCGGCATGCGGCGCGTGGGCGAGGTGCCCGGCGGGCCCTCGACGAGCTCGCCCGGCGCCTCGGTGCGGGGTGAGAGCCCCGACGGCGCGAACAGGCCGCGCTCGCCGCGCGCCTTGCCGCGCTGCACGACGACGAGCGGCTCGCGCTCGCGGCCGCGCGTGCGCGCTGGGACGACCTCCATCCACTCGACCGGGCCGGGGGCGGCCGGCTCGGCGTGCGGGACGCGCATCAGCGACGAGTGGGCGACGGGCGCGAAGTAGCCCTCGGGCGAGAGGAGCCCGACGGCGACGCGCAGGTGCGCGCCCTGGCGCGGCGCCTGGAGGTAGCGGCGCCCGTGGTTCCACGAGAGGTCGACATCATGGATGTGGCGCTCGACGCCGTCGGAGATCGCCACCGTCGTGAAGAGGCGCAGGACGAGGCGCGCCTGGGCCGCGCTCTGGCCGAGCTGCGCCCGCGCGCCGTCGAGGCCGCGGTCGGTGACTTCCCAGTAGACGAAAATCCAGTAGGGGTCCTTGTAGAGGACCTCGACCTCGTCGACGCCGTAGGTCTCGGGCGGCTCCTCGAGGTCGAGCATCCACATCGGCTCGGTGGGGCCGGCGGGCGGCGGGGCGGCGACGGGGGCGCGCTCGGCGGGCGTGAGCCGGTCGCGCAGGTCGGCGAGCTCGCGCGCCAGCGTCTCGTCATCGGGGGTCACGGAGAGGAGCTTCTCGTAAATCTCCACCGCGCGGGTGTGCGATCCTTCGGCGGCGTAGACGCGGGCCATCGCCAGCGTCTCGAGCTCCTCGGCGTGCGGGTGGACCGTCGACGAGGGGACGTCGAAGCTGGGGCGGCCGGCGCGACGGCGCTCGCGCTCGCCGCGCGCGTCCATGTGCTCGAGGAGGTCGGCCTCCGGACCGGGGCCCTCGAGATCGTCCGTCGGGCGCTGTGCGGCGGGCGCGGGCGGGGATTCGGGCACCTCGTCGCCGCGCAGGCGCTCGACGAGCGAGTGGGCGCCCGCCTCGACGCGCTCGACGAGCGTCGCCGCCGACTGGCGGGCCCGCTCGAGGAGGCCCTCCTTCGCAGGGGCCGCCTCGGGCTCGGGCGTCGCCTCGGGTGCGGCCGCGGCCTCGGGCTCGGGCTCGGGCTCGGGCGCCTTCACCTCGAGCGCCGCGATGAGCGCGCCCCGTGACATCTCGCGCGCGCCGGCGATGCCGCGCTCCTGGCCGAGCGCACGCAGCGCCTCGAGCCGCATCTTGTCCAGCGTCTGTCGATCCATAAGGGTCCTCGTATCGCCTTCTCAGGCCAGCCCGCGCTCGCGCGCGAACGCGCGGGTGTCGGCGATGTCTCGCGCGATCTGCGCGAGCAGCTCATCGATGGAAGCGTAGCGCTCCTCGGCGCGCAGGCGGCGCCCGAAGCCGACGCGCAGCCGCGCGCCATACAGATCCACGTTGGCGTCGAGGAGGTGCGCCTCGACGATCACTTTGTTGTCGTCGACGAAGGTGGGGTTGGTGCCGACGTTGATCGCGGCGACCCAGCGCTCGCCCGTACTCCCGTCGTCGCCCACGCGCTCGGCCCAGCCTGCGTACACGCCGTTCTTCGGCAGGAGCTCGCTCTCGAGCTTGAGGTTCGCCGTCGGGATGCCGATCGTGCGGCCGCGCTGCGCGCCGGGGACGACCACGCCCTCGACCTCGGGATCGCGCCCGAGGATGCGCGCCGCGCCGTCGACGCGCCCCTCGAGGACGAACTCGCGCACCTTGGTCGAGCTGCACACGAGACCGTCGACGGTGAAGGCGGGGATCACGCTCACCTCGAAGCCGTGCTCGGCGCCGAGCGCGGCGAGGAGCTCGGTGTTGCCGGCGCGCTTGCGCCCGAAGGTGAAGTCGTAGCCGACGCAGACCCGGCGCGCGGCCAGCGCCTCGACGAGGATGCGCTCGACGAACTCCGTCGGGCTCTGCGCGGCGAAGGTCGCGTCGAACGGCTCGACGAGCGCGAGGTCGACGCCCGCCTCGGCGAGCAGCTCGAGCTTGCGCCGCGGCGTCGAGATGAGCGGTGGCGCGAGCGCGGGGGCCAGCACCTTGGCGGGGTGCGGATCGAACGTCAGCACGCAGAGCTCCGCCGTCGGCTCGAGCGCCCGAGCGCGCTCGAAGATGTGGCGGTGGCCGCGATGGACGCCGTCGAAGTTGCCGATCGCCACCACCGGCCGCGTCGGTCGCTCGGAGGGACGAAGCAGGGTGTGGCCGCGAACGATCTCCACGGGATCTCCGGTCTCAAGCCGCCGGCGCTCCGCGGATCCCGTTCGTCGTCCCCGTCCCCAATCGCCCTACCTGGCATGATTCCTCGGGGCGGAGTCATGGGGCCGCGGGGCCCGTCGTCAAGCCGGCGGAGTCGTACCGTCATCCACCACCCCTGTCAATTCCTCGGTGTCAGTTAGTAACTCATGTTTGAGTTGCGCGCAAGGCCCTCGCGTCCACGCGTGGAAAACGTGGGCGGACGAGGCGCTCGCAGTAAGCTGCGGCGGTGCGCCTCGCGGCGATCGTCTTCTGCTGCGCGTTCGCGGTGTTGGCCGTGGCCGCCCCGCCGGGGCTGTCGCTCCGCGACGCGGGCGAGCTCACGACCGCCGCGTACGGCCTCGGGGTGGCGCACGAGACCGGCTTCACGCTCTTTTGCCTCCTCGGCAAGGCGGCGACGCTGCTGCCGCTCGGCGACGTGGCGCTGCGCGTCGCGCTGCTCTCGGCGGCTTCGGCGGCGTTGGCGGCGGCGCTCGCCTGCGTGCTGGTGCGGCGGCTCGTCGCGGAGGCCGTCGGCACGTCGACGGGGGCGGTGGGCGGCGTGGCGGCGGCGGTCGTGCTCGTCGGGGCCGCGACCTTCTTCCGCTCGGCGGCCACCGTCGAGGTCTACGCTCCGACGGCGGCGGCGCTCGTCGGCCTGCTCCTCTGCGTCGACGTCGCGCGCACGCCGGCCGGAGCGCGCTGGGCGGGGCCGCTCGCCGCGCTCGTCGGTGGCCTCTCGCTCGGGCTCCATGGTGAGCTGCGGCTCCTCCTCGCGCCGCCGCTCCTCGTCTGGGGCCTCCTCCGGTTCGCGCGCGGCGAGCGCTGGCCGCTGCGCGCGCCGCTCGCGCTCGCGCTTGGGGCGCTCGTCGCGCTCTATCTGCCGTTGCGGGCGGCGGCGCACCCCTACGCCGATTGGGCCGCGCCCGAGACGCTGCGCGACGTGCTGGCGCACCTCGGCGCGGCGCGCATCCGACGGGCGTTCGCCGACGAGATGTTCCCGGTGGCCGCGGTGTGGCGCGATCACCTCACGACGTACGCGCGCCAGCTCGAGGCGCAGCTCGGCATCCCCACGTTGTTCGCCGCCGTCGCGGGCGGGTGGCTGCTGGTGCGCCGGCGTCGCACGCGCACCGTCGGGATCCTCGTCGCGCTGGTGCTCGTCGGAGACGCCGCCTACGCGACGGCGCTCAACCCGATGGGCCTCGGCGATCTCCAGGACGGCACGCCGGCGCTCGTCGCGCTGGCGCTCTTCGCCGGCGTGGCGGTGGCGCACGGCGGAGCGCGGGCGGGGAGGGCGGCGCCGTTCGCGGCGGCGCTGCTGGCCGTCGTCGTCGCCGCGCCGACGGCGCTCGCGCAGCTCCCGTGGAAGCGCCACCTCGATCGCGAGCCGGCGCGGGTCGTCGCGCAGGCGCTCGCCGACGCCGGGCCGCGCGCGCTCGTCCTCGTCACCTCCGACGACCTCGCCGCCGGGATCGGCTACGCGCAGGCGGTCGAGGGGGCGCGCCCCGACGTGACGGCGCTGGTGCGGCAGCAGCTCTGGGACGCCGCGCTCGTCGAGGCGCGCGCGCGCCGCGCCGGCGGCGTCGTCGACGTCGGCTTCCGCGGGCGGCGCTGGTCGTCGTACTCCGAGCCGGAGCGCATCCGCCTCGACGGCGAGTACGCGCGCGCGCTGGTCGCGCGGACGCTGGCGTCGCAGGGCGAGCTCCTCTGGGAGCTCGGCGCCGACGTGCCGCCGGTGCCGCCGACGCAGATCGAGCCGGGGCTGCCGCTGGCGCGCCTGCGCGCCGCCGCCGTCGGTGTCGGCGTCGATCCGGCCCCAGCCTCGTCGCTCGTCGCCCGCGCCGACGCGCTCCTCACGCCGGGTGACGATCCGC